>Ga0209902_100734_pt1 | contig 26584 bp, 28 predicted proteins | sample FECB27metaG_FD_188304 | JGI IMG/M metagenome (GOLD analysis project Ga0209902, IMG submission 188304) | Cyanobacterial communities from the Joint Genome Institute, California, USA - FECB-27 (SPAdes) (version 2) | ecosystem: Environmental > Aquatic > Thermal springs > Hot (42-90C) > Microbial mats...
CGGTCGCGCGGTGGAGCGGCTGGACGGCGCCTATGTGACTGCCGAGGATGTCGGCACGCGGATCGCGGACATGGATGCCGTCGGCACCGCCACGCGTCATGTCGCGGGCCGGCTGGCCGCAGTGGGCAAGCCGGGGGGCGATCCGTCGCCCTGGACGGCGCGCGGCGTGTTCGATGCGATGAAGGTGGCGGCCGATCGCCGGCTTGGAAGCTCTTTGGCCGGGCTGACCGTCGCCGTTCAGGGGCTGGGCAATGTCGGATCGTCGCTCTGCGCGCTGCTCCATGACGCGGGTGCGCGGCTCGTCGTCGCGGAAGCGCGGGCGGGGGTCGCATCGACCTTCGCGCGCCATTATGGCGCAAAGGTCGTCGGCGTCGACGCGATCCTGGATGCGCGGGCCGATATCTATGCGCCATGCGCACTGGGCGGCGTTCTCGACGAGCGGTCGATCGCGCGGCTGCAGGCGACCATCGTGTGCGGCGGCGCAAACAATGTCCTGGCGACGCCCGAGGATGGTGACCGCCTGGCCGATGCAGGCATCCTCTATGCGCCCGATTATGTCGTGAACGCCGGTGGCATCATCAATGTCGCCGCCGAATATCTCGGCTGGCCGGAAGGCGAGGTGAGGCGGCGGGTCGACATGATCGGCGACAGCCTGGCCCGCGTGCTCGATTTTGCGGATGCCTCGGGCCTGCCGCCCGGCCGTGCCGCCGAAAGACTGGCGCGCGAAGTGATTGCGGCGGGTGGGCAGGTTGTCCGCTCGCCGGCCTTGCCGCGAGTGGCATGATGGAGACCCAGACGGAAATGCTCGAGAAATATCGTTATCAGGTGGACGGTCATGCCTGTCCGCAACTCTATCTGCGCCTGCTCGGCCTGTTCGCGCAGCAGGATCTGATCCCCGCCGATATCGACGGGCAGCAGCGCGAGGACGCACTTGTGCTCAGCATAGTCCAGCCCGGCATCGATCGACGCCGGGCGGAGATCATCGCGGAGAAGATGCGGATGATCACCACCGTCCGCTCGGTCACGCTGACGCCGCTCGCGGCCTGATCGCGGGGGCGTTCGCGCCGCTCAGTGCTTGCGCGGCAGCAGGTGGAGCGCCGCCACGATCGCGCCGCCGACGATGATGCCGACGACCGCCGATCCGGCCGCGCCGACCGTCCATTCGACGATGCCTTGAGCGGCCGGCACGGCATGCCCGGCCGCTTCGGCTGCGCCATGGACGAGGTGCGGAATCGTCTCCAGCCCGAACACCTCAAGCCCATGGACGATGATGCCGCCGCCGACCCAGATCATCGCGGCGGTGCCGATGATCGCCAGCCCTTTCAGCAGCACAGGCATCGCCGTCACCAGGCCGCGGCCGAGCGCGCGCACGCCGCTGGTGCCGCGCTGCGACAGGTGCAGGCCGATATCGTCCATCTTCACGATCAGTGCGACGACGCCATAGACCCCGACGGTGATCGCGACGCCGACGGCCGCGAGCACCGCGCCCTGCATCCACAGCGATTGGGCGGGGAGTTCGGCGAGCGCGATCGCCATGATCTCCGCAGACAGGATGAAATCGGTGCGCACCGCGCCGCCGACCTGCCGGTCCTCCAGCTCTTTGGGGTCGGTGACCTCCAGCACTTCCTCTTCATGGCTTTCGCCGGCCACGACTTCCCATACCTTCTCAGCGCCCTCGAAGCAGAGATAGGCGGCGCCTAGCATCAGCAGCGGCGTGATCGCCCAGGGTGCCAGCGCGCTGAGCGCCAGCGCGGCGGGCAGCAGGAAGAGCAGCTTGTTGCGCAGCGATCCGGCCGCGATCTTGGCGATGATCGGCAGTTCGCGATCGGGCGAAAGGCCGACCACATAGCGGGGCGTCACCGCGGTATCGTCGATGACGACGCCCGCCGCCTTCGCGCCCGCCTTGCCGGCGGCGCCGGCGACGTCGTCGAGCGAGGTGGCGGCAAGCTTCGCGATCGCTGCGACGTCATCGAGCAGCGCAACAAGTCCGGATGGCATGGAGGATCTGTTCCCTTGAGAAGGGCCCCAATCTAGCCGGCCCGCGCCGATAGTCACCCGGAATCGCTCAGCCCGCTGCATCCTCGATCGATTTTCCGCATCCTATCGGGTCGCATCGACGCGTGGGCGGTTGCGCTTTTCCAGTCGCGATTGCAGCTTTCATATCGAGCGAATCGGTTCCGATATTCGAAAACAAACGGGGGCATCCATGAAGCCGAAGATGTCGAGGCTGATCCTGGCCGCATTGCTGCTGTCGTCCGCGAGCGTCGCGCCGTCGCAAGGGCCGGCTGCCGAATACGATCTCGTCATCCGCGGCGGGCGGGTGCTCGATGGCGCGGGCAATCCCTGGATCTCGGCCGATGTCGCGGTGAAGGACGGGCGCATCGTCAAGGTCGGTCCGGTCAAGGGCCGGGGCGCGAAGGAGATCGACGCCAAGGGCCGCTATGTCGCGCCCGGCTTCATCGACATGATGGATCAGTCCAGCCGCACCCTGCTCAAAAATGGCGGTGCCGAGAACAAGCTGCTTCAGGGCGTGACCACGGTCATCACCGGAGAGGGCGGCCCGCCCGTGCCGGCGGCGGAACTGCCCGCCTATTTCGACCGGCTGGAGAAACAGGGCATCGCCGTCAATCTGGGCACCTATTACGCCTCCACCCAGGCGCGGATGAAGGTGATGGGCGATGCCGACGGACGGCCGACTGCTGCGCAGCTCGCCGAAATGAGCCGCGAGGTCGAGATCGCGATGCGCGGCGGCGCCTTCGGCATCTCGTCCGCGCTGATCTATGCGCCGTCGAGCTTCCAGACGACGTCGGACCTCGTGACGCTCGCCAAGGCGGCGGCGCCGTGCGGCGCCATCTATGCGACGCATATGCGCGACGAGGCGTCGGCTCTGCTGCCCGCGATCCAGGAAGCGATCGAGATCGGCGAGAAGGGCGGGGTGAAGGTCGAGATCTTCCACCTGAAGGCCGCGACCCGGATCGGCTGGGGCAAGCTGATGCCGCAGGCGCTGTCGACGATCGAGGCGGCGCGCGCGCGTGGCGTCGACGTGGCGGCGAACATGTATCTCTACACCGCCAGCGGCACCGGGCTGGAGATCACCGTGCCTGCCTGGGTCTGGGCGGGCGGCAAGGAGAAGGGGCTGGCGCTGCTCAAGGATCCCAAGGTGCGCGAGCGGCTGAAGAAGGAGGTTGCGGCCGGGCCGCAGCCCGACTGGCCCAACCATGTCGCCGCGGCCGGCGGCTGGGACAATATCATGCTCGCCAATGGCCGGGTGGAGAAATACGCGCAATATCAGGGGATGAGCATCGCCAAGATCGCGGCGGCGCTCGGCAAGGATCCCGCCGACACCGCATGGGACATATTGATCGAGGCGCAGCCGGCGCGCGCGACCGCGGTCTATTTCACGATCGGCGAGGAGGATATCCGGACCGCGCTGCGCCGCCCCTGGGTCAGCATCGGCAGCGATGCCGGCGCCTCGGTCGAACTGGGCAAGGCCGATGGCGACGTGCTGCCGCACCCGCGATCCTATGGCAATCACGCACGGACCATCGCGGAATATGTCCGCAACAATCCCGTGCTGACGCTGGAGGATGCGGTCCGCAAGATGACGAGCTGGCCCGCCGAGCGCATGGGGCTGAGCGATCGCGGCCTGGTGCGCGAGGGCATGCGCGCGGACATCGTCGTGTTCGACTATGCGAAGATCCAGGACAATGCGACCTTCGCCAAGCCGCTGCTGCCATCGTCGGGAATCGACGACGTCATCGTCAACGGCGTGCCGACGATCGCGGGCGGCAAGGCGACCGGCGCCCGCCCGGGCATGGCGCTGCGGCACCAGTGCGCGGCGCCGAGCGTCTGAAGCCGCTCATCCTGAGGAAGACTGAGTAGCTGCGCAGCAGCGTAGCGAAGGCTTGTCTCGAAGGACGCACGATAGATGGTGCGTCCTTCGAGACACCGTTTCGCCAAGCTCAACGGTTCCTCAGGATGGACGGGTCGGTGCAGGCGTGGCGGAGTCTTGCCGCCAGACCCTACCGCCCTGCGAACGCCGCCTGAAGCGTCTCCCCCCCGCCGGCGGCGAGGTGGACCATCAGCATGATGCGGGCCTTGGCCGGATTGAGGAAGCCCGACCGGACGACCCCGGCCGGATTGCCGGTCGGCCAGAGACTGGCGTCCTTGACCGCGCCCGAGGCCACGCGCGCCGAAATCACGACCGGCGTGCCGCGCTCGGCGATCGCCTTCACCGTGGCGCGCATCGCGGGGGTCAGCGTGCCGCTGCCGAAGCCTGCGACCACCAGCCCCTTCGCGCCCGCCGTGATCGCGGCGTCGGCAAGCGCGCCGTCGCCGTCGATATAGGACGTGACGACGTCGACGCGCGGCAGCGTCTCGATCCGTTCGGCCGGCAGGTCGTAGATGCGGTGCGCGCGCGCGGCCGGCTGGAAGAAGCGGATCTCGTCCGCCAGCACCGCGCCCACCGGCCCCTCATTGGGGCTGGCAAAGGCGGAGGTGCGGCTGGTGCTGAGCTTGGTCGCGTCGCCGGCCGACAGGATCTGGTTGTCGAGTGCGACGAGCACGCCGCGTCCGCGCGCCTGCGGATCGGCGGCGACGCGCACCGCCTCCAGCAGATTGGCGGGGCCGTCGGCGGAGACGGCGTTGCTCGATCGCATGGATCCGGTCACCACCACCGGCCGGTTATCGCCGATCACCAGGTCGAGCAGCAGCGCGGTCTCTTCCATCGTGTCGGTGCCATGGGTGACGACGATGCCCGACAGCTTCGGATCGGCAGTGAAGGCGGCACGGATGCGGCGGACCAGGCGGGCCAGATCGGCCCGCTTCAGCCCGCTCGATCCGCCGGCGGCGAGATCCTCGACGTCGAGCTTCGCGACCTTGTCGAGCCCGGGGAGCGCCGCGATCAGCGCCTCGCCGGTCAGTGCCGGGCCGGACGAGGAGCTTGCGATGGTGCCGCCCGTGGCGATGACCAGCACGTGCGGCTTCTGCTGCGCCCATGCCGGGGAGCCGATCAATATCGGCGCGAGCAGCAACGCCATCGTCCGAACCGCGTGGCGACGCATGTCATGGAGCATGGTGATCATTTCGCGACGGCGCCGCGGATCGCGCGGCCAGGCCGGGCGGTGGTGATCAGCTTGCCGTCGCGGATGACGAACTCGCCGCGCACCAGCACATTGGCCATGCCGATCGCAGGCTTGGTCGTATCCTCATAGGTCGCCTGTCCGGCGACGGTGTTCGGATCGAAGACGATGATGTCCGCATCCGCGCCGACGCGGATCCGCCCCTTGTCGCGCATGGCGGGTGCCACGCCCTCCATCAGCTTTGCGGGCAGCAGCGACGCGCGCCGGAACATCTCGTTCAGCGAGAACATGTCTTTTTCGCGGACATAATAGGCAAGCGTCGCGGTGAAGGTCGATGCGGTGCGCGGGTGGCTGACCGCTTTGGCCGGCAGCGGCCATACGGGCTTGTCGAAGGTCTTGCCGTCGATCTCGTAATGGACGGCGTCGCTGGCGATCAGGCTGTCCTTGACCATCACCGCCTCGTCGATGAAGCGGCGCTCGGCCGGTATTTTCTCGTCGAGATAGTGGATGACGACCTGACCCTCGGGATCGCTTTTCTGCAGTTCGGCCAGTCGTGCATTGGTCGCCGGGCGCTCGCCGGTCTTCAGATAGACGATGCTGTCCGACTTGATGTTGATCTGCGGCAGATTGGCGGGATTGAGGAAGGGCGCATCGATCTTGGTCGAGCCGGCACCCCAGGGATAGGCCTCGGAACTGATCGAGACGCCGTTGGCGCGCGCGGTCTCGATCATCGCGGCGATCGACGGGATCGCGCGCAGCGCCGAGCTGTTGATGTGGCAGATATGCATGTGTGCGCCGGTCGCGGCGGCGACCGCGATCACTTCGGAGAAGCCTTCGACCGCGCCCCTGGGCTCGCGCGTGTTCTTGGTGCGGACATGGGTGAAGGTGGGCACGTGGCGCTTGGCGGCCAGCCGCGCCACGTCCAGATATTCCTGGCGGCCGGTGTCGGGCGCATAGCCGGCGAGCAGGCCGACGCCCAGTCCGCCTTCGTTCAGTCCCTGCTCGACGCGTGCGACGACCTTGGGAATGTCGGCGTCTGCCGCGGGTGCGGTGCGCGACAGCCCCATCTCGGCGCGCGCGGCCAGCCAGTTGACGCTGAAGCCATAATTGATCGGCCGGCCTTCCTTGGCGACCGCGTCATAGGCCTGGGCGACCGGCCAGGTGCCGGCTTCCAGCTCGAGTGCGGTGGTCACGCCGTCGAACGCCTGGATCCAGCCGGCGGGAATGGTCTGCGCGTGCGAATGGACGTCGACGAAGCCGGGGCCGACGACCAGGCCCTTCGCGTCGATATTGGCCTTGCCGCGCAGGGCCTCGGTGGTGACGATCGCGATGCGGCCATCGCGGATGCCGATCTGGCGGATGCCGTCCAGGCCGCTTTCCGGGTCGATCACCCGGCCGCCGGTGATGACGACGTCATAGGGCTGCGCATCCTGCGCCGATGCGGTGCTCGAAAGGACGGCCAGGCAAAGGCCGGCGCCCAGAATCAGCGTGCGTTTCAACTGGCGGTTCAATCGTGCCTCCCCCTTCAGATGCGGCGACGGCCGCACTCCGGCAGGTTTCGACTTTCCACGCCGCGGCGGCAAGCGCCAAGCGAAGAGGTGGCGATCGATCATATCCCGCGGCTATGGGCCGCGCGGGTGCCCTCAGCCGAGAATCCCGATATCCCCGCCCATCGCCTCGCGTAGCGCCGTAAGCGCCTGGGCCTTGATCTGATGGACGCGCGGGATGCTGACGCCCAGCACCTCGGCGATCTCGGACAGGTTCAGCTCCTCGACGAAATAGAGCTGGATAATGAGCTGCTGGCGTTCCGCCAGCCCCTGGATCGCGTCGGTCAGCCGGCCGCGCGTCTCGGCATCGGCGATCTGGTCGAAGCTGTCCGGTGCGTCATCGGCAAAGGCGGCGTCCGAATCCGAATAGCAATCGTCCAGTCCTTCGAAACGAAGCGGGGTCGATGCCACGCGCAGCGCGGCAAGGTCGGACTCGCTGATCTCCATCGCCGCGGCCAGTTCGGCGGACGAGGGCGGACGGCCGAGCGCGGTCTGCAGCGCGGCGACCTTGTCGCGCATCTCGCGGCGGCGCTCCATCGCCCCGCGCGAGATGGTGGCGTTGCGGCGAAGCATGTCGATCATCGCGCCGCGGACGCGCATCTTGGCATAGGCGGCAAAACCGTCGTCGCCGTCGCTTTCGTGCCGGCGGACGCATTCGGTGAGCGCGACCAGTCCGGTCTGGACGAGATCCTCGATCTCGAGGTCCGCATGCCCCGAACCGTGCATGTGCCAGGCCAGGCGGCGGACCAGCGGCATGAACCGCCGGATCCGGTCCATCGGATCCTGCCGATAGATGTCGGCGGCGGTGGTCGATCTGTAAGGATGAGTCATGCTGTCATGCTTTCCTTCGGGGCCGTACGGCCGGGTTCTTCGCTGAATGTGACGGGGGCTTCGGCAGCGCCGCCGACCACCGCCACGACCTCGATCGGCTGGACGGCGGGCAGTTCGGCGATGCTGATCACCAGGCATTGGGGTGCGCGCAGCTTGAGCAGCGCGGTGACGGCGCGGCGGACGCGCGGCTGGACGACCAGTGCGCAGGGCGGCTGGTCCGGCGTGCGCTGACCCATGATCTCGCGGACGCGATCGCCGATCGATCGGGCGAGATCGGGCTCGATGACCGGCTGGTTGGTCGCCGGATCGATCATGCCCTGCATGATCATCGATTCCAGCGCGCCGTCGAGCGTGATGACGGGCAACCGGTCGGCAGGCCCGCAGATGCGACCGACGATATAGCCGCCCAGGTCGATGCGCAGCATCTCGATCAGTCGCTCGTGATCGAGCGTCTGCTGGACCGACGCGGACAGGCTGGCGAAGATCGGCATCAGGTGCGAGATCGATACGCCTTCCTCGAGCAGCGAACGCAGCAGGCGCGTCATCGCGGCGAGCGACAGCGGCTGCGGATAGACGGTATCGACCAGGCCGGAGGCGCGTTCCTTCAGGCTCTCGATCAGCGCAAGCACCTCGTCGGGGCCGAGCAGCGCCTGCGGGCGATCGACGAGCAGCTGGTTGAGATGCGTGGCGACGACGGTGCTGGCGTCCACCACCAGATAGCCGTCGGCAATGGCGAGATCGCGCAGGCCCGCATCGATCCACAGCGCTTCGCAACCGAAGCTCGGATCGCGGGTGGGCTCGCCGGCAAAGCCGGGCTGGCCGCTTGCCTCTCCGGCATTGATCGCCAGCAGCTTGTCGGGGCGGATGGTGGCGCCGCCGATGACGACGCCGCCCAGCAGCACGCGATAGCCGGTCGGCTGCAGGTCCAGGCTGTCGCGCACGCGGATTTGCGGCACGACGAAACCGAACATCTGGGAGAGCTGCTTGCGCACGCCGGTGATGCGGCTGATCAGCGGCGCGCTGCGCTTCTCGTCGACCAGATGGACCAGGCCGAAGCCGAGCTCGATCGTCACCAGCGTATGGTCGCTGACGTCGTCGAGGCGGATCTCGTTGGGATTCTCGATCGCCACCGGCTCGACCACCGGGGCCGGGCGCTTGGCGCGCTTCGACAGATGCCAGGCGATATAGCCGCAGATCGCGGCGGCCGGCAGGAAGATGGTCTGCGGCATTGCCGGGATCAGGCCGATGACGCCCAGGATGAAGGCGACGGGGATCCAGATCGCGGCGTCGGCGAACTGGCCGCCGATCTGGCCGGTCAGATCCTCCGAGCTGGTGACGCGGGTGACGATGGCGGCGGCGGCGATCGACAGCAGCAGCGACGGCACCTGCGCGACGAGCGCGTCGCCGACCGCCAGCGTGACATAATGTTCGGCGGCTTCCGACGCGCTGAGGCCGTGGCTGATCATGCCCAGGCAGAAGCCTGCGACGATGTTGACCGCCAGGATCAGCAGCGCCGCGATGGCGTCGCCCTTCACGAACTTGGACGCACCGTCCATCGAGCCATAGAAATCCGCCTCGGTCGAGACTTCCTGGCGGCGCGCGCGCGCCTCGTCGGGGGTCATCAGCCCGGCGGCGAGATCGGCGTCGATCGCCATCTGCTTGCCGGGGAGGGCGTCGAGCGTGAAGCGCGCCGACACTTCGGAAACGCGGCCCGCACCCTTGGTAACGACGACCAGGTTGATAATCATCAGGATGGCGAAGACGAACAGACCGACGATGAAGTTGCCGCCGATCAGGAAGGCGCCGAACGCCTCGATGACATGGCCGGCCGCGGCCGTTCCCTCATGGCCCGAGACCAGCACGACGCGGGTCGATGCGACGTTCAGCGCCAGGCGCAGCAATGTCGCGAAGAGCAGTACGGTCGGGAAAGACGAGAAGTCGAGCGGCTTGCGCGCGTTAATCGCCGTCATCAGGATGGCGATCGACAGGCCGATATTCACGACGAAGAAGATGTCGAGCACGATCGACGAGATCGGCACGATCATCAGCACGATCAGCGCAAGGATGCCGGCGGGCAGCGCGAAGCCGCGGGCGGACGGCGCCAGGCGGGCGGGAAGGGCGAGCGCGCTCACAGGCCGAACGCCTGCAGGCGGGCATAGGCGTGGCGAACGTTCGCGCTACCTGCGTCATTGCCGCCGGTGTCGAGCCCGAAGCTGGAGCGCAGCGTGTCGGCCATGGTCAGGCGCGACGGCGCGGCGGCCGGCGGCGCGGGCGGATCGAACGATCGGGCCGTCTGGCGGGCATAGCCGCCCATTCCCCCGGCCTGCATCGCCGCGATGTCGAAACCGCCGCCGATGCCGGTGGTGTCGCCGCCGTTGCGTGCGACCGCCGTCTCCATCTTGTTCTGGAGCAGGCCATAGACCTGGTCGAGCGAGCGGGCGTCGCCGCCGGCGTCGAAGAAGATCGAGCGGTTGGCGGCGGCGGCCTTTGGAAAGAGCGATGCGGCTGTCGCGTTCGGATCGCGCTGCGCATTCTGCAGGAACGACGTCGCGCCGGCGGGGCCCAGGAAATGGGCGAGGTACAGGTCGGTGCCGTTCGGCTCGCGGCCGAGCGCGGCCTGCAGCGTTCCGCGATTGTCGTTGGCGAACTCTCCGGCCATCAGCGATGCGACCTGCGGATCGAAGCGCATCGCCAGGATCTGCTGGCGCGCCACGGGATCGCGGACGATCGGGCCCTTGCCGGTCTGTTCGATCTGGGCGGCCGCCCAGCCCAGGCCGTGTTCGGCGCCGTGCTTCTGCACGGTGTTCAGCCAGGTGCTGGAGATGAACTGGAAAAGCCCGCTGGCGCTCGAGGTGGAGGCGCGGGCATTGGGGTCGAGGCTGCTTTCCATGCTCGCCTGACCGAGCAGATAGTCGAAATCGACGCCGGTCCGCGACGACGCGCGCTGCACTTCGGCGCGCACGGCGATCTGGCTTGCCACTGGCTGGACTTGCGGCATTCCTCAACAACCTCCTGATCCGGCGCGGCGGTGCGTCCGGACAGAAGGGGTTTAAGCAATAGCCGTGCCAGTTCTTTCGATCAGCGCGGGCGACCGCCCATATAGGCGTTGGCCGGCGCGGTCCGGTAGATGTCGTTGCGGCCGGTCAGCATGTTCAGCCGCGCGGTGACATTGGCCGCCAGAAGGTTGCGAGTCTGGCGGTTTACCTCGTTCAGGCGGTGGGCAGCCTCGACCATGCCGCGGCATTCGTCGTCGAGTTCGGCCATGTCCGCGGTCGCGATCCGGCCGACCAGCGCCGATTTCTGATTGGCGCACAGCATGATCGTATCGACGTCGATGGCGGCAAGCGCCTGCCGCTCGTCCTGCAGGGCGGCAAGCATTTGCCGCAGGCTGTCCTTGATGGCGCTCATTTGGGTGCGCGCAACAGCATGCCGGCCGCGATGATCGCATCGGCGATCTTGGCGGGAACGACGGGATAGCTGCCTTCGGCGATCGCCTTGCGGATCAGCGCGACGCGATCCTGGTCGACGGGCGGAGTGGAGGCCGAGCCGAGTGTGGCGGCGGCGACGATCGGCTGCGCGGGGGCACCGGCGCGGTTGGGCTGCGCCGTCTGCGACGACGCGCCGGTTGCGGCCTGTTCCCTGGCGCTGGCGACCGGCCGGGCCGGTCTGATGGGTGACGTGTCCATGATGCTCATGTCCTGATCGATGCCTTCCAGCACACCAGAACGGCAGCGGCGATCAGGACTTAAGGGGGCGATGTGCGCTCATTTGCATCGGCGCAGCGCGGTGCCCGAACGCACGACGCTCCGGGGTGCGTGGTCGCACCCCGGAGTCCGGGAAGGAAGCGTGTCCGCCGCCGTGCCGCATATGCGGCGCGATGGCGGGAGAAAGGCGATCGTTCAGGACGTCGGCATGCTCACCAGGCCACGGCGCAGCACCTGACAGGTCAGGATCTCGCCCTTGCCGCCCGACGCCTTGATCTTGATCCAGCTGCCGACCGGGCCGGCTTCCATCGCCTGGCCGCCCTGATTGATCGTGAAGCCGGTGCCCTTGACCTCGATGGTCACGACGTCGCCCTTGGTGACGGCAAGGGCGGCAACCGGGGGGCTTTCGACGCCCATCACCGCATTGGTCGGCACGACCGGCACGAACAATTTCCATCCGGTGCCGACGGGGCATTCCAGGATCACCGTGTCGCGGCGCACCGAGCGCCAGGACAGCCGGACATCGGCGCCGCACGATGCGAGCCGCAGCCGCCGGTCGACCGGCGCAGCGGCGCCGCCCGGCGCGCCCAGTGCGTTGCCGGTGAAGCGCTGGATCGCCAGATCGAGCGCGCTGTGATCGACGGGCGTGACGGCGTGAGCCGGCATGGCGGCCGCCGCGAGAGCGAGAGCAGGGATCAAACGGATCATGTCGAGCCTTTCAATGTTTCACCGGTGATTTAAGCAAAGGTTGTGCCAAGTTTTTCGATCATCCCTGATCGAAGCTCAAAGTGACCGTGACCGCATCCGCGGCCGCGGGTTCCAGGATCAGTCGTATCGAACGTCCCGCCAGCGCCGGATCGGCGCTCAGGGCGGCCGCTTCGGCCATCACGGCGTCGCGGCGGCCCGGGCGGTATCCGCCATGGATGTTGATGCGCATGCGATTGTCGATCGTCTGCCCGCTCAGCCACTGGTCGAGCGGCGGCGCGCCGGCGCCGGCACGCCACATCGCGACCGGCTCCGCCACGGCGGGCGACGGTGTCGGGGCGGGGGCAGGGGCAGGGGCAGGGGCAGGGGCGGTGATCGGCGCGGCGGCCTTTGCAGGCGATGCCTCGCCCTTCGCCAGCGCGGAAAAGGTCGTGAGGAACAGGATGATGGAAAGGTCGGCAAGCATGATCTGCCAGCCGGTGCCTGGCGTGCCGCTCATGCCGCATGCACCCGCGATGGACGCGCGGACGGCCCGACGCGCGCGGGCGCCGGCACCTGGGCCTGCGCCATCTGCGTCCTGACCCAGTCGATCAGCGCCTGGCGGCCCTCTTCCTCGCGCTCGGCGATCCGCGTGATCTGGCGCGCGAGCGGCGCATAGACCAGGTTCGCGCTCAGCACGCCGTAAAGGGTGGTCAGCACTGCCGAGGAGACCGCGGCCGAAACCGCTTCCGGCGCGAGTCCGCCGATGGGGAGCTGGGTCAACGCCACGAGCGTGCCGGCCAGGCCGAACACGGGCGCCAGATCGGCGGCCATGTTGAGCAGGCGAGCCCCGTCGCCGGCGATGCGCTCGCGCGCGGCGCGGCTGGTTTCGTGGTGATCGCTCAGCGCCTCGATCGAGCGCCGCTGGAGCATCGTCTCCACCGCTTCGGACAGGTCGTGATCGGGGATCGGCGCCAGGGGCGCGCGCAGAAATCCTTCGCGATCGATATGCCGGACCTGCGCGGCAAGCGCCGCGCGGGCGCGCGTCTCGGAAAAGCGCGGCCGGAACAGCGAGGCCAGCGCGCGGCCGGTATTGGCGATCTCGCCGAAGCCCGCGCGCAGCAGCGTGGCGGCGAGCGTGCCGCACACCACCAGCAGCAGCGCATTCAGGTCGAACATCCGGTCGAACGACATTCCTCAATCTCCCATCGCGCCGCCGGACGGATCGTGCCCTCCCGCAATGCGCGGACGGGAATTTAGCAAGGGCCGTGCCAATCGCCGTCGTCAGCCATTGTCGGGGCCGCGAATGGGCCGAAGCGGCAAGTGGGCGGAAAATCCTTGCCACCATGCGGCAAAAATCTGCCGCCCCTTTGCCGCCGCACCGGCAATGCCACGCAGAACCGGGAGAAATCGGGGTTTTCGATGAATTGGCACGGCTTTTGCTGAATTCACCTGCGAAGGTCCGGCCCTCGTCGGATCACGTTGGGAGCATGGCCGATGGCCGAGAGTCTCTTTGGTATTCACGGCGCTGCGCTGGAAGTGCGTTCGCAACGCATGGGCCTGTTGTCGTCGAACATCGCCAATGCGGGAACGCCCGGTTACAAGGCGCGCGACATCGATTTCGCGACCGCACTCCAGTCGCGCCTCAACGGCGACGGCGCGGACACGGCGATGGCCAAGGCCGAGCGCTACCGCGTGCCGCTGATGCCCTCGCTCGACGGCAACACCGTCGAACTCGCCAGCGAGCAGGTCGCCTTTTCCGAGAACGCCGTCGGCTATGCGACGACATTGTCCTTCATCCAGTCGCGGGTCGAGACGCTCACCCGCGCGCTGAAGGGCGAATGACCATGGCGAACCCGATGAACATCTTCGACGTCGCCGGGCGCGCAATGTCCGCGCAACTCGTGCGGATGAACAGCTCGGCATCGAACCTGGCCAATGCGGGCAGCGTCTCGAAAAGCGCCGACACCGCCTATCGCCCGATCAAGCCGGTGTTCCGCACCGAGCTCGACCGTTCCACCGGCATCTCGACCGTGGACGTCGACCGGATGGTCCGGTCCGACGCGGCGCCGATCCGCCAGCACGATCCCGACCATCCGCTCGCCGACGAGAATGGCGATATCTGGGTCGCTCCCGTCGATGAGACGCAGGAGATGGTCGAGATGATGGAGAGCGCCCGTCAGTACCAGAACATGATCGAGGTGCTGCAGACCACAAAGACCCTGATGCTCGACACGATGAGGATGAAATGAACTTCAATTCGATCATAGCGGCGAACAGCTCGACCCCGGTCCCGGCTGACGCGAAGGTGTCCAGCCAGCTCGGCCAGAAGGATTTCCTTCGCCTGCTGACCGCGCAGATGCAGACGCAGGATCCGTTCGACCCGGTCGATAACAAGGAGATGCTGGCGCAGATGGCGCAGTTCTCCAGCCTGGCCGGCCTGTCCGAGATCAACGACACGCTGAAGCTGATCAACGCCAAGCTTGCCGGCGGCGACGCCGCCCTCCCGACCACCTGAAACCGTCTTTCACAGGAGATATCGCATGTCTTTCTATACCTCGCTCAGCGGCGTCAAAGGCGCCCAGACCCAGCTCGAAGTGATCTCGCACAACCTGGCGAACTCCGAGACCGCCGGCTTCAAGCGCAGCCGCACCAATTTCGAGGACGTCTTCGCCAGCTCGTCGACGACCAACCCGCAGCTCGCCATGGGCGTCGGCACGCGCGTCGATTCGATCACGCAGCTGTTCACCAACGGCCCGATCGAGCAGACCGGCAACGCGCTGGATCTCGCCATCACCGGTGAGGGCTTCTTCGCGACCAAGTCGGCCACGTCGGACGAAGTGATGTTCACCCGCAACGGCGCCTTTTCGGTCGACGAGAATGGCTTCGTGAAGCGCGGCGGCGACGATCGGCTTCAGCTCTATGCGGTGGCCGCCGACGGCAGCGCCGATACGGCCGCGACCATCGATGCGCAGATCCCGGCGGAGAATGCCGACGGATCGAAGTTCGCGGGCGTCACCGTCAGCGCCAATGGCGACATGACCGTGACCTTCGCGGACGGTACCAACCAGGTTCTGGGCCGCGTCGCGATGGCCAGCTTCACCTCGCCCACCGGCCTGCGCCAGATGGGCTCGTCCAACTGGTCGCCGACCGGCCTGTCCGGCGAACCGAGCTGGGGCGAGCCCGGCGACGGCCGCTTCAACGATCTGATGTCGGGTGCCGTCGAGCGTTCCAACGTCGACCTGACCGAGGAACTCGTCGGCCTGATCACCGCGCAGCGCTATTTCCAGGCGAACGCCAAGGCGATCGACACCGCGTCGCAGATCACCCAGACGATCATCGGCATCCGGACCTAAGCGCCATGGACCGCCTCATCTACACCGCTTATTCGGGCATGCGCGGATCGCTTTCCGCGCAGAGCGCGATCGCCAACAACCTGGCCAATGCGAACACGATCGGCTTTCGCGCCGACCGTGCCGCGTTCGAGGCGCAGACTCTCAAGGGCCCGACGATCGAGGCCCGCGCGATGACCGCCATGGAGGTCAAGGACGCCGACATGACGGCGGGCGCGGTGGTGCAGACGGGGCGGTCGCTGGATCTCGCCATCGACGGCAATGCCATGATGGCGGTCCAGGCCGACGACGGTTCGGAAGGCTATACGCGCCGCGGCGACCTGATGGTCTCGCCCTCGGGTCTGCTGCAGACCGGCGACGGGCATCTCGTCCTGGGCAATGGCGGCCCGATCTCGATCCCGGCGGCCGCGTCGATCACGATCACGCCCGATGGCTCGGTCCAGGTCGTGGCGCCGGGCAGCGATCCCAAGAATCCCGAGACGATCGACCGTATCAAGCTGGTCTCGCCCGAGGGGACCCAGATCGCGAAGAGCGTCGACGGGCTGTTCCGCGTCGTCGGAGACGGCGTGCTGCCCGGCGATCTCGATGCCCGGGTAACCACCGGCGCACTCGAACAGTCGAACGTCAACAGTGCGCAGATGCTGGTCGAGATGATCCAGAACCAGCGCTCGTTCGACATGCGTACCAAGCTTCTGACCACCGCGAAGGACCTCGACGAGGGCGGCGCGGCGCTCATGCGGCTCAACTGATTCCAGCAAGGACTGATCCATGCCCACTTCCGCAATGCACATCGCCCGTACCGGGCTCGAGGCGCAGGACATGCGCATGCGCGTCATCGCGAACAATCTCGCGAACGTCGGCACCACCGGCTTCAAGCGCGATCGCGCGTCGTTCGAGACGCTCGCCTATCAGGACGTCCGCGTCGCCGGCACCCAGTCGAGCAGCGAGACCAAATATGCGATCGGCCTGAACCTCGGCACCGGCGTCAAGGTGCAGGGCACCGCGCGGATCGAGACCCAGGGCTCGCTCAACACGACGAGCAATGCGCTCGATCTGGCGCTGGACGGCAACGGCTATTTCCAGGTGCAGATGCCCGGCGGCCAGATCGCCTACACCCGCGCCGGCAATTTCGCGCGTTCGCCCGAGGGACAGCTGATCACGTCGCAGGGCTATGCGGTCCAGCCCGGCATCACCATTCCCGAGAATGCGACCGAGATCACCGTCGGCCTCGACGGCACCGTCTCCGCCACCGTCGCGGGCGAAAGCGAGCCGAGCCAGCTCGGCCAGCTCACTCTCGCCAGCTTCGCCAATCCGGCGGGCCTGCAGGCGGCGGGCGACAATTTCCTGCTGGAGACCGCGGCCAGCGGCGCGGCACAGGTCGGCATCGCCGGCCAGGACGGCCGCGGCTCGATCCGTCAGGGCATGCTCGAGGGATCGAACGTCAATGTCGTCGAGGAACTGGTCGACATGATCGAATGCCAGCGCGCCTATGAAGTGAATTCCAAGATGATCTCCGCCGTCGACGAAATGCTGCGCAATGCAAACCAGACGCTTTAACCGCACTGTCGCGCTGCTCCTGGCGGGCGGTCTCGCATTCTTCCTGTCGCCGGCCGACGCGAAGAAGGCCAGGCCCAAGCCGGGCTTCGAGGCGACGTTGCCGTTGCCCGCGCCGCAGGTGCCGGCCATCGCCGATGGCAGCATCTTCCAGGCCAATGGCGGCTATGCCGCGCTTCACGAGGGCAATCGCGCCCGCGCGGTCGGGGATCTGCTCACCGTCGTGCTGGTCGAACGGATCACCTCGTCCAAGTCCGCCACATCGAAGACGGCGCGCGACGGCGGCTTCTCGATCACGCCGCCGACGGCGGGGCCGCTCGATTTTCTGAACCCCAATGCCCTTAAGGCTTCGGGCGGTTCGTCGTTCAATGGCAATGGCAATGCCGCGCAACAGAGTGCGCTGGGCGGAGAGGTCAGCGTGACCATCGCCCAGCTGCTCGGCAACGGCACTGCCATCGTCAAGGGACAGAAAAGGCTCACCTTGAGCCAGGGCGAGGAATGGGTGCAGTTTTCGGGGATCGTTCGTCTTGCCGACATCGACCAGGTGAATCGCATCGCATCGACTCGCGTCGCCGACGCCCGCATCGAATATTCGGGCAACGGCCAGGTCGCGCGCGCCAGCCGCGAAGGCTGGCTGCAGCGCTTCTTCAACATGATCAGCCCCTTCTAAGGCTCAAGGACCCCACGCCATGAACCGTCTGTCGAAGCTTTTCCTCGCACTCGCCGCCGCCGCCGCATGTTCGGCCGCGCCCGCACATGCCGAACGCGTCCGCGATCTCGGCACGTTCCAGGGCGTCCGGACCAACCAGCTTGTCGGTTACGGCATCGTGGTGGGGCTGGAGGGGACCGGCGACGACAATCTGGAATATACCGCACAGGCGGTGAAGGGCGCGACGAGCCGTCTCGGCCTGCAGCTTCCGCCGGGCGTGCAGCCCGGCCTGAAGAATGCCGCCGCAGTGATGATCACCGCGGATCTTCCCGCCTTCGCCAAACCCGGCCAGCGCATCGACATCACGATCTCGGCACTGGGCAAGGCCAAGTCGCTGCGCGGCGGATCGCTGATCCTGTCGCCGCTCGCAGGCGCAGACGGGCAGACCTACGCGATGGCGCAGGGCAATCTGGTCGTCGGCGGCCTCGGCGTCTCGGCGCGCGACGGATCGAAATTGTCGGTCAACGTGCCGACGGTCGGACGGATTCCGCTGGGCGCCACCGTCGAGCGTGCCGTCGCGACCGGCTTCGATACCCGCGACGTGCTGCGCTTCAACCTGAACGAGGCGGATTTCCTGACCGCCCAGCGCGTGCGCGACGCGATCAACCAGAAATTCGGCCCCATCGCCACGCTCGAGGATGCGGTGACTGTATCGCTCGCCCTGCCGACCGGCGCGAACACGCGCGGCGCGATGATGGCGGCGATCGAGATGCTCGACGTCCAGCCGGCGGAGGCGCCCGCGCGCGTCATCGTCAACAGCCGCAGCGGCACGGTGGTGATCAGCAGCGCGGTGCGCCTCGCGCCCGCCGCGGTCAGCCATGGCAAGCTCGTCATCCATATCGACGAAGCGCCGCAGATCTCGCAGCCCGCGCCCTTCTCGCGCGGGGAGACCGCGACGCAGGAAAGCAGCACGATCTCGGTCGAGCAGACCGGCAACCACCTGGCGCTGGTCAATCCCGGCCCGTCGCTGTCGTCGATCGTCGACTCGCTCAACAAGCTGGGCGTCAGCCCGCCCGACCTCGTCGCGATCCTGGAGGCGCTGAAGCAGGCGGGCTCGCTCAAGGCGGAGTTGATCGTGATATGAAGATCGCCAATTCCCTTCCCATCGCACCCAGGGCGGCCGACCAGAAGGCCGAGCTGGGCAAGGCGGCAAAGCAGTTCGAGGCGATCTTCGTCCGGCAGATGCTGGCGGCCGCGCACAAGGCGAAGCTGGCCGACGGGCTGTTCGACAACAGCGCGGTCGAGCAGTTCCAGTCGATGCAGGATTCGCGGTTCGCCGATATCGTGTCGGAGAATGGCGGCCTCGGCCTGGCGAACACGATCGAGCGGCAGCTCTCGCGCCAGATCGGCGGTAACGGGTCATGAGCTCCGATCTCATGTCGATCGCGCGCAGCAGCGCCAATGCTGCCCGTGTCGCGCTCGACGTCACCGCGCAGAACATCGCCAATGCGGGGACCGAAGGGTATGTCCGCCGCAGCGTCGCCATGTCCGAAGTGTCGGGCAGCGGCATGCTCTATACGCAGAACGACGTGTCGCTGCATGGCGTGCGCGTCGCCGGCATCGTGCGCAATGCCGACGAATTCCGCCTGGCCGAGGTGCGCCGCACCGGCAGCGACCTGGCCCGCGCCAATGCCGAGGTCGGCGCGCTTTCCAATATCGAGAGCGCGATCGAGCAGCCCGGCGTCTCGAGCGCGATCGCGACCTTTTCGGCAAGCCTTCAGGGGCTGAAGGCCGATCCCACCAATCCGGCGCAGCGCGCGGTGGTGATGGAGAATGCCCGTTCCGTCGCCGACGCGCTGAACGCGGCGGCCGGCGGCCTCGATTCGGCGAAGACCGCGATCCAGGCCGACGCCGTCGACGGCGTTTCGCAGCTCAACCAGCTTTCGGCGGATCTGGCGAAGATCAATACGCGACTGGTGCGCTCCAGCGAAGGCAGCAGCGATCAGGCCGCATTGCTCGACAAGCGCGATTCCATCCTGAAATCGATGAGCGAGATCGCCGGCGTCTCGGTGACGATCGGCGCGCATCGCACGGCGGACGTCAGCCTGGGCGGCGTCGCGCTGGTGACGCTCGACAGCGCGTCGACGGTGGGGGTCGGCGTCGCGTCGGACGGGTCGCTCGCCTTCGACGTCGGCGGCACCGGCGTCGCGATCGCGACGGGCTCGCTCGCGGGCACCGCTTCGGGGCTCAACCAGATCAACGCCGCGCGCGTGCGGCTCGACGATGTCGCCGCCTCGATCATCGATGCGGTCAACGACGCGCAGGCATCGGGCGTCGCGCTCGACGGCAGCGCGGGCCAGCCGCTTTTCGGCGGCACGGGCGCGGGCGATATCGCGCTGATCGCGACCAATGGCGCCGCGATCGCAACGGCGCCCGCCGGCGCCGGCGCGGACAGCCGCAACGCCGCCAATCTCGACACCATGATCGCGGCGCTGGGCAGCAGCGACGCGCTCGGAAAGTTCGACGCGCTGCTCACCGATGTCAGCAGTGCCGTCGCCGGACGCACCGTGACGCGCGACGCGCTGGGCGTGATCGCCAGCGGGGCGGAGGGCGCGCTCGCCACCCAGGCCGGCGTCAGCCTCGACGACGAGGCCGCCAATCTGCTTCGCTACCAGCAGGCGTTCCAGGCCTCCGGCCGGATCATGCAGGTGTCGAAGGACCTGTTCGATTCCATCCTTTCGATCAACTGAGGCTGAACCATGAGCGGCATCGGCACTGACGGATTCTACAATCGCTCGATCGGGAGCCTCTCGTCGTTGCGTGCGCGCGCCGAGAAGCTCCAGACCCAGATCGCGTCGGAGCAGCGGCTTCAGCGCAGTTCCGACGACGCTGTCGCGTCCCGGCAACTGCGCGGGCTGGCGCACGAGGATACGCTGGCCGCGGTGCACAAGACCAATGCCGCGATCGCCGGATCCGACATGGCGCTGGCCGATCAGGCGCTGACCGAGCTCGGCAATCTCACCATGCGCGTGCAGGAGCTCGCCACCCAGTCCGCGAACGGCACGCTCAGCCCGGCGCAGCGCAAGATCAACGGCGACGAGATCGCCCAGATCCACCAGAGCATGGTCGCGATTCTCAACAGCAAGGATTCCACGGGCCAGCCGCTGTTCGCCGGCAGCGCCAACGGCCCGGCCTATGTCGTCGCGGCCGACGGCAGCGCCAGCTATGCGGGCAATTCCACGCCGGGCGAGCTCGACGTGGGCGCCGGCATCACCGTCGCGCGCAGCCTGACCGGTCCCGAATTCCTGAATTTCTCGGTCGGCGGCAACGACACCGACCTGCTGACCGTGGTGCGCGATCTCGCCACCTCGCTTCAGTCGGGATCGACGGCGTCGGCCGGCGATGCGAACGCCGCGCTGACCAGCCTGACCGCCGGGCTCGGCGCGATCAACACCGGCCATGCGATCATCGGCGCCCGCCAGTCGCGCGTCGAACTCGCCAGCTCGCTGGAGACCGAACGCGGAGAGGTTCGCGCGTCGGACCAGATCCGGCTGGGCGCGACCGACATGCCGACCGCCATCGCCGAGCTTCAGGAACTGATGACCGTGCTCGAGGCGAGCCAGGCAAGCTTCACCAAGCTCTCCAGTCTGTCGCTGTTCGATTACATCCGCTGAATTTTTGCGGGTGATCGAGGTTAACGGCGCGCTGACCAAGCCGTTCTAACAAGTATCGCGCCGATCGGCGTGGGCCGTTTCAAATTCCTGGCCGAGTATCGGCCATCCCGGGGGAAGCATGTTCGTAGCCATCGGTATTGTCGTTCTGATCGTCATGGTCTTCGGCGGCTTCACCATCACCGGCGGCGCGCTCGGCCCGGTGCTGGAGGCGATCCCGCACGAGATGCTGATCATCGGCGGCGCCGCGGCCGGCGCGCTGATCACCGGCAACTCCATGCACGAGCTCAAGGCGCTGGGCGGGGGCCTCGCCAAGGTGTTCAAGGGGCCCAAGCACAACAAGCAGGACCATGTCGACGCGATCCTGCTCACCTCGAAACTGATGCGCATGCTGCGCACCGAGGGTCCGGTGGCGATGGAAGCGCATGTCCAGGATCCCAAGACCTCCGCCATCTTCGCCGAATATCCGCGCATCCTGGCGAACCACGCGCTGGTGTCGCTGATCTGCGACACGCTGACGTTGATCGTCGTGTCGTCGGGCACGCTCGAGGTTCATGCGGTCGAGGACGTGATGGACAATGCGATGAAGACGCATTTCCACGAGATGCAGGAACCCGTCCACACGCTCCAGTCGCTCTCCGACGCGCTGCCCGCGCTCGGCATCGTCGCGGCCGTGCTCGGCGTCGTGAAGACCATGGGCTCGATCGACAAGCCACCGGCGATCCTGGGCGGCATGATCGGCTCGGCGCTGGTCGGCACCTTTCTGGGCGTGCTTCTGGCCTATGGCATCGTCGGCCCGCTGGGCAGTCGCCTGAAGCAGGTCGCGGATGCCGACGAGCAGATCTTCCATGCCGTGAAGCAGATCATCATCGCCTCGCTGCACAATTATCCGCAGCCGCTGGTCGTCGAGGCCGCGCGCTCGGGGCTCAGCCACGCCTTCCGCCCCGGCCTCGCCGAGATGCTCGACGGGCTGAGGACGCGCTGAGATGGCGAGCCAGGCGAAGAAGGGGTCCAACCTTCCTCCACCCATCATCGTCAAGAAGATCATCGTCTCGGGGGGCGGTGGTCATCATGGCGGTGCGTGGAAGGTCGCCTATGCCGACTTCGTGACGGCGATGATGGCGTTCTTCCTGCTGCTCTGGCTGCTGGGCGCCACCAACGAGGCGAAGCGCAAGGGCATTGCCGACTATTTCTCGCCCACGCTGGTGAAGATGCGCGAGCAGAGCGCCGGCAGCAACGGCATGTTCGGCGGCGACAGCATCACCGGCCAGGACAATTATCCGCAAAAGGCGTCGCAGACGGGCACGCGCTCGATCACCATTCCGCGCGACACCACCGGTGGCCCGCGCGAGGGCGCGACCGAGGAGCGCAAGGTCGCCCAGGGCCTCTCGCCCGAGCAGAAGGCGAAGAAGCTTTTCGAGCTGAAGGAGCGCGTGACCAAGCGCGTCGAAACCAGTGGCTCGCTCAAGAAGCTCGCGACGCAGATCCGCTTCATGCAGACGGCGGAGGGCATTCGCATCGACCTGGTCGACAATGCCGACTTCTCGATGTTCCGGCTGGGCACCACCGTGCTCGTGCCCGAAGCGGTCGAGCTGCTGCAGATCATCGCCGATGCGGTGAAGGACGACATCAGCCAGCTGACGATCCGCGGCCATACCGATTCGTTGCCCTGGCGGCCGGGGCAGGTGGCCAGCAACTGGTCGCTGTCGTCGGGCCGGGCAGAGGCGACGCGCCAGGCGCTGATGCGCTTCGGCGTCACCGAGCCGCGCTTCCGGCGGATCGAGGGTGTGGCCGATCGCGAGCCCCTGATCGTGAAGACGCCAACCGATCCGAGGAACCGCAGGATTTCAATTACGCTTGCGAATTGATTTCAACTTGCATTTCCACACCCGATGACTCTACATGCGTGAAATCCCTGTATGTCCCATTTCGGGAATGCGGGGATCAGCAGCTGCGCTGGCCTGTGGGGGGCTGGAGAGTTGCTAGCCTGTGGGGGGCTATCTTGCTGCACGTCTTGCAACGTCGTCACGACGTTTCGTTCGTTACATCCTTGCCGCCAGTCCGCCATGCGCCGCGCGCGTGGCGCGGCACCGTTTTCGCGGTGTCCGTCTGATGGGCGCCGCAGGACTGATCGGCGCCGCAATGGCGCAGACGCTGGGATTGGGCAGCGATGTCCAGGCGACGATCGTGACGCTCGATCGCGAATGGGCGACGACGCTGGCGCAGGAGTTGCGCGAACATCATCTGCCGACCCTGACCCCGGCCAGCCCGGCGCGCTGGCGCGAGCATTTCGACGGGGATCGCGCCAATTGCGTCATCTTCGATCTCGATCATGGCAGCGACGGCGCGTTCGACGCGATCGCGCTGCTCAAGACCCAGTCGGAGCACACGATGGTGGTCGCCGCGGCGTCCGCGCCGTCGATCAAGGTGGTCGTGAACGCGATGCGCGCCGGCGCGATCGATTTCGTCAACAAGCGTCATCCCGTGCGCGAGGCGCGCGAACAGATCTGCCAGGCGGCCGCCCAGGCGCGCCGGCAGGAAAGCGCGACCGTCGAGAATAACGCCCATCGCGAGCGGATCGAGGCGCTGAGCGCCCGCGAGCGCGAAGTGCTGCGCCTGCTTGCCGCCGGCCTCGCGACCAAGCAGATCGCGCATCGCATGGAACTGAGCCCGCGCACGGTCGAGATGTTCCGCCGCCGGATCCGTACCCGGCTCGGCGCGAACTCGATCGCCGAGGCGGTCAGTATCTGGCTGGGCCATCGCGCCGAACCGGACCTGCGCATGGTTGCCTGAACCGGCTGGATTGAGAAATCCTGGAGTTGATCCGGTTCGGATTGGACCGGACCAACTCTGAATTCCCCGTTTTTTTTCGGTGAGTTTCGAGCCGGCAGTTGAGTCCATCTGCCTCGAAATCACTCCAGGCGGAATGCTCCGGACTATTTGGCGCGGGTCGCCGTCATGCGTCGGCTGCCGACCTCCAGGATGAGCCGGTCGATCTTGCCGCCATCGCCTTCGAAGGTGACCGTGCGGCTGCTGCCGCGCTGGAAGAAGCGCTCCGGGGTTGCCGCGAGCAGTTCATTTTTCCCCGGCTCGCCCTTTTGCTGAATGACGAGGGTGCGGCCTTCGCGGCTGATGACGATGCCCCCGCGCCCCATGTCGTAGGTGCCGACATAGCTGTCGAGCAGCTTTTCGTTCACGGCGATGCCCTTGCGTTCCGCAGGGATGGTGTAATTCTCTCCGCGCAGCAGCTTGAGGGCTGCGTCCGTCACATCCGACCATGCGGGCGGAGCCTCGTCGGGCAGGGAGTCGGAATTGGTCATGTAATAGAGGCCGACCTTGGCATCGAGGTCGCCGACCAGGAATGCACGCTGGCCGGGGATGGCCCCGCCATGATGGATCATGGTGTGGCCGGAAACCGGGTCACGCACGCTCCAGAATCCGAAGCCATAGTCACCGCCGAAGCGCGGTTTGTGCATCTCGCGCACCGACTCTTCCGACAGGATCCGCTGACCGTCGACGACGCCGCCATTGAGTTGCGCGATGAGGTAGCGAGCCATGTCGGAGGGGCGCAGATAAATGTCGCCGGCCGGATAAACGTCGAAATGCACCTGTGCCGTCGGCACGGGCTGGCCGAGCGAGCCACCCGCCAGATAGGGCAGCGCCAACCGCTCGACCATGTCGGCCGAGGGGTAAACCGGATGAGGCGTCGTCACGCCGATCGGCTTCAGAATGTTGTCGACCACATATTTCTCGTATTCGACTCCCGAAATCTTCTGCACCAGAAGACCTGCGGTCCCGTACCCGAAATTATTGTATTCCCACTTCGTTTCGGCCGGCCGGATCGAATAGAGCTTGCCGGTGAATTCCTCCATGGTCTTCGGCAGTTTCCTGCCCCAGATGGGATCGGTATTCGCGCCGCCGATCAGCCCGGACCACATGGACAACAGGTTGGTGAACGTCACCGGCTTCTCGCTCTGCAGCCGGTCCTGCACCGTGTCGTCGCCCAGATAATTGTTGATCGGGCTGTCCAGCCTGAGCTTGCCTCGTTCGGCGAGCTGCATGAGGGCGGTCGCGGTGACCGACTTGAAGGACGAGCCGGTGCTGTAGATCGTTTCGGTGGTCGCGGGCGTGCGGGTGGCCATGTTGGCGTAGCCGAACGCCGCCGTCCAAACGATCTTGCCGTCGCGAACCAGTGCGATCGACATCGACGGAATGCCGTTGTCGGCGAGTGATCGCTTGATGAGGGTGGTCAGAACCGCCTGCGTCTTCGCCAGATCGAATTTTGCGTTCTTCACGCTCTGCGTGCTCGGTGCGCTTTCGGCGCTCGGCGCGCTCTGGGCGATCGCCGCGGATCCGGAGAAAACGAAAAGCGCCGGCATGCCCAGCAAGCAAATGTAACGACGGATCATTGTAGCCACCCCTTTGTGCCAGAATCCCGGCTTCTCCGTGCGAGCCATAGTGCGACTCGCTTCGACTTTTTCTGCGGATTGGCTAGGTCTTCGCCATCTCATAAGTCAAGCATGGTTTTCCGATTGGGACAAACCGATCCTGTTGGGGAGCTTGGGCAGCATGCGCTCAAAAAGGAAAACGCCCGACGACCTGTGGGTCGCCGGGCGCCTTTGTGGCCCGCTTCTGATCGATTGGCCTCTTGCCGCTGGCTGGATGGGCAAGGACCTGAAGCAACGCCCCCACGGCATTGCACGATCGGGAGCGGCCTCCCCCCGAACTGTACGAAACCCGGCGCGGGGGCCGGGATCGGGACGTTCGGGTTTCGGACGGTTTGCGCTGTGGGATCCGCGCGATGAAGCGCGGGACAATCCGCCCGACCGGACCCGGCGCGTTACCGGCGCCGGATCCGATTGTTCGTTGACCTCAGCGCAGCAGCGAGAGGACGTTCTGCTGGCTCTGGTTTGCCTGAGCGAGCATCGCGGTGGATGCCTGGCTGAGAATCTGTGCCTTGGCGAGCGCGGCGGTTTCGGCCGAATAATCGGCGTCCTCGATGCGCGAACGTGCGTCGGACAGGTTGGTGGAGTTGGTGGTCAGATTGTTGACGACCGATTCCAGGCGGCTCTGGCCGGCACCGAGCGAGGCGCGTGCGGTGTTCACCGAATCGAGCGCGGTGTCGACCAGGCCGATCGTGGTGCCCGCCGCTGTGTCGCTGGAAACACTATAGGCCGCGTTGATGCCGGTCAGCGCGGTGATGCCGATCGTGACGGTGTCGCCGCTCTCCGCGCCGGCCTGGATCACGACGTTGGTCGTGCTGCCGGTGCTGAACAGCGTGACGTCGTTGAACTTGGTGCCGCTCACGATGTCGCTGATCTGGCCTGCGAGCGCCGACACTTCGGTCTGAAGGTTGGTGCGGTCGCCGCTGCTGTACGTGCCCGACTTGGACTGGACCGACAGTTCGCGGATGCGCTGCAGCATGTTGGTGACTTCGTTGAGCGCACCTTCCGCGGTCTGCGCGAGCGCGATGCCGTCATTGGCGTTGCGGATCGCCTGGTTCATGCCGC
>Ga0209902_100735_pt1 | contig 26444 bp, 22 predicted proteins | sample FECB27metaG_FD_188304 | JGI IMG/M metagenome (GOLD analysis project Ga0209902, IMG submission 188304) | Cyanobacterial communities from the Joint Genome Institute, California, USA - FECB-27 (SPAdes) (version 2) | ecosystem: Environmental > Aquatic > Thermal springs > Hot (42-90C) > Microbial mats...
CCATTTCATCTCTCCTGGGTCGACGCCATTCTGTGCCCCGTTCATATGCCATCGCGCACCGAACCGGCAAATAGACGGTGCGACATGGCGCTTGCGGCTTGAAAATCCGCGGCCGCGCTGTTAGGGGCCGCGCGATGCGCTGCGGACTCCATCCGCGGCGACCCCTGATTATTGCTTTTGCGGCCCGCCAGGTGCGAGTCGTTCGACGGATTGGAGACAGACGGCCTTATGCAAATCCTCGTTCGCGACAATAACGTCGATCAGGCGCTGCGCGCCCTCAAGAAGAAGCTGCAGCGCGAAGGCGTCTACCGCGAGATGAAACTGCGCCGTCATTACGAGAAGCCGTCTGAAAAGCGCGCTCGTGAGCGTGCCGCCGCGATTCGCCGCGCTCGCAAGCTCGAGCGTAAGCGCATGGAGCGCGACGGCGTCCGTTAAGGCCCTTTCGGGGAATTACAGTCCATGTCGGTGACCGCCGTTCCGATTCGCCCCGTGAAAAAGGGCGTGCTCCTGACCTTGTGGGTCGGCGTCGGCCTGGCCGTCGCGGTCGCTGCGGGCGCTGCCTGGTACGGCACGTCCTCGCCCGAGCTGGCCAATGCGGCGAGCCCGGAGCAGTTCATGGCCTGGAACGCGAAGCAGGAGGGCGTGGTCACCACGGCCTCGGGGCTGCAATATCAGGTGATCCAGGCCGGCAACGGCGGCAGCCCGACCGATTCGGATGCCGTGCTCGTCGGCTACAAGGGCACTCTGCGCGACGGTAAGGTCTTCGACGAGAATCCGCAGGCGAGCTTTCCGGTCGCCGGTGTCGTCCCCGGTTTTTCCGAGGGGCTGAAGCTCATGAAGCGCGGCGGCAAGTACCGCCTCTGGATTCCGCCCGCGCTCGGCTATGGCGAACAGGCGCAGGGTGACGTGATCCCGGCCAACTCGCTGCTGGTGTTCGAAGTCGACCTGCTCGATTTCAAGTCGATCGCCGAGATCCAGGCCGAAATGGAGCGCCTGCGCGCGCAAGGCGCCCTGCCTTCGCAGCAGCAGGGCATGCCGCCGGGCGCGATGCCGCCCGGCGCGCAGTGATCGCACCGCCTCGATCCTGACGATTTCATCGTGACATGTTACGCCCGGGCCACCCCCGGGCGTTTTCATTTGAAGCGTAGACAGGCCCCGGACGTTATCCGCCGCCCCTGCGCGCGACCCTGCGGCCCGCGGCCGCGCCGCCCGATGCCGTGGCGCTTACCGGCACCTGTTCCGCCCGGCGCTCAAGCGCGACGCGGATCATCGCCACGATCGGATCGGCCAGCGCCAGCCCGTAGATGCCGAACAATGTGCCGAACAGGATCTGAGTGCCCAAGGTCAGCGCCGGCGGCATATCGACGGTACGCTTGGCGACCATCGGGATCAGCACATAACCGTCGAAGGTCTGCACGACGAAATAGGTGCCGATCGCCCAGAGCCCCGTTTCCACGCCGGCGCTGAAACCGACCGCCACCATCAGCACGCCGCTGACGAACGCGCCGATATTGGGAATGAAGGCAAGCATGCCGGTCAGGATGCCGAGGATCAGCGCCATCGGCACGCCCCCGATGATCAGCGCGAGCCAGGTCAATATGCCCTCGGCCACCATGCCGATGATCCGGCCGAACATCAGCCGGCGCATGGTCTGCCCGATCCGGTCGAGCGTGATCCGCGCATCGTTGCGCTTCTCGAGCGGCAGCAGCCACTGGAAGCCGCGATCGTAGACGCGCGGCTCCATCGCCAGGAACAGGCCGATCACGACGATCATGAACAGGCTGGTGAGCGCGCCGAACGCGGTGCTGACGAAGCCGGTGACGCGCCCGATCGATCCGACCGCCTCGCGCGCCAGCCCCTTCATATCCTCTGCGCCGGGCATGATCCCGATCTGCTCCGCCCATTGGAGCAGCCGGTTGCCCTGCACCTCCACCGTGCTGCGCAGCTGCCCCGCCTGCTGCACCAGCTCGACCCCGGTCATGTAGATCGTGCCGAACAGGAACGCGAAGGCGGCGATCATCAGGATGGCGATGCGCCAGCCCCGCCCGATCGGCAGCACGCGCCCCAGCAGGCGCGCGCCCCCGTCCAGGATGATCGCGAAGATGATGCCGCCCAGGATCAGCAGCAGCGGCTGGATCAGCAGGACGACGAGCGCAAAGGCGCTCGCCATGCTCAGCCAGATGAAGGCGCGCCTGATCTCGATCCGCGTCTCCGGATCGCGAACCTCGCTGGGTCCGGGGGCCTTGACGGTCTTGGTACGGTCCCCGGTCATATGTCAGTCCTTGTCGGGATGAAGGCCGGTCCAGGCCCGGCCGCCGCGCATCGCGGTGAACCAGCTGATCGGATTCCACCATTGGGCGGAACCGTCGAGCGAGAAAGTGATGAACTCCGCGCGGCCGCCGAGATTCTCCCACGGCACGGGACCGCCCAGCCCCTTGCCCTCGACAGGAAAACGGCTGTCCGCCGAATGGTCGCGATTGTCGCCCATCAGGAAGACGTGATCCTTGGGAACCGCGACGGGCGGATAATCGTCACCGGGCGACCAGCCCGTATCGAGCACGACATAGTTGCGGCCGTCCGGCAGATATTCGCGGAAGGCGGGCAGCTCGCAATAGAGCTTGCCGTCCGGTCCGGGGCGTTTCGCCATCGGATAATCGTCCGGGCTGCAGGGCGCGTTCACGTCCACCGGGATTCGCGTCGGCCCCAGCGAGACGCGGCGCAGCGGCTGATCGTTGAGCATGACGATACCGCCCCGCACCTCGATCTTGTCGCCGGCGATGCCGATGACGCGCTTGATATAATCCTCTCGCCTGCCCGGCGGGCTTGCGATGACGACGTCGCCGCGCTGCGGCATGCGGCCGAGCAGCCGGCCCTGCACCCAGGGCATCACATGGAAGCTGGGCGACACATAGGACCAGCCATAGGGATATTTGGAAACGACCAGGCGGTCGCCGGTCAGCAGCCCGGGCATCATCGATTCGGACGGGATATAGAAAGGCTTCGCGATGAAGCTGTGGAATCCCAGCACGGCCAGGATCAGCCAGAAGATCGCCCGCACTTCCGCCCACCAGTCGGTGCCGCCGCCAGTCGGGTTTTTCCCGGCGGTCTCGGTTTCCGCGACCTCCGTCTCAGCGATTTCGTTCAAGCGCCTATATCCTTGGTGGGAATGGCCTCCAGGATCACGAACGCCTGGGCCCAGGGATGATCGTCGGTCAGCGTCAGATGCACCGTCATGGCGTGGCCCGGCGGCGTCAGCGCGTCAAGCCTCGCTTTCGCCCCACCGGTGAGCAGAAGCGTCGGCGCGCCGCTGGCGGCGTTGACCACGCCGATGTCCTTCATGAACACGCCGGCCTTGAAACCTGTCCCGACGGCTTTCGAAAACGCTTCCTTGGCGGCGAAGCGCTTGGCCAGCGTTCCCGCCTTGGTGAACGGGCGCCGCGCCGCCTTGGCGCGCTCGACATCGGTGAACACACGCTGCTCGAACCGCTCGCCGAACCGGTCGAGCGACGCCTGGATGCGCTCGATATTGCACAGGTCCGATCCCAGGCCGACGATCATGGCGGCGCTACCTGGCCAGATCCATCAGCTCGCGCATCTTCGCGACACTGGCATCCAATCCGGTGAAGATTGCCTCTCCGATCAGGAAATGGCCGATATTCAGTTCTGCGAGTTGCGGGATCGCGGCGACCGGCGAGACATTGTCGAAGGTCAGGCCGTGGCCGGCATGCGGCTCGATGCCGTTCTTGGCGGCAAGTGCTGCGGCATCGGCGATACGGCGCAGTTCGTCGGCCCGTTCCTGGCCGTCGAGATGCGCATAGCGACCGGTGTGGAACTCGACGACGGGCGCCTTCAGCCGGATGGCGGCCTCGATCTGGCGGGGATCCGGCTCGATGAACAGGCTGACGCGGATATTCGCAGCGGACAGCCGTTCGATGAACGGTTTGAGATGATTGTCCTGGCCCGCGGCATCCAGCCCGCCCTCGGTCGTCCGCTCCTCGCGCCGTTCGGGGACGATGCAGGCCGCATGCGGGCGGTGGCGCAGCGCGATCTCCAGCATCTCCTCTGTCGCGGCCATCTCCAGGTTCAGCGGGATGGTCAGCGCGTCCATCAGCGCGTCGATATCGGCGTCGGTAATGTGGCGGCGATCCTCGCGCAGATGCGCGGTGATTCCGTCGGCTCCCGATTCGGCAGCGATCAATGCGGCCTTGACCGGATCGGGATGCGGGCCGCCGCGCGCATTCCGGATGGTCGCGACATGATCGATATTGACGCCGAGGCGGAGGGTCACGCCGCTTCCTTGCGGCTGCCCGGCTTCATCGCGGGGATCGCCTCCAGTTCGGGCGGCAGCGCGTCGGGCGCATAGGTCGGCACCGCCAGCGTCAGCAGCGGAAAGAACGGCACGTCGAACTGCGCCGCGCCGTTGGAACGGTCGACCAGCGCCGCGGCGGCGATCACCTCTCCGCCCGCCGCCGCGATCGCAGCGATCGCCTCGCGCGACGACAGGCCGGTCGTGACGACGTCTTCCATCATCAGCACCTTCTGCCCCGGCTTCAGCCGAAAACCGCGGCGAAGCTCGAACACGCCCTCCGGACGTTCGAGGAAGACCGCCTCCACGCCGAGCGCGCGGCCCATCTCGTGACCGGCGATGACGCCGCCCATGGCGGGCGAAACCACGATCTCGATCGACGAACGGACGTCGCGCGGCATGCGCGCGACCAGCGCCGAGGCCAGCCGCGCACCCCGCATCGGATCCATAAGGACGCGCGCGCATTGCAGGTAGCGCGAGCTGCGCAGACCGGAGGAGAGGATGAAATGCCCTTCCAGCAGCGCGTCTGCAGCGCGGAATTCCGCCAGAATCTCTTCGTCAGTCATGCCTGTTTCCCGGGGTTTCTATGCCGGGCGCCTTATAGTGTCTGCCGCGCGCGCGGCAACGGGGTCAATAAATCGTCACGCATGCTTGAGACACGCGAGCACCCTGCCTATAAGCCGCCCCAAAATGACCGTTCGTCCGAGGAATCGGCGCGCCCGGTCCCCAGGGGACAAGTGAGATCGAGACGCCTATGAACATGCTGAAGACAGCTCTGGCCGCACTCTGCATGGCGCTTGCGCCTGCAGCGGCGCAGGCGCAGCAGCCGGCGCCCGCCGCAGCCGCGACGGCACCCGCCGCCGCTGCCGAGGCCGCCAATGCCGATGCCGGCGCCAATGCGGCTGCCGACAATGCGGCGACGCCGGCGGCCAATGCCGCCGACGCCGCGCCCGCCTTTCCGATGGCGAAGCCGGTCGATGGCATCGGCCAGCCGGTCGATGGCGCATTCGGCATTCAGCCGCAGGTGACCACGCTGGGCGGCGAGGCGCTGTGGATGCACGATTACATCCTCGTGCCGCTCATGTTCATCATCTCGCTCTTCGTGCTCTTGCTGATGCTCTGGGTTGCCGTGCGCTACCGCGCCAAGGCGAATCCGGTGCCTTCGAAGACCACGCACAACACCTTCATCGAAGTGGTCTGGACGCTGATTCCCGTGCTGATCCTGGTCGGCATCGCGATTCCGTCGATCAGCCTGCTGGCGCGTCAGTACAAGCCCGCGCCGAAGGAAGCCGTGACGCTGAAGGCGATCGGCAACCAGTGGTACTGGGGCTATGAATATCCCGACCACGGCATCGAGCTGACCGCGAACATGCTGCCGGAAGACGAAGCGAAGAAGCGCGGCGAACCCGCCCTGCTCGCCGTCGATAATCGCGTGGTCCTGCCCGTGGGCGTGCCGATCAAGGTGCTGGTGACCGCCAACGACGTGATCCACAGCTGGGCCGTCCCCGCCTTCTGGATCAAGATGGACGCGGTTCCCGGCCGGACCAACGAAGTGACCTTCACGATCGACAAGCCGGGCGTCTATTACGGCCAGTGCTCCGAGCTTTGCGGCGCACGCCACGCCTATATGCCGATCGCCGTCGAAGCGGTTTCGCCCGAGCAGTTCGCTGTCTGGGTCAAGACCAAGGGCGGCAAGATGCCGGCCGAGAAGGCAGCCGAGGAAGCGGCCGCAGCCGAGGCTGCGAACGCGGCCAGCGCCGCCAACGCCGCGAACGCCGCCGATGCGGGCAATGCCGCAGAGGCCGCCCCCGCCGCGAACGCCACCAATGCCGCTGCCGCGGCCACCGGAAGCTGATCCCATGACCGATATCGCTGCAACGCCTGCCGAATTCCACGACGCGCACGCGCATGACCATCACCACGACGCCGATCACAAGCCGGGCTTCTTCGCCCGGTGGTTCATGTCGACGAACCACAAGGACATCGGCACGCTGTACCTGATCTTCGCGATCATCGCGGGCATCATCGGCGGCGGCATTTCGGGCCTGATGCGGCTCGAGCTGGCCGAACCCGGCGTCCAGTACCTCCAGAGCTGGGCGGCGACGCTCGAAGGCCCCGGTGCGACCGCCGACCAGGCGAATCACCTGTGGAACGTGCTGATCACCGCCCACGGCCTGATCATGGTGTTCTTCATGGTCATGCCCGCCATGATCGGCGGCTTCGGCAACTGGTTCGTGCCGATCATGATCGGCGCGCCGGACATGGCGTTCCCGCGGATGAACAACATCAGCTTCTGGCTGATCGTCCCCGCATTCATGCTGCTGCTCGGATCGACCTTCGTGTCCGGCGGCACCGGGCTGGGCGCCGGCACCGGCTGGACGGTCTATGCGCCGCTCTCCACCTCCGGCTCGGCGGGTCCGGCGGTCGACATGGCGATCCTGTCGCTCCACCTCGCGGGCGCCAGCTCGATCCTGGGTGCGGTCAACTTCATCACCACCATCTTCAACATGCGCGCGCCGGGCATGACGCTGCACAAGATGCCGCTGTTCGTGTGGTCGGTGCTCGTCACCGCCTTCCTGCTGCTGCTCGCGCTGCCCGTGCTCGCCGCGGCAATCACCATGCTGCTGACCGACCGTAACTTCGGCACGACCTTCTTCGACGCGGCCGGCGGCGGCGATCCGCTGCTGTACCAGCACCTCTTCTGGTTCTTCGGTCACCCCGAAGTGTACATCATGATCCTGCCGGGCTTCGGCATCGTCAGCCAGATCGTCGCGACCTTCTCGAAAAAGCCGGTCTTCGGCTATCTCGGCATGGCATATGCCATGGTCGCGATCGGCGTGGTCGGCTTCGTCGTGTGGGCGCACCACATGTTCACCGTGGGCCTCACCGTGAACATGAAGATGTACTTCACCGCGGCGACGATGGTGATCGCGGTGCCGACCGGCATCAAGATCTTCTCGTGGATCGCCACCATGTGGGGCGGCTCGCTGAGCTTCAAGACGCCGATGATGTGGTCGCTCGGCTTCATCTTCATGTTCACCGTCGGTGGCGTCACCGGCGTGCTGCTCGCCAATGGCGGCATCGACAACTACATGCACGACACCTACTACGTCGTCGCGCACTTCCACTATGTGCTGTCGCTGGGCGCCGTGTTCTCGCTGTTCGCCGGCTTCTACTATTGGTTCGCCAAGATGTGGGGCAAGAACTACAACGAGTTCCTGGGCCAGCTCCACTTCTGGTTGTTCTTCGTCGGCGTGAACATCCTGTTCTTCCCGATGCACTTCCTGGGCCTCCAGGGCATGCCGCGTCGCTATCCGGACTATCCGGCCGCGTTCGAGCACTGGAACCACATCGCCAGCGCCTATGGCTACACGCTGATGCTCGCGGGCATGGTCGTGTTCTTCCTGAACGTCTTCCTCTCGCTCGCCGCGGGCAAGAAGGCGGTCGGCAATCCATGGGGCGAAGGCGCGACGACGCTGGAATGGACGCTGTCCAGCCCGCCGCCCTACCACCAGTTCGAGACGCTGCCCAAGGTCGACTGACCGCAGCGAAACGGCAAAAGGAAGACGCCCCGGTGAAAACCGGGGCGTTTTTCTTTGGTGGCAACGGCACGCGATCCGAGTTGACACGGCGTTTGCCGTCGGTCCAAGTGCCGGGATCGATTAAGAAAGATCCGGGATCCAATGTCCAGTACTGCCCCCGCCCGCCCACCCTCGACCGGCCTGTGGCTGTTCGAGGAATTGCGGGCGGCCATCATCCGCGGAGACTATCCCGCGGGCGAGCCGATCCGGCAGGAGGATATCGCCGAGCGCTTCGAGGTCAGCCGCATGCCGGTGCGTGAAGCGATGCGGCTGCTGGAAGCCGAAGGGCTGGTCACCAAACAGCCGCATCGCGGCGCGGTGGTCGCACCGCTCGACGCCGACGACGCGCTGGAACTGTTCCAGATCCGCGCCGCGCTGGAGGGCGTGGCGGTCCGCCGCTCCTTTCCGAACCTCAGCGACGCTCAGGTCAGGGCGATCGAGCAGGCGCATGGCGCGCTCGAGGATGCGGGCGCCTCAGAGACGCTAGCGAAACATGCCGCCTTCCATCTGGCGCTCTATGCCGCCGCCGGACCGCGCCTGCAGAAGATGATCGGCGAACAGCTCGACGCGGCGCAGCGCTACCACCTCCGATTCGGGCGCAACGGCATGGAAGTGTCCGATCGCGACCGTCGCGAGCATATCGCGCTGGTCGAAGCCGCACGCCGGCGCGACGCGGACACCGCATTCGGCATCATCGTCTCGCACGTCAGCGACGGTGGCGTGATGATCGCCCGATCGATCGCGGAATCGCAGCGCGCGCAGACCGCAGCGGAATAAGCGCAGAGGGAGCGCCGGTTCGCAATGAGCCGCAGCTATTCTCCAGCGGAAGGCACTCGAGCCAAGTCGATCCAATAGGTCAGACCTGCGGCAAAACCGCTTGAGGTGACATCGTCGATCGCCATCACGCCACCGTATAATCGGTCGCCCTCAAGCTTCACATCGAGACGCATCGTGGAGTTATAGCGCGCAGTGTCGCTGGCGACGAGCGGCACGGCAAATGTCCCCGTCAACCTACCCTCGGCGAACGAGGCGTCCTGTAAGCGTACCGGTCGATCACCGTCGAAGGCGGCTTCGACGCTGCCATCTGCAATGGATATGGCGACAGGCCAGTCAGCTTCGTCACGCCTTGCAATATGCCCTGCCCATTTTCCTGTCAGGCCGGTGGGCCAGGCCGTTGCCGGCGCGGAAGGGGAATCGAGCTTCGACGGCAGAGCCGGCAACACGCCTGCGGCAATCGTATCGGCAATCTTCCCGACAGCCGATGTCGACAAGCTGTTCGACAACACCACGATTGCGATCCCCTTATCGGGGAAGAGCGTCATCTGGGTCGAAACGCCCGGCATCGACCCTCCATGGGTGACGACCTCGCGGCCGCCTCGCCTCTCCGTATCGAACCCGATGCCGTAACCCTCCTGGCCGCCCGGTCGCGACGAATTAACGTGCATCCGATCGATTGCCGCGTCGCTCAGTATTGCCCTTTGTTTGCGTTCGCGCTCCTTGAGATGGAATGCGGCAAATCGGATCATGTCGTGTGCGCTACTGTAAATATCGGAGGCGCCGGCATGATCGGTCATATAATTCGGTACAAGCTGGCCCGAGGCTCCGTAGCGCGGCGCGACGACAAGCCCCTTACGCACCGGCGGTCCAACAGCCGTGTCTTCGAGCCCCAGCGGCATGAATACCGCCTCGCGCATATATGCCTCGTAGCTCATGCCCGACGCGTGCGCGATGACATCACCCAGAATTCCGTACCCAAGGTTCGAATAGGAAAAGCGCTCCCCCGGGCGGCTGATGATCTGCCCGAACCTGCGAATTGTTTCGTCGCCAGACGCGGGGCGAAAGGCCGTGTCCGGGTAGAAAAACTGCACATGGGCCACCAGCCCCGATGTGTGATCGGCCAATCGACGGACGGTCGCCTCCCGGACATCGCCAACGCGAGCAACGAGCTTCGCAGGTCCGAGATAGTCATTGACTGGCTTGTCGAGGTCGACCTTGCCCGCTTCGACCAACGTCATCAGTGCCGTTGCCGTGAGCGGCTTCGAAATGGACGCCAGCGAATAAGCGGTACGAGGGGTCGCCCGCGTACCCTTTTCCCGATCGGCGATGCCGAAGCCCTCTTCCCAGTCGATCCGCCCTTCACGGAAGACCGCAACCGACACCGATTGAAGCGTCTTCTTGGCGATCGTCTCGCGGATGAGCTGCCGCGCGGTTTCATAGCGGTCGACGGTCCGCGCCGTTGCAGGAACAGCACCGAAAACGACGAGAGCAAGCACCATGAGCGGTCGCATCAAAGATCGCACGTCAAACTCCTGCAAAGCCACAACTGGTCGTTCATGCGCCTGGTCGATCCAAAGTCAGCCGGCGCCACAGCTCGTAAACGGGAATCCCCGTCAGTATGACCGCCACGTTGATCATGCTGGTGAGCGGCAATTCGACGAAGGAATTGATGAGCAACCATCCGCTTGCCGCGACAAACAGGATCGGAAGAACCGGATATAGCGGCGCACGATAAGGCCGATCGATTTCGGGCCTGGTCCGTCGAAGCCTGATCAACCCCAGAACACACCATGCGTAGAACACCCACATTCCCAGCACGAATTGCGACGCAAGCTCTTCGAAGGTCCGGACCCAGATGTACATGATGGCAAGCGCGCCGGAGACGATGATGGCGATATAGGGCGTTTGAAAGCGACGATGCACGTCTCCGGTGCGAGCGAAGAACAGCTTGTCGGTTGCCATTGCAAAGAGGACGCGAGGATCGCAGGTCGCGCCCGCGCTCAGTGCGCCGAATGTTGCTGCCAATGCAGCAAGGCCTATCGCCAGCCCGCCGAATTCACCCATGGCGACGGTGGCCGCGTCGAAGAACACGGAATCGGATTTGGCCATCGCGTCGATCGACAGCGCACTCAAAAGCGCCGCGTTGACGAGGAGATATACCAGCAAAACGAACATCGTGCCGCCGATAAGGCCTAACGGGAGATTGCGTCGCGGATTCCGGACCTCTCCAGCCATCGCAGCCGCTGCAGCGACCCCTTCGAAGGGCCAAAGCACCGCAACAAGCGCGACACCCCAATTGCCCGACAAAGGGGCGGGAGCGGCGGATCCGATCGGTGCGCCTTGCCGCGTTGCAACCAGAATACCAACCGACAGCCCGAGCAAGGCAGCGCCCTTGACGAAGGTGAACAGCCAATTGAAACGGCTCGAGAGACGCGTCGAGACGATATTGACGGTACAAACGCAAAGGACCGCGACAGACGCAATCAGCTTGGCGTGGCCAGCGGCAGCGGGGAAAACGATGGCGAAATAGCTGGCAAAAATCAGCGAGACCGCCGCCCAGTTTGCGGGATTGATAAGCAGGAAGGTCCAGCCGAACAGGAAGGCGCTACGGTCGCCAAAGGCTTCGCGCAGATAGGTGTAGAGCCCACCGGATCGTGGAAACATGGAGGCGAGTTCGGCCAGGCTCAGAGCCAGGCACATCGTCACGACACCGCCCGCCAGCCAAACCAGCATCACGTTGAGAGGCGACCCAACAAGCGCTGCGATATCGGAAGGCGTGCGGAAGATTCCGCTGCCGATCACGATCCCAACAGTGATTGCACCGAGAGACCACCCGCCTATGCGCCTGGGAAGCTGCCTTGCCGCAATATCCAATGCATCGCCCCAGCCGTATCAAAGCGGGGGCCAGGCTAGGCCGCTAGGGAACGCTTATGAATGTCATAAACAGCACACGGCCTCTGGCTTGATTCACTCGGTCAGGCTGCGGAGGAACAGATCGAACAGTTGGGCAGCGGAGTGGACATCCAGCTTCGCGTAGATGTTTCGCTTATGATTCGCCGCTGTCCCGTCGTCGATGCCAAGGACGCGCGCCATCGATTTCGTCGAATGGCCTTTGAGCATCAGCTCGACCGTGTCGACTTCCCGTAATGTGAGGATCCCGGCACCAAGCCCCTGAATCTGGCTCCGCAGCTCGAACTTCTCGAAAGGCCGTTCGTCCGCGACATTCGCAGTTCGCCATTCTTCGTGGGTCAGGACAAAGGAGCGGACAAGGGGTTCAAGGCATTCGAGCAAGGCCAGTTCACGATAGCTGAAGGGATCCACCGCCCCTTCCCGTTCAATGAACACATGAACCGCCGTGGCCGGCCCGGACGGTACGACATAGCGCACCTCGTCGGTGACGGTGGTCTGCTCGTAGAAATGTCGGTAATATTCGGACTCCGGAAAGGCCTCCGGCATGATATCGCGCATCCGGAACAGCCCTGCCCGTCGCTCGATCGTGAGACGGTGAAAGGGGTCCAGGACGTAAAGGCCATTGATGTAATCGGCCATCTGATTCTGGAGCCAGGGCAGGCCCAGATTCGTCTGGAAGAGCACCGGAGCCGCGCCGTCCACAAAGACGTACACAATGAAATTCTGAAACGGAACGAGCCGACCAAACTCTTCGCAGAGGATAGTAAACGCCTCCGGCGAACGGGCTGACGGCATGAGCCGCGCGGCAAGGCCGACAATGTCGTCGACCATCGAAAACCCTCGAACTTCGCTCGTTTTCGGTTGATCCGCCATCCAGCCGCTATGTCATATTCATGACATGGGCCGCAACCGACGGAGGGGCTATTCCGCTGCATCTCGGAGAGGTGTCCATGTCAGCTTGCCGACTGTCGAGCATTCCACGAAATGCCATGACGGCCGTCGTCGTCGTCGGCAGCCTCATGGTCTTGCCCCCAGCTTCGGCCGCGGGCGGAACCAAGAAGCCCATCGGGATTGAACGCTGGAGCGAGAGCGCCGGTACCGACGAAGACTATGTCATTTCCATTGCCGAGCCTTCTGCGCCGGCGCCGCCCGATGGCTATCCCGCAATCTACGTTCTCGACGCGCAATGGTCCTTCGAAACCCTGGCGGAAACGGCAAAGCTGCAGGAACCCATCCTTGGTCCGATCGTCGTGATCGGCATCGGCTATCCTCACGGGCGAGAGGGAAGGCGCTTTCGGGACATGACGATCCCGGTCGATCGCTCGACCCTTCCTTCGAACCGGTTCGATCCGCCCTATGGCGAGATCGGCGGGGCGGATCGATTTGTTTCGTTCATTACCGACAAGGTCATGCCGGCGGCAAAACAGCGCGTTCGCATCGATCCTCGTCGACAGACCCTGTTCGGACATTCGCTCGGCGGCTTGCTTGCCCTCCACACGCTTTTCACGCGCCCCGGCACCTTTCAGACCTATGTGGCAGCAAGCCCCAGCATCTGGTGGGGCAACCGAGCCATCGTCGAGGAGATGCGACGCTTTCTCGAAGCGGACCTATCAAACGCAACGCGACTGCTTCTTACGGTCGGCAGCCTTGAGCAGACCCCGCAAGCGGTCGATGATCGGCTTGCTGCAGCATCCACATCGCCGAAAGACCGTGCCGCGGTTGTCGAGATGAGCCGATGCCTCACCAAAGGGATGGCTGCGGTCGATCACACCCGTTGGCTGGCGAATTCGCTCAATACCGCCGGGCCTGGAAACCTCGTTAGCGCGCTGGTTGTGTTTGACGGCGAGACTCACCTGTCGGTTTTGCCCGCTGCCCTCAGTCGCGGCCTGAGCTTTGCGTTACAGCCTCCATCCGATAGCGCCATGTCCAACCAGCGTCGGACCGGCCGGATCGATGCGTTGCCATCGGCCGATTTGTTCGACTGCACGAAGGCTCACAAATAGGTCGGTACACGCGCCGCCTTGTATCCTGCCGGCGCGGGAAGCGTCGGGGGCTGGCAAGCTGGAGCGCTGCGCCCGCGACAGTCAGTCTTGTGACATCACGGGCGCACGTGTCAGGCTGTCCGAACGAAGGCCTGGGTCTCTGCCGCCAACCCTTCGACGACGTCGCGCGCATTTGCCACGACCCCGAATACGCCATCCTCGACCGTGACCATATGGATTGCCGCCGCGTGGGCGTAAGCATCGCCGCTCGCGCAGGCATCGGGCACCAGCAAGCACTGGAACTTGCGATCGGCGGCTTCGCGGAGGGTCGTGTGTACGCAGACGTCCGTCGTGATGCCGCAGAAGAGCAGGTGCGTGATGCCCTGAGCCTTCAGGATCAACTCGAGATCGGTTTGATAGAAGGCGCCATTCGCTGTCTTGTCGACGATAATATCGCTCTCGAGCGGCATCAGTTCCGGAAGGATTTCGAACCCCGCCCCCCCTCGCACCAGAGCGCTGTTGGAGGGAGCGGTCAGATCGATTCCGGACCGCTTGCTCCGCCAGAGATCGTAATGCGTCACATCGGCCAGATCCGCGCGATACCCCTGTCGGGTCCAGATAATCCGACAACCAGCTTGCCGAGCCGCCGTTACCAGCGATTTTACCGACGGGACGATCGCTCGCAGAGGGGCAGGATCATATCCCTTCCGCGCGAAATAGCCGTCCTCGCCAACGAAATCGACCTGAAGATCGATGACGAGCAAAGCGGTCTTCCGAGGATCCAGCATTCCGTCATACGGGAAATTGAAGGGCTCAGCGCGGATCATATACCGTTTCCAGTCTTAGAATTTGAAACCAAGCCGCGCTTCCAACGTGCGCGGCGGACCATAGTTTTCGATGTCGGAGAAGCCGGCAAAATAGAAACGTTGCGACTTGTACAGGACATTGGCCAGATTGCGGCCGATCAGGGCGACGTAGACATTGCCGCCCGGCAGGTCGTACCGCAGGTTGGCATTGAGCAGCGCATAGCCCTTCTGACGTTCGCGTGAGATATCCGCAAATTGCGGGAAATAGACCGCCGTCTGATAGGTGATCTCGCCCCGCATGGTGATGGCGCCCGAATTGCCGAGCGTCGCCGCATATTCGGCACCGGCCGTGAAGCTCCATTTCGGCGACAGCGGAAGCGGCTGGCCAGTGAGCTCAGTCAATGTGACGGGAGAGACGAAGCCCTTGAGTTCCGAATTGAGGTAAGCGGCGTTCGCGTCGAACGTAAAGCCCTTTGCCGGTCGTGCGACAAGTGACGCTTCGAGGCCGTAGATGGGGGCCTTTGCGGCATTGTTGATCTGAACGATGATGCCGGTCGGAGTGAAGAGGACCGAACGCAACTGAAGATTGGTATAGTCGTAATAGAAGCCTGCAATGCCCAGTTCGACCCTGCCATCCGCGAAGCTGTTCTTGCTGCCAACCTCATATGCCCAGATTTTCTCGGGCTTATAGGTGTTCACCGTCGTGGCGAGATTGACCCCGCCACTCTTGAAGCCGCGCGTCATGCTCGCATAGAGCTTGCCGCCTTCATATGGTCGATATTCCACCAGCAACTTCGGCGTGAAGGCGTTCGCCTTGGTTGCCCCGGCCGTTTCGATCGGCGCGGGGAAGAACAGTGGCGCGGCGAAAGAACTCCGCGCGCTTTGCTTCTCGTGCGTGTACCGCGCGCCCGCAAGGATCGAGATCTTGTCGCCGATCGGCAGTGTGAGCTCGCCGAACACGGCATAGCTTTGACCGCGCGTCCGCAGGGTCTGGTCGGTATACAGATAGGGCGTCGTATCCGGGTAATCGGCGTCGATTTCAACGCCGCGGCCGTTGGACCATTCCTTCGAATAATAGGCGCCTGCCGTCCAGTTGAGCGCACCGGGCGCTCCGCCTGAAAGCTGGAATTCCTGCGAGAAGAAGCCGTAGCTGGCATCGGAATCGGTATATCCGATAAGGCCGCCCGATCCGTCGACATCGGCCACATTGTCAGTGTTGTAGTCGAGATAGCCGGTGATCGATTTCAGCGTTGCCCCGCCGAGATCGAGCGCCAGTGTGCCCGACAGCAGAAGCCCCTCACCGCTGAAGCTGGGTGGGCTGTCCACATTGATCCGGCGGGGCGATTCCCGCTGTGGCGGAAGGCTGGCATAGACCGGAGAGTCGGGGTTGTTGCTGCTTCCGAAACCCAACGTGCCCTTGTCTCTCGAATATTGCGCGGTGAAGTCGGCCGTCAGCGTTTCGGTGAGATCGTAGCGACCGCGCAGGCGAAGGCCCACAAAGTTGCGATCGTCGATCTCGCCGCCGATCGCATTCAGATTGCGGGTATAGCCGTCATCATTCGAATAGGCCGCGCTTATACGAATGCCGCCGCGCTCGTCGATCGGGATGGTGGCAGCGGCTTGAGCCGTTACGAGATTGAACGAGCCATATCCGATATAGCCGTCAGCGGCGAAGCTATCGCCCGGAGCCTTCGACACCAGATTGACGGCGCCACCGGTCGCGTTGCGGCCATAGAGCGTTCCCTCCGGCCCCTTGAGCACCTCGACACGGTCAATGTCGAACATTTCGCCCAGGGCGAAGCGAAGCTGCGAAATATAGATGCCATCGACATGCACTGCGACGGATGCCGCCCCTGACCCGATGTTCGTGCCGACGCCGCGCAGGGAAATTCGCGACGTGCCGCCTGACACTGCAATCTTCAATCCAGGGGTCCGATACTGAAGATCGGTCAGCGAGGTTACGCCGCTATCCTCCAGCGCCGCCCCGGAGAATACGTTGAGGGAGGCAGGAACGTCGATGGCACGCTCCTCACGCTTGCGGGCCGTAACGATGATCTCGCCTGAGAGCTGATCGTCCGTTTCGGCACTTGTCGCCTGAGCAAAAGCCGCATGTGGCAGCATCAGCGAAAGTGCGACGAATGGCAGGGTTGCGACCAACTTGGCACGCTTCGAAACCCGCGACGTAGAGCGCTTGAACACCATCACATCTTGTCCCCTTTTTCGACCCAAGCGATCGCGCTCGCTCGGTCATGCGCCTCTCCACAGGTCGCTTTTGATGGGGCGAATTTTTAGGCAGTGCCGCTGTGCGACGATATGTCGCAAATATGACGGTCATCCGCGCAGCGACCGTTTGAGAAAGTCGGCAACCAGGCGCGCTTAGCCCGGATTACCGCCGACCAGGCATTGGCTCTTCGGATGCCGATGGGAAGCGGGGGAGCCCCAACACGTCATATTTGTGACATAGGTCGTGTCGGTACCCAGCGTCATGGAAGCGCACGACCGCTCCGGCGGCGTCATGATCCCGCCCGTCGCCATTTCGCGACGGCGCGATCGCAGTCTTGCTGCCGCCGCGACATTCTCAACTAAATTACTTGACTTGAATTCCGTATGCTGTAGTTTGACAGTCGTGAAAAATGGATCCAAGATCCATAAATCGAATCCGAGACCGGGGGGCTGGTTTGCGCATGAACGGGAAAGCACTGGCGATGCGGCGCAGGGACGTGATAGCGGCACTTGCCGCGATCGCGCTCACCGGGCCGGCGCGCGCCGCCGGCACCAAAAAGACGGGCCCCTATGTCGACGGCATGAGCTTCCTGCCCGACGATCCCGCCGACCTGCGCGCCTCGCAGCTCGATGCCTTCATCTGCGACGTATCGAAGGGAAAGATGGACACGGATGCCGCGGGCAATCCTTTCTACCATCGCACCTTCGAGCTGTGCGACGAGAGCATCCGGGCTGCGTCCGCACGGATCGCGTCGGACTTTCCGGGGCTGGGCATCGCGCTCAAGGGTTCGGACATGGCGACGGGCCGCCCGGTCACGATCTTTCAGTTCCAGGGCTGCGAACCGATCGGCACCGACCTGTCGCGCATCGGCTATTTCCGCGACAGGTCTCTGCGCATCCTCCAGCTCACCCATAATGAGAGCAACGCCTTCGCGACCGCCTATACCGACGAGCGCAGCGGCAAGGGCCTGTCGCCGCTCGGCATGGATGGCGTGCGCGAGATGAACCGCGTCGGCCTGATCCCCGACGTGTCGCACGCGTCGGAGGCGACCGCGCTGGAGACGGTGAAGCTTTCGAAGACGCCGACGATCCTGTCCCACGGCGCCTGCCGTACGCTGCTCAACCATCCGCGCGCCGCGACCGACACGATGATCCGCGCGGTGGCCGAAAGCGGCGGCGTGTTCGGCGTGTTCATGATGAGCTTCTGGCTCACCGAAGCACCGGTGCCGACGCCGGAGCATTATGTCGCGCATATCCGCCACGCGGTGAAGCTGGCCGGGATCGACGCGGTCGGCATCGCCAACGACTATGCGATGGAAGGCCTTCAGGCCGAGGGCCGCCCCTTCGACAACGGCAAGGACATGCCCAACAGCTATCACGGCTGGTGGGAAGGGAACCGCAAGCGCGGCATCCCCGGCTTCGGACCGCTGCCGCAGCATGCGGTGATCCCCGAACTCAACACGATCGACCGCATGGCGCTGATCCACCGCGCGCTGCTCAAGGGCGGCTTCAAGCCGGCCGAGGCGGACAAGATCATGGGCCGCAACTGGACCCGCTTCTTCAAGGAGAATCTCCGATGATCCCGTCAGCGCGAGCGCTCGCCGCCGCAATCTGTCTGGTCGCCGCGCCCGTTCCGGCCGCCGCCCAGTCGATCGACCGCACCTGGAGCGAGATCGTCGCGAATTACGAAACCGACCTGAAGGCGCAGGGCGCGGTCGGATCGAGCATGGTCGTGTCGAAGGACGGAAAGGTCCTGAAACAGGCCTATTACGGCCTCGCCGACCGCGACAGCGGCCGCAAGGTCGATGCCGACACGCTCTATCACTGGGCGTCGATCAGCAAGATGTTCACCGCGATCGCGGTGCTGCAGCTCCGCGATCGCGGGCTGCTGTCGCTCGACGACCGGATCATCGACTATCTTCCCGAGACGAAGCAGATCCACAATCGCTTCGGGCCGATGTCGGGCATCACCCTGCGCCACCTGATCACGCACAGTTCGGGCCTGCGCGGCGCGACATTCCCGTGGCGCGGCGACAATGACTGGGCACCGCACGAGCCGGCCAAATGGTCGCAGGTCGCGGCGATGATGCCTTACACCGAGATCGAGTTCGAGCCGGGCTCGAAGTTCAGCTATTCCAATCCGGGCACGTCGATGCTCGGCCGCGTCGTCGAGGAGATCACCGGCGACGACATCGAAAGCTACGTCACCAAGAACATCCTGATGCCGCTCGGCATGACGCGCAGCTATTACGACAAGACGCCCTATTTCCTCCTGCCGCACCGTTCGAACAATTATTTCATTGCCAAGGGCGCGGTGAAAGCCAACGGGCTGGAGGTCGAGACAGGCGCGACCAACGGCAATGGCGGGCTGAACGGTCCGCTGTCCGACCTGTTGAAATTCGCGCATTTCCTGCTCGGCGTCGGCGACAACGGCAATTACGAGACGGTGCTCAAGCGCGAGACTTTGCTCGAGATGCGCAAACCGCTGTTCGCCGCCGAGGACGATCGCGTGCCCAACCAGCAGATGGGGCAAAGCACCTTCACCATCGACCAGCCGGTGGCGGACGGCCGCACGCTGCGCTTCATCGGCCATACCGGCGGGCAGATGGGTTTCGCGACCTTCATCTACATCCAGCCCGACAGCAAGGGCGCGGCGGTGTTCGGCATGAACACGCGCAATGCCGATGTGCCGCGCAAGGAGGACGCCTTCGCGCGAACGCGCACCGCGCTTTTCACCCGCATCTTCCCCCTGCTCGGCCGCTGACATGCTGCTTGTCGCCGAACGGCAGATCCTGGCCATCGCCGAATGGATATGGGATCTGCCGCTCCTGCTGTTGCTGACCGGCGGCGGACTCTATTTCCTGCTCGTCTCGCGCCTGCTGCCCTTCCGTCATGTCGGCCAGTCGCTGCGTGTGCTGAGCGGACGCTATGATCGCGAGGGCGACCCCGGGCAGATCAACCATTATCACGCGCTGTCGATCACGCTGGCGGCGACGATCGGCATGGGCAGCGTCTCGGGCGTGTCGGTCGCGATCGCGATGGGCGGACCGGGCACGCTCTTCTGGATGTGGATCTCCGCCATCGTCGGCATGGCGACCAATTATTTCACCTGCACGCTGGCGGTGATGTACCGCGGCCGGGATTCGCTCGGCGAGCTTCAGGGCGGACCGATGTACGTGATCACCGAAGGGCTGGGCCGCCGCTGGTGGCCGCTCGCCGCCCTGTTCTGCGTGACTGCGATGTTCGGCTGCCTGCCGATCTTCAACGCCAACCAGCTTACCCAGGCGATCCGCGTGCTGGGGCTGGAGCCCGCGGGCATCGCGATCGGCGCCAACGGCGACCTGATCATCGGCCTGGTGCTCGCGACGACGGCGGCGGCGGTGATCTTCGGCGGCCTCAGCCGGATCAGCCAGGTCGCGGCGGCGCTCGTGCCGGCGATGGTCGGCGTCTATTTCCTGGCCGTGCTCGGCATATTGATCGCCCATGCCGATGCCGTGCCGCATTATCTGGCGTTGATCGTCACCGATGCGTTCAAGGCCGAATATTATGAGGGTCAGGCCATGTTCGGCGGCGCGCTGGGCGGGCTGATCGTGCTCGGTGCGCGACGAGCCTCCTTCTCGAACGAAGCGGGTATCGGCACCGCGGCGCTCGCCTATGGCGCGGCCAAGACGTCCGAGCCCGTCCATGAGGGGCTGGTGGCTATGCTTTCGCCCGTGGTCGACACGCTGGTCGTCTGCACGCTGACCGGTCTCGCGATCCTGGTGACCGATGCGTGGCGGATCGAAGGTCTCAACGGCGTGCTGATGACGGCGCGCGCGTTCAGCGACACCTATCCCGCATTCGGCGGACCGTTGCTGCTGGTCTGCATCCTCGCCTTCGGGATCGCGACCCTGTTCAGCTATTCCTATTTCGGCATGAAATGCTTCTCCTTCCTGTTCGGCGCGCGGGTGAAGGGGGCCTATAACGGCATCTACATCGCCAGCATCGTCGTCGGCGCCGCGTCGACGACCGCGCTGATCGTCGGCTTCATCGACATCATGTTCGCGCTGATGGCCATTCCGACGATGGTGTCGGGCATCCTGCTCTCGCGCCGGGTGATGGCGGAAACGCGGGCCTATTTCGAACGCGCACGAGAGGCGGCATGACCCTGGATCTTTCGCCTTTCGCGCGCTTTCCGCTCGCGCATCTGCCCACCCCGCTGGAACCGCTCGACGCGATCGCCGGCCATGGCGGATCGGTGCGGCTGTTCGTCAAACGCGACGATTGCACGGGGCTCGGCTTTGGCGGCAACAAGACGCGCAAGCTGGAATTCACCCTGGGTCACGCGCTTGCGGTCGGCGCGACCAGCCTGGTCACGAGCGGCGCCTGGCAATCCAACCATGTCCGGCAGACCGCGGCGGCCGCCGCGCGCGCGCGCCTCGACTGCCATGTCGTCATCTGCGACGCGGCCGGGCGCGATAGCGAGGCCTATCGGGGATCGGGCAATCTGCTGCTCCACGGCCTGTTCGGCGCGCATCTCCATTTCGTCGAGGACGATGGCGACGCGACGACCGCCTGTATCGACCGGCTGGCCGCCGAAACGCTGGCAGCGGGCGGGACACCCTATGTCGTGCCGCTCGGCGCCTCGGACGGGATCGGGTCGCTCGGCTATGCCGAATGCGCGCGCGAGATCCTGTCGCAATGCGCGGCGCAGGCCATCTCCCCCGGCGCGATCGTCCTGGCGACGGGAAGCTGCGGCACCCAGGCGGGGCTGCTCGCCGGGCTGCGTTTGCTGGGATCGGCGGTGCCCGTCATCGGCATCTCGGTCAGCGAGCCGGCCGAAGTGAAGCGCGCCAAGCTGCGCGGCATCGCCGACGAGATGCTCGCCCTGTGCGGCGCAACCGCGGCGACCGTGAGCGACGCCGATATCGTCGTCCTCGACGACTATACCGGCCCCGGCTACGCCATCCCGACCCCTGAGGCCAACGATGCCATTCGCACGCTCGCCGCGCGCGCCGGGCTGCTGATCGACCCCGTCTACACCGCCAAGGCGATGGCCGGGCTGCTCGACCTGCTCGATCGCGGCAAACTCACCGGCGACATCGTCTTTCTGCACACCGGCGGAACGCCAGCGCTGTTCGCCTATGCCGACGAATTTCCTCCATCCAAGGCGACCTGCCCATGAAACTGACCCGCGTCATTGCGATCGCCCTGCTGTCAGCCGCACCGTCGGGCCTGCTCGCGCAGGATCTGGTCTCCGCGACCAAGGCAGCGGGCGGCAGCTTCGACCTGCTGATCGAGGATGCGATGCTCGTCGACGGCACCGGCGCGCCGCCGGTAGAGGCGGACATATTGGTGGAGGGCGACAGGATCGCCTTTATCGGCGATGTGCCCAAAGGCACGGTGAAGGCCGGTCGCACCATCGCGGCGGCGGGGCGCACGCTGTCCCCCGGCTTCATCGACACCCACACCCATGCCGATCCGCTGAGCGAATCCTTCGACGGTTTCCTGGCGATGGGCGTGACCACCGTGGTGCTCGGCCAGGACGGCCGCAGCGCGAACACGGTGGCGACGGGCGACAAGCCATCTCCGGACAATGCGCTGGGCCACTGGCTGAACAAGGTCGAGGCCAAAGGCGTGCAACTCAACATCGCCGCGCTGTCGGGCCATGGATCGATCCGGCGGCTGGCCGGCATCCCCGATTCGGCGCGCGCGCTGACCGCCGCGCAGCAGACGAGCATGAACCGGGTCCTCGAAGCCGACCTGCGCGACGGCAGCTTCGGCCTGTCGACCGGCCTGGAATATGTGCCTGGGCGTTATTCGGAGACGGCCGAGCTCGTGCCGCTCGCCAGCCGTGTGGCCGATGCCGGCGGCGTGATCGTCAGCCATATGCGTACCGAGGATGACGGCCTGGTCGAAGGCGCGGTCCAGGAACTCGTCGATTATGGCGGAAAGGCGCGGATCCAGGCGTCTCACCTGAAGATCGTGTTCGGCAAGGGACCGGAGACCGCGAACCGGCTTCTCGACTTCATCCGGACGAAACAGCGCGAAGGCGCGAAGCTCTCCGCCGACGTCTATCCCTACACCGCCGGCTATGGCGATCTGGGCCTGATCTTCCCGGAATGGGCGCTGCCGCCCGCCGATTATGCGAAGGTCGCGCGCGAACGCCGCGTCGAACTGCTCGCCTATCTGAAGGCCCGGATGACGAAGCGCGGCGGCCCCGGCGCACTGCTGTTCGGTTCGGCCCCGATCGCGGGCAAGACGCTGGCCGACGTCGCGAAGGAGCGCGGACAGCCGTTCGAGGAGGTGCTGCTCGCCCTCGGACCCAGCGGCGGCCATGGCGCGCATTTCATCATGGACGAGGCGGTTCAGGACCTGCTGGTCGCCAGCCCGCTCACCGCGATCTCGACCGATGGCGGGCCGTCGATCCGTCACCCGCGCGGCACCGGCACCTATGCCCGGCTGATCGAACATTATGTGGTGGGCACAAAGGCGCTGAGCCTGGAGGAAGCGGTGCGCAAGAGCAGCAGCCTTCCCGCCGCGGCAATGGGCTTCGCCGATCGCGGCGTCGTGCGCGTCGGCGCCAGGGCGGACCTGCTGCTGTTCGATCCGACCAAGGTGCACGCGGCCTCCGACTATCTGAAACCCTATGAGCTCGCGCAGGGCTTCGACATCGTCATCGTGAACGGTCGGATCGCGCGCGAGGACGGCGTCACCACGCGCGAACGCGGCGGCCAGGTGCTGCGGCGGACGCGATCGCAGGAGGCTTCGAAGTGAAGAGTTCAAGACCGAGACGTGGGCAACCACGCGCCAGGAAGGGCGATGCCTAGGTAAGCGATCGTCCGGCCAACGGACGACATCCGAATTGCAAACACTCCGAAAGCGGCAGCTTCGGGGAGGGTGGATCCGTGCGCCTGCACGGACCGGGAACCCTGCTGCGCGCCGCATCGGTCAACGAAGGGGAAGACCATGCGTACGAAACTGAACAAGGCCAAGTTACTGGCGAGTGGCGCGGCATTCGTCGCCATCGTCGGATCCGCGAGCCCCGCGCTCGCCCAGGTCGATGCGACCGCCGCCGAGACGGCGGACAGCGCCGACGCCATCGTCGTGACGGGATCGCGCATCGCGCGGCCCGATATCGACGCCAACATCCCGATCGCGGTGATCAATGCCGCCGCGCTCGAACAGGACGGCGCATCCAACGTGCAGGATATCCTGCGCGAGATGCCGCAGGTCGGCATCGGCACCACGCGCGCCAATTCCAACTTCTCGGCGACCGGCAATGGCGCTGCCTCGGTCGATCTACGCAACCTCAGCCCCAGCCGCACGCTGGTGCTCGTCAACGGACGCCGTTTCGTCTCCGGCTTTGCCGGAACCTCCGCCGTCGACCTGAACAACATCCCGACCGATTTCGTCGAGCGCGTCGAGGTCGTGACTGGCGGCACCTCCGCCATCTACGGATCGGACGCGGTCGCGGGCGTGGTCAATTTCGTGCTGAAGGACAAGATCGAGGGCATCACCGCGCGCGCCGAATACGGCCTGACCTCGCGTGGCGACAATCCGCGCTATCTGGTCAGCGTGACCGGCGGAACGAGCTGGGGCGCCGACGATCGCGGCCGGATCGCGATCAATTTCACGCACGAGACGGACAAGGGCCTGTTGTCGCGCGACCGCGCGATCTCCCGCGAGGACCGTTCGCTCGCGCTGGTCGGCGTCCCCGCCTACAGCTCCTACGCGCCACAGGGCCGGTTCGACCTGCGCACCGCAACGGGCAGCGCCCAGGTCTTCACCTTCGACCAGAGCAACAATCTCGTCCTCGGTTTCCCCCAGGCACTTGCCTATAACCGCAACTTCGACCGCCGCATCTCGCTGCCGGTCGAGCGCTACATCGCCTCCGCGAACCTCAGCTACGAATTCTCCGATTCGGTGACCGCGTTCGTCGAGCCCACCTATGGCAAGGTGAAATCCTCCGCGCTGCTCGAAGCCTATTCGTTCGACTGGAGCTTCATCTACAAGAATGGCGAGCTCGGCATGCCGATCACCAACGCCTATATCCCGGCGGCGATCAGGACGCTGATCGCCACCCGGAACGGCGATGCCGATGCCACGAACAACATCGCGGCAATCCAGTTCCGCCGCCGCCAGAACGAGGTGTACAACCGCAGCAACGTCAACGAACGCGACACCTGGCGGGTCGCCACCGGTCTGCGCGGCAGCTTCGCCGACAAATGGAAATACGAGCTGTCCTACGTCTTCGGCAGCATGAAGGACAGCACCAGCACCCAGGATATCGACGCGCCGCGTTACCGCGCCGCGCTCGATTCGGTGCTCGATCCGGCGACCAACCAGATCGTCTGCCGCGATCCCGCAGCCCGCGCCGCAGGCTGCGTGCCGATCAACCTGTTCGGTTTCGGCACCGTCACCCAGGCCGGCGCCGCCTATGTCACCGTCCCGCGCTACGCGCATATCAAGAACACCCAGCATGTCGTCTCGGCCAGCCTGACCGGCAGTCTGCTGACCCTGCCCGGCGGAGATCTCGGCATCGCGGTGGGCGGCGAGTATCGCAAGGAGAGGAGCACCACCGACTGGGATCCGATCACCAATCGCGGCGACGGCACGGGCGCACGTTATGACGACCTTGCCGGCCAGTTCGACGTCAAGGAGGTATTCGGAGAAATCAACGCGCCGATCCTGTCCGGCCGGCCGCTCTTCGAATATCTCGGCGTCACGGCGGCGGCGCGCTATTCCGACTATTCGACGGTTGGGACGGTGCTGAGCTGGAATGCCGGCATCGAATATGCGCCGGTGCGCGGACTGCGCTTCCGCGCCAATTATGCCGAGGCCAATCGCGCGCCCAACGTCGCGGAACTCTATGCCAGCATCACCGGCGGCGCGAGCGGCGCGACGGTCATCGATCCCTGCGCCGGAACGACCGCCACCAGCACCCGGCCGCAGGATGCGACCTGCCGGGCGATCCCCGGCCTGCTGCAGGAAGCGGCGGCCAATGGCGGCGCCTTCACCTACACCTCGTTCGATCTGAACTGGATGGGCATCACCGAGGGCGGCAACCCGAACCTGCGCGAGGAAACCGCCAAGACGTTGACGCTGGGCGCGGTGCTCACGCCGCGCGCCCTGCCCGGCTTCAGCCTGTCGGTCGATTATTTCGACATCAAGATCGACGGCGCCGTCGGCTCGCTGCCCGCGCAGATTCTGGTCAACCGCTGCATCGAGACGGGCGATCCGATCTATTGCAGCCAGATCCAGCGCTTCCCGACCGGCAAGCTCTACACCATGTCGACCACGCTGATGAACGTGGCGAGCATCAAGACGCGCGGGATCGACTTCAACCTGAACTACAGCCGCCCGCTGGGCCTGACCGAAGACGACAATATCAGCGTCAACCTGCTCTACACCCGCCTGCTGGCGCTGGAGAAGCAGTCCTTCGCGGGCGGCCCGATCGAGGAGAATCTGGGGCAGCTCTATGCCGCCGGTCGCCTCGGCACCGGCTTCAAGAACAAGGCGAGTGCGCGTCTGGCCTATAAGGCGGGCGGACTGACCGCGAGCTGGCAGGTCACCTATATGGGCAAGATCCAGGACCGTCTGGGCTATGTCGCGACGGGTGCCGACAAGGAGTATCTGGAGGGGCTCAACCGGGTGGGCGACGTGTTCTATCACGACATCCAGCTCCGCTACGCCGTCGGCCAGAAGCGCAATTACGAAGTGTATTTCGGGGTCAACAACCTGTTCGACCGCAATCCGCCGCTCATCCCGGCCGGCTTCGCGTCGAGCGTGACGGGCGTCGAGACCGCCGATGTCTACGATCCCTATGGCCGTCGTTTCTATGCGGGCGTCCGGCTGAAGATCTGACGGGCCGCGGGCC
>Ga0209902_100737_pt1 | contig 26414 bp, 19 predicted proteins | sample FECB27metaG_FD_188304 | JGI IMG/M metagenome (GOLD analysis project Ga0209902, IMG submission 188304) | Cyanobacterial communities from the Joint Genome Institute, California, USA - FECB-27 (SPAdes) (version 2) | ecosystem: Environmental > Aquatic > Thermal springs > Hot (42-90C) > Microbial mats...
TTCTACAATCCGTCACGCCGCCATTCGGCGCTGGGCTACCTCTCGCCGATCGACTACGAAAGGAAGCATCATGAGCTAACCTGACCCGCCAAAGCCGTGAACTGTCCACGGAACCGGGTCAACTCCATAACAAGATCAGCCGGGGGGCTTCAGTGCGGCGTTCTTGCTTCAATGTCTAAGCGCGATCGATTCGCATACGCTGCACTTGGGCTAGTCGTCGGACTTGGCCTTGCGTTTCTGTTCCTGATCTGGGCGGTTCCTGAGTTTGCCGAACCAGTCGAACATGCTGCTGCACAAAGCGGCGAAGAGTATCAGCGCCGCACCACCGGAGGCGATGAACAGGCCAATGAACCACAGTGGTGGTACTGGGCCAAGCGTCTGATTGCGACGGAGGACACGCTTGCTCAGTGGGTCATGGCGTTCTTCGGCGTTGCGGCGACCGTCATAAGCTATCGCGCTGTAGTTCTGATCCGCGAAACCCTCGACCTCAACAGACAGGCCACCGACGCGGCGGTTATCGCCGCGAATGCGGCAGTCGAAGGATTGGGCGCAGAACGTGCTTGGTTGACTTGGAGCGGAGTTCGAACCGAATCCCACACGAACATCACGCATTTGGGCGTAACCTACCCGGTCGGAGTGATCTTCTCCGTCAGTTGGACGAACAACGGCAGAAGCCCAGCTTTGAAGGCCACGGTATTCGGGGACAAAATACTCATTGGGCCGAACGACGATGTTCCTACCTTCAAAAGCGCCGAGGTCGAAAACAAGGCGAATGGAAGCGTGGTCGGCCCCAACATGGAGGTGTTCAGTCCCCAAATGTTGATCGTGGGAAACGACCACATCGAGCTTTTTGGACGACTGAAGCGCGCGGTTCTCTACTCGCAGGTTTTCTATAGCGACGTGTTCAAAAGCGACGTGATCCGCGAGAGTGAGTGCTGCATCAGCATTACCTATAAGGGGAGGCAGATTAACCCGGACGGCACTACCAAAGACCTGTTCGATGTTATGCCCGTTGGGCACCAGAACGGCGCCACCTAGCATTGCCACCAATACGACCAGCGCCCTCACGGCGCGCCGCCTAGCTCACGGTCCCCTCCTGTCGTCGTCGGGTGGCATTGCCGTTTTCAGGTTTGGTGCGTTTGCTACATAACACCGCACCACTGGGAAAAGACGCCCCATGTCGGGGTGAGGGGTTAGGCGTCTAGCCCCGGTACTTCCCCCGGCTCACTCATCCCCTTGTCCGATCTTCTCGTCCGCCTCGCCGATCGCTTGTTCGTTGCGGCCGGTGTAGGGGATGGTAGCGAGCACGTGGCGCATCGCGTCGATGCGGGGCGCTATTCGTTGGAGTGCATGCGCGCTTCATCGATCCGCCGTCAAACTAGGTCCGGATTTGGTTCGCCTCGCTTGACCCAAGACCTCTGCGACCGTTCGTCTGAACTCTCTCGGAACGTGCCGCCATCATCTGCTTGAAGATGACTGCACCCTGGTCAGCTTGTTCTCTGGACTTTTTGTTTGCCCGCAGGACGATGTCCGCCTGCTGGAGGCAAAGTGAGTGCTTGGCCGCGAATTCCGCAACCGTGTAGGGAAATCCGGCCTCGCTTGGGATGGCCATTTGCGTAGCTCCGCTTTTGGTTCGGTCGCTAACGAAAATGGGTGAGATTCGACCTGCCTGCAGCTAAAAATGATACAGCGCGGCCCAAAAAATCGTCCGAACCCGTTCTACCTCCCCCGGATCAAGCTCATCCCCTGTCCAATAATCTTCGCGTCCGCCTCGCCGATCGCCTGTTCGTTGCGGCCCTTGTAGGGGATCGTCGCTAGCACGTGGCGCATCGCCTCGATGCGGGCGCGGCGCTTGTCGTTGGAGCGCACCACGGTCCAGGGCGCATGGGGCGTATGGGTCTTGTCGATCATCAGGTCGCGCATGGCGCTGTACTCGTCCCACTTGCCGATGCCTGCTATGTCCATCGGCGAGAACTTCCAGTTGGTCAGCGGGCTGTGGCGCCGGTCGTGAAACCGCTTGAGCTGCATTTCCTGGCCGAGGTCGAGCCAGAACTTGAAGAAGATGATGTCCTCGCGCACGATCTGCTTTTCGAAGCGCGGCGTCTCCTCCAGGAAATGCGCGTGCTGCTCGGGCGTGCAGAAGCCCATGACCGGCTCGACGCCGGCGCGGTTGTACCAGGAGCGGTCAAAGGTCACGAATTCGCCGGCCGTCGGGAAATGCGCGATGTAGCGCTGGTAGTACCATTGCCCACGCTCGGTCTCGGTCGGCTTGGTCAAGGCGACGTTGCGGGCGGTTCTGGGGTTCATGTATTCGCGCAGCACCTCGATCGTGCCGCCCTTGCCGGCGGCGTCGCGGCCCTCGAACACGACAAGCGCGCGCTTGCCGTTGGCCTGCATCCAGGCGAGCATCTTCACCAGTTCGATCTGCAGCCGCTCGATCGTCGCGGCATATTCCTTCGAGTCCAGCTTCTTCTTGTAGGGAAAGCCGCCGGACTTCATCGCCCGCTTTTCGACCCATTCCGGCAGTTCCGGGTCTTCTATGTCGAACACCTGCTCGGTGTCGCCCACCTTGAGCTTGAGCGGCTCCGGCTTCGGCGTGGTCGTGGGGCTGGACACGGCACTCATCGGCAATCCTTTCCTGCGTCGAGACTCATGTTATTGAGTGACGCGGCGCCGGTCCAGTTCGCGTCGCGGACAATCGGGCCGGCATGCGGGCGAGGGAAACGGTCTGCCGATGAGCGATACGACGAGTTCGCGCGACGGGCGGCGCTGGGCGAGGCTTGCCTGGGGCCGCATCCGCCAGAACCGGCTGCTGCTGACCGCCGCCATCGCGGCAGTGTTGGTGGTGCATGCGGTCGGCGAGGGCTCGCTGGTGTTTCTGGCCGCCGTCATCGCGGCACTGCTGCTGGTGGCAGTCGCCGCGCCGCGCAAGCCCATGCCCCAGCGCAATGCACATGCCGTCACCAGGGCGGAGAATTCGACCTTCCAGACGCTGTCTGCCGAAAGCCTCGCCGCGGCCGTTGCCGATCCGATGGTCGTCTTCGACGACAAGGGCATCGTGGCGCACGCCAATGCGGCTGCGCTCTCGGCCTTCGGCGATGTCGGGCCGGGTATTTCGCTGCCGCTGAAATTCCGCGCGCCGGAACTGCAGGACCTGCTGGAGCAGATCCTGTCGCGCAACGTCGCCTCGCGCACCGTCGAATACAGCGAGCGCGTGCCGATCGAGCGGGTTTTCCGCGTGTCGGCCTCGGCGGTGGGGCGCGGCACCGGGCTCCACGTCATGGTGTTCAAGGACCAGAGCGAATCCCGGCGCATCGACCGCATGCGCGCCGATTTCATCGCCAATGCCAGCCATGAGCTGCGCACGCCGCTCGCCTCCATCGCCGGCTTCGTCGAGACGCTGCGCGGCCCGGCCAGGAACGACGAGGCGGCGCGCGAGCGCTTCCTGCAGATCATGCACAACCAGACCGCGCGCATGGCGCGGCTGATCGACGACCTCCTGTCGCTGTCGCGGCTGGAGATGAAGTCCGGCATCGCGCCCGGCGCGCGGGTCGACCTCGTGCCGATCCTGAAGGCCGTGGTGGATTCGCTGAAGCCGCTCGCCGGCGAAACCGGTGTCGTAATGGAAAACGAGTTTGCCGAGGGCAGCGTGACGGTCGCCGGAGACCGCGACGAACTCTACCAGGTCTTCGAGAATCTCCTGGAAAACGCCTGCAAATACGGTCAGTCGGGCGGCCGCGTCATCCTCGGCCAGGGCGAGCCCGCGCGCGACGGCGAGGTTGCGATCGCCATCCGCGACTTCGGTCCCGGCATTCCCGACGAGCACATTCCGCGCATCACCGAGCGCTTCTACCGCATCGACGTCGACAGCAGCCGCTCGCAGAAGGGCACGGGCCTCGGCCTCGCCATCGTCAAGCACATCCTGACCCGCCATGGCGGCCGGCTGACGGTCAGGTCGAAGGTCGGCGAGGGCTCGACCTTCACCGTGCATCTCCTGAAGGCCTAGGCGCGCACCGCGCGACTTCTTTTTTCTGTAACATCGGCAGGCTATTGATTCGCGATTCAGCTGGTCCCGGGACCAGAACCGCATCGGACCAGCCCATGACCATCATGCAGTCACATCACATCGTCAGCGCCTTCGACGACGAGCTGAAATACCTGACCCGCAAGATCGCCTCGATGGGCGGACACGCGGAGCGCATGGTCGACCAGGCGGTGCATGCGCTGGTGCATGCCGACCACGCGCTGGCGCAGAAGGTCATCTCGGACGACATGCTGCTCGACGAGGGCCAGCGCGAGATCGACGACAAGACGATCCTGATGATCGCGCGGCGCCAGCCGCTCGCCGGCGATCTTCGCGAGATCATCGGCGCCATCCGCATTTCCGCCGATCTCGAGCGGGTCGGCGACCTCGGCAAGAACATCGCCAAGCGCGTCGTGGCGGTCGGCGGCGACCTGCATCCGACCAGCCTCTATCGCGGGCTGCAGGCGCTAGTCGAGCTTGCGCTGACGCAGCTCAAGGACGTGCTCGACGTCTATGCCTCCCGCTCGGTCGAACGGCTCGGCCAGATGCGCGACCGTGACGACCAGATCGACGCCATGTACACCTCGCTGTTCCGCGAACTCTTGACCTACATGATGGAGGATCCGCGCAACATCACGCCCTGCACGCATCTGCTGTTCTGCGCCAAGAACATCGAGCGCATCGGTGATCACGCGACCAATATCGCCGAGACGATCTACTATATCGTGACGGGCGAGCAGATGCCGCCGGAACGCCCGAAGGAAGACAAGAGCCACAGGCTGACCGCCGAGCAGGCGATCGGCCGCAACTGACGCTCCCGGCCCCTTGGCCGGGAAGCGACTTATGGCTCAGCGCGTACGGCGGCGCTCGGAGGCCGGCTGGAACGCGATCTTGGCGTGGAAGCGGCAGTAGGGGCCGGTCTCCATCGATTCATTGCCGCAGAAATTGAAGTCTTCCGACAGCGGATCGCCATTCGGCCACTTGCAGGTGCGCTCGTTCAGCTGGACGAGATGCAGGTGACGCGAGATCGGCACGACATTGTCGGTGTTGCGCGGCGCCGGCCTGGCGGCGGGCTGCTGGTCGAACTGCGTCTGCAGCGCGTTGGATCCGACCGAATGCGGGGCCGGGCGCGGAGCGGGGGCGGTCGCACGCTGCTGCGGCTTGACCAGCGAGGGCTGCGCCGTCTTCTTCTGGCGGGCGGGCGACGCCGTGGCGCGGCCTCGGCTGGACAGTTTCAGGCGATGCACCTTGCCGATGACGGCGTTGCGGCTGACGCCGCCAAGCTGTGCCGCAATCTGGCTCGCGCTGAGCCCTTCGGCCCAGAGTTTGCGCAGCGCCTCGACCCGCTCTTCAGTCCAGTTCATCGATCAATCTCCTGATCCTGCGACGGAACTATGAATCGATCAAACCCCGGTCCTCACCGGGCCAGTACCAGATGTATCGGTTTGATTGATGCCGCCGCACGAAATCTAGTTATTTCTGGCCCTCTACCTACCTTATCGCCTGACTCGGTGACAAGAGTCCGGGATGCAACACGAATCGGTTTTTTGGGTTTTCCCCAACTTGCCTGTGCATCGCAGCAAGCTTCGCGCAAGCTTCACAAGAACGGCGCGGAGACGTTTTCGTTGACTTCGCGACCGAAAAATCCAATATGCCCGCAAGGCCGCCGCTTTGGCGGCTTTTTTGATTTTTCCGGTACCGGAGACGCATATAATGAGCGGTTCGGCGCTTTACGAGACTTTCGCCCGCGCGCCGCTGAGCTTCGATCGCGGCGAAGGCTGTTGGCTGATCAATGCCGACGGTGAACGCTATCTCGATTTCGCCGGCGGCATCGCCGTCAACTCGCTCGGCCACGGCCATCCGCATCTCGTGGCCGCGCTGACCGAGCAGGCCGGCAAGCTCTGGCACGTCTCCAACCTCTACGAAATCCCCGGCCAGACCCGCCTTGCCGAACGGCTGGTCGCCAGCACCTTCGCCGACAAGGTGTTCTTCACCAATTCCGGTGCCGAGGCACTGGAATGCGCGATCAAGACGGCGCGGCGCTATCAGTATGTGTCCGGCCATCCCGAGCGCTTCCGCACGATCACCTTCGAGGGCGCCTTTCACGGCCGCACGCTGGCCACCATCGCGGCGGGCGGACAGGCAAAACATCTCGAAGGGTTCGGCCCCAAGGTCGACGGCTTCGACCAGGTTCCGTTCGACGACATCGACGCGGCCGAAAAGGCGATCACGGCCGAGACGGCCGCGATCCTGATCGAGCCGATACAGGGCGAGGGCGGCATCCGCGAGGTGCCGGCCCAGTCGCTGCGCCGGCTGCGCGATCTGTGCGACCGGCATGGCCTGCTGCTGATCTTCGACGAGGTGCAGTGTGGCATCGGGCGAACGGGCAAGCTCTTTGCTTATGAGCGCACCGGCGTGACACCCGACCTGATGGCGATCGCCAAGGGCATCGGCGGCGGCTTTCCGGTCGGCGCGTGCCTCGCCACCGACGAGGCTGCGGTCGGCATGACGGCAGGCGTTCATGGCACCACCTTCGGCGGCAACCCGCTCGCCATGGCCGTGGGCAACGCCGTGCTGGACGTGGTCCTGGAGGACGGGTTCCTCGACGAGGTCGGCCGCAAGGCGCTGCTCATGAAGCAGGGCCTGGCCGCCATCGCCGACGAATATCCCGACGTGATCGAGGACATCCGCGGCGTCGGCCTGATGCTCGGCATCAAGTGCAGCGCGCCGAACACCAAGCTCTCCGCCGCCATGCGTGACGAGAAGCTGCTGGCAGTCCCTGCCGGCGACAATGTGGTGCGCCTGCTGCCGCCACTCGTCGTCACCGACGAGGACATCCGCACGGGGCTGGAGCGCATCCGCGCCGCGGCGCGTCGTGTATCGACAGCCGCCGCTGCGACGGCGCACTGAAGGCTTTGGCATGACCAGCGCACCGCGTCACTTTACCGACCTGTCGGCCGTTTCGGCGCCGGTGCTGCGCGCGATGCTCGCCGACGCCGGTCGCCGCAAGGCGGAGATCAAGGCGGGCCACCGCTCGCGTCCGCTCGACGGCAAGGTTCTGGCGATGATCTTCGACAAGCCGTCGACGCGCACCCGCGTGTCCTTCGACGTCGGCATGCGCCAGCTCGGGGGCGAGACGATCATGCTCACCGGAACCGAAATGCAGCTCGGACGCAGCGAGACGATCGCCGACACGGCAAAGGTCCTGTCGCGCTATGTCGATGCCATCATGATCCGCACCACCTCGCATGAGCGGCTCCTTGAGCTCACGGAAAACGCCACGGTCCCGGTCATCAACGGGCTGACGGACGACACCCATCCCTGCCAGATCATGGCCGACATCATGACCTTCGAGGAGCATCGCGGCGCAGTCGAGGGCAAGACGTTTGCCTGGGTCGGCGATGGAAACAATGTCTTGCATTCGATGCTGGAAGCCTCGGCCCGCTTTTCCTTCAACATCAACATCGCCGTGCCGCAAGGCAGCGAGCCCGGCGAGAAATACGTCGACTGGGCACGCGGCAATGGCGGCTCGGTGACGTTCTGCGGTTCGGCCGACGAGGCTGTCTCGGGTGCCGACTGCATAGTCACGGACTGCTGGGTATCGATGGGCCAGGAGCACCGCGCCCGCGGTCACAATGTCTTCCTGCCCTACCAGGTCAATGCCGAGCTGATGGCGAAGGCCAATCCCGACGCGCTGTTCATGCACTGCCTGCCGGCGCACCGCGGCGAGGAAGTGACCGACGAGGTGATCGACGGACCGAACTCGGTGGTGTTCGACGAGGCGGAAAACCGGCTGCATGCACAGAAGGCTGTGCTTGCCTGGTGCCTCGGCGCTTGATCCGGCGCCCCGGCGATCCTATCTGCCGGACTTCTTCGAACAACAACGTTTGACCGGACTCCGGGATCGTCGCAACGACGTCTCCGGAGATGCCCGCAGGATTGGGTCCATGACTGATACGCAGCGCAAGCTTGGAGAATTCGGATTTGCCGGCGACGACGATGTCGTGCCCTTCGAGGTGGGCGCGCTCGACGTGCGCGGCCGCATCGTCCAGCTCGGCCCGCTTCTGGACGACATACTGACCCGTCATGCCTATCCGGAGCCGGTCGCAAGGCTGGTGGCGGAAGCGTGCCTGATGACGGTGCTGCTCGGCACCGCGCTCAAGTTCGAGGGCAAGTTCATCTTCCAGACCCGCACCGACGGTCCGGTCGACATGGTCGTTGCCGACTTCGCGACCCCGCAGTCGCTGCGCGCCTATGCGCGCTTCGACGAGGGCAGGCTCGCGGAGGCGGTCGCGGCAGGCAGGGATTCGCCGGCCGAACTGCTCGGCAATGGCGTGCTGGCGCTCACGATCGATCAGGGCGATTTCAGCCAGCGCTACCAGGGCATCGTGCCGCTCGAAGGCGAGACGCTGGAGCAGGCGGCAAAGACCTATTTCCGCCAGTCTGAGCAGATTCCGACCGAGGTCCGGCTGTCGGTGGGCAAGCTGGTGTTGCCCGCAGCCGGCGGCGCGCGCGAGCATTGGCGCGCCGGCGGCCTCCTGGCGCAGTTCCTGCCCAAGGCGCCCGAACGCATGCGTATGCCCGATCTTCCCGGCGGCGATGGCGACATCGACCTGTCGCCGCGCGAGGTGGCCGATCAGGCCTGGCTGGAGGCCGTGGCTCTGGTCGGCACGGTCGAGCACACCGAACTGCTCGATCCGGATGTCGGGTCGGAGCGGCTTTTGTTCCGGCTCTTCAACGAGCATGGCGTGCGCGTCTTCGAGGGCACGCATGTCGAGGACAGATGCTCCTGTTCGGAAGAACGCATTCGGGGCATTCTCGATGGCTTCACCGCCGAGGAGATCGTCGAAAGCACGGAAGAGGGCATGATCCGCGTCAGCTGCGAATTCTGCTCGAAAGGCTATGAGTTCGATCCTGGCGAGTTCATCGAGCAGGTTTGAGATCCCGCCGCCGGCGCCTCGTCCGCCGTCATTCCGGGGCCGCGCAGCGGAACCCGGAATCCAGAGCCGTGAGGCGGCAGGAGCTGGCTCGGGCCTGCTCCACTCGTGAGGAATAACCGAAGGCTGGCACAGTTTCGCCAGCGGTGGCGCTCTGGATTCCGGGTTCCGCTGCGCGGCCCCGGAATGACGGCTTTGGGATCGTTGTCGTCCTCGACGGAACACGGCAAGCTTCCGCTTGATCCCCTCAGTTGACCGTGCGCTTGCCGCCGGGCATGTCGAGCGAGAAGGCAGGAATGGCGATGTCGAACGTGTCGCCCCTGCCGTTGCGCATCGTATAACGCCCGACCATGATGCCGGACGGCGTGGAGAGCGGGCATCCCGACATGTACTGGTAGCTGTCGCCGGGCTCCAGTTCCGGCTGCTCGCCCACCACGCCGGGGCCTTGCACCTCCTCGACATGGCCCGTGCCGTCCGTGATGTGCCAGTAGCGCGACAAGAGCTTGACGAACTCGTCCGACTGGTTGTCGATCGTGATGCGATACGCCCAGACATAATGGGTCTCGGCCGGGTCGGACCGATCCGCGAGATAGAAGGCCTCGACGCTGACTTCGATGTTGCGCGTGACGGCGCTGTACATGTTCGACCTCTTTCCGGTGTAAGGATTGGGCGCGGGACGGCGAAGGTCAACAGGCAATTCGTCCCGGGCAGGCGCGGCGGGGTGATCGTCGCCATCAATCGGGAGAGGCAACGGTGCTGGACGGCTTTGCGCGCAAGCGTATCGATCCATGGCTCGACGCCATCGGCAAAGGCATCGCGGCGACCGGCATGTCCGCCAATGCCGTCACGGTGGGCGCGGCGCTCGTGGGGCTGGCGGCTGCCGGCGCCATCGCGCTGGGCCACCCCATCGTCGGTCTCGTCCTGATCCTCGCAAGCCGCGTCGGCGACGGACTGGATGGTGCGGTTGCCAAGATCAACGGGCGAACCGACCTCGGCGGCTATCTCGACATCGTGCTCGACTTCCTCTTCTATGGCGCCATTCCCATCGGCTTCGTTCTCGCCGACCCCTCGGCCAATGCGATTGCCGGCGCGGTTCTGGTGTTTTCGTTCTATGTGAACGGCGCGAGCTTCCTGGCCTATGCCACGCTTGCCGCCAAGCGCGGTCTGGAGACGGACGCCAGGGGCCCGAAGTCGATCTTCTTCACCACCGGACTGGCCGAGGCGACCGAGACGATCGCGGTCTTCGTCGCCTTCTGCCTGTTTCCCACATGGTTTGCCGTCATCGCCTACGCGTTCGCGGCGCTGACCTTCTACACCGCCCTGTCGCGGATCGTCCTGGCGGCCAAGACGTTTCGCTGAAGCTGCTATCGGCCCGCCGCCTTCAGCGCGCCGTCGATGTCGTCGATCAGGTCGGAGACGTCCTCCAGTCCGACTGAAAGCCGGAGCGTGCCATCGCCGATGCCGAGTTCCGCGCGCGCGGCGTCCGACAGGTTCTTGTGCGTCGTCGTCGCCGGATGGGTGATCAGGCTCTTGGAATCGCCGAGATTATTGGAAATGAGGATCGTCTCCAGCGCATTCTCGAAGGCGAAGGTCGCCTTCTTGCCGCCCTTGAGGTCGAAGCAGATCAGCGTCGAGCCGCCCGTCATCTGGCGGCTGATGAGTTCGGCCTGCGGATGGTCGGATCGGCCGGGATAGATCAGCCGCGCGACACCGGCACGCCCTGCGAGATGGTCGGCGATCACCGCCGCGCTCTCCGTCTGCTGGCGCACCCGAAGCGGCAGCGTCTCCAGCCCCTTCAGAAGCGTCCACGCGTTGAAGGGCGAGAGGCTTGGGCCTGTGTGGCGGAAATAGTCGTGCAGGTTCTCGTCGATCCACTTCTTGTCCGACAGGATGACGCCGCCGAGGCAACGGCCCTGTCCATCGATGTGCTTGGTGGCGGAATAGACGACGATGTGGGCGCCGAGTTCGAGCGGCTTCTGCTGCAGGGGCGTCGCGAACACATTGTCGACCACCAGGCGCGCGCCGATCGCGTTGGCGATTTTGGCGACGGCCGCAATATCGATGACCTCCAGCGTCGGATTGGTCGGGCTTTCCAGGAAGAACAGCTTCGTGTTGGGGCGAACCGCCTTCTCCCAGTTCTCGACCACGGTACCGTCCACCAGCGTCGCCTCGATGCCGTATTTCGGCGCAAGCGTCTCGACCACCCAGCGGCATGAGCCGAACAGCGCGCGTGCCGCGACGATGTGGTCGCCGGCGCGCAGAGAACAGAGGATCGCGGCTGTCACGGCGGCCATCCCCGACGCGGTCGCGCGTGCATCTTCCGCGCCTTCCAGCGCGCACATGCGCTTTTCGAACATGTCGACGGTGGGGTTCGTATAGCGCGAATAGATAAACCCCGGCTCTTCACCCTTGAAGCGCGCTTCGGCGGCTTCCGCGCTGTCGTAGACATAGCCTTGCGTCAGATAGATCGCTTCCGAGGTCTCGCCGAAGCCGGAGCGCAGCGTGCCGCCATGCACGAGCGCGGTCGCGGTCTTCCAGTTGCGCTTTGTCTTGATCGTCATGGGGTCGCCTCGAACACAAAAAAACCGGCCGCGAAAGTCGCAACCGGTCCATATGGCCCTGCGGCCCAACGGTCCTTTAGCGACTTGTTTAACGTGGCTGCAAGCCGACCGGCCAAATCACCACGGGATAACAAGGCTTTTAAACCCGGGCACGGCTTGCGTCAATTGGACAACGCGTTAAACGTCGCCGCATTCAGGGAAGCGGGGCACAGGGTTTGCGGCAAGAGGGAATACTTCCCGATCGACGGATCGCGGAGCTTTTTCAGAGCCGCCGGCTGGTTGCCGCGCGCCCGCTCGATGCCGACCAGATCCAGCCTGCGAGCCTCGACCTTAGGCTCGGCGAGACGGCGTGGCGGGTGCGCGCGAGCTTTCTGCCGGGTCCGGGCAGCAAGGTTTCCGACAAGCTCGACCGGCTGAAGCTGCATGCGATCGATCTGCGCAACGGCGCCGTGCTCGAGACGGGCTGCGTCTATATCGTCCCTCTGCTCGAAAGCCTGGACCTGCCGGCCGACATTGCGGCCTCGGCCAACCCCAAGAGTTCGACGGGCCGGCTCGACATTTTTACCCGCGTCATGACGGACCATGGCCAGGAGTTCGACAAGATCGCTGCCGGCTACTCTGGCCCGCTCTATCTGGAAGTCAGCCCCCGCACCTTCCCGATCGTCGCGCGCACGGGCTCGCGTCTGTCGCAGATCCGCTTCCGAAAGGGCAAGGCGCTGCTCGACGAGACCGCGCTGCAGGCGCTTCATGCGGCGGAGACGCTGGTCGCGTCCGCCGCGCCGAACATTTCCGGCGCCGGCATCGCTCTGTCGATCGACCTGGAAGGCGGCGCCGACGGCCTGGTCGGCTATCGCGGCAAGCACCATACCGGCATCGTCGACGTCGACAAACGCGCGGCGCAGGACGTGCTCGACTTCTGGGAGCCGATCCATCGTCGCGGCCCTTGCGAACTGGTGCTCGACCCCGATGAATTCTACATCCTGGTCAGCCGCGAGGCGGTCCATGTGCCGCCGCTCTTTGCCGCCGAGATGACGCCGTTCGACCCGCTGGTGGGGGAATTCCGCGTCCACTATGCCGGCTTCTTCGACCCCGGCTTCGGCCATTCGGGCGCCGGCGGCAAGGGCAGCCGCGCCGTCCTCGAAGTGCGCAGCCACGAGGTCCCCTTCATCCTCGAACACGGCCAGGTCGTTGGCCGCCTGGTCTACGAGCACATGCTGGAACGGCCGGGCGCGCTCTACGGCACCGATCTGGGCTCGAACTATCAGGCGCAGGGTCTCAAGCTCTCCAAGCATTTCCGCTGACCGCCCTCGGCCAGCTTGCCCTGTGCCGTGCGGCGTGCTTGGCTGATCTGACAGCCGCTTCGCCGGCCCATCGCTTTCAAGGAGAAAAATCATGAAATTCCGCCATCTGGCCTTCGCGGCCGCTGCCGTTCTGGTGTTGGGCAACAGCGCTGCGAGCGCCGCCGACAAGATCAGGATCGCCACCGAAGGCGCCTATCCTCCGTTCAACTCCACGACCGCCGACGGCAAGCTGGTCGGCTTCGACGTCGACATCGCCGACGCGCTCTGCGCGCAGATGAAGGCGGACTGCGAACTGGTCGCGCAGGATTGGGACGGCATGATCCCGGCGCTGCAGGCAGGCAAGTTCGACGCCATCATCGCCTCGATGTCGATCACCGAGGAGCGCAAGAAGCAGATCTCCTTCAGCAACAAATACTACACGACGCCGCTGGCGCTGGTGGCGCTGAAGGATTCCGACCTTGCCTCGACCGAGGCGGCGGCACTGGCGGACAAGACGGTCGGAGCGCAGGCGTCGACCACCCAGTCGGTCTATGCGGATGACGTCTACGGCAAGGCCGGCGCCACGGTAAAGCAGTATCCGACGCAGGAAGAGGCGATGGCGGACCTGACCAACGGTCGTCTCGACGCGGTCATCTCCGACAAGTTCGTCCTGTTCGACTGGATGAAGACGACCGGCAGCGAGTGCTGCAAGATGGTGGGAGACGTCGCCGGCACCGACACCGAGGCTGGCATCGCGATCCGGCTGGAAGACACCGCCCTGCGCGACAAGTTCAACGCGTCGCTCGACGCCATTCGCGCCGACGGCACCTATGACAAGATCGTCGCGAAGTACTTCGACTTCGACATCTACGGGAAGTAGCAGCGCCGGTTCGCCAACACAGCGACGGGGCCATAAGGGTCCAGTCGCGAAGCATCGCCAGATCCAGGCGCCAGCCAGCGATCGTTGTCAGGACACCATAGCCGGCAGGGTTCGCCTTCCGTCGCGCACGCGGATCGGGATGTCAGCGGAACATCAGAACCGGGACCTTGCAGCGGCGGACCATCGCCTCGGTGGTCGATCCGATGACGAGGCTGCGTATGCGCGAGTGTCCGTAGGCGCCGATGACGAGAAGTCCGATGCCATTGGCCTCGACATGCGCATTGATGACATCGTCCGGGTCGCCGGGGAGCAGGTGCGCTTCCACCTCGAACCCTGCCTCCTTGAGGCGGCGCGCGGGCGCGTCGAGCCGCGAGCGGTTCTCGCTGGTGTCGGCGCGGACCGAAAGCACGCTTGCCTTCATGCCTTTCAACAGGTCGCTGGTGGCCACGAAGTCGACGGCCCGGTTGGCGCTCTTGCCGCCGTCGAAAGCGATCACGAAGCGCTCGAACGGCACGTAGGCGCGCGCCGCGACGAGGACCGGCCGGGTGGAGGATCGAACCACGCGTTCAAGGTTCGAGCCAAGGTGCAGCTTGGCGAAGTCGGCTGCTTCGCCGCGTTTGCCGATGACGACGATCTGCGCGTCCTTCTCCAGGTCGGCCAGCGCCTCCAGAAGGTCGCCATTGCGCAGCCGCGTCTGGACCTGCCCGATTCCCCCGGCGGCGATCAACGCCTTGGCAGTATCCAGCAGCACCCGGCCCTTGGCCTGGGCAAGCTTGGCGTGCTGCTCGTCGAGGCGAGCATATTCGTCGAGCAGCGCGGTGCGCTGGTTGATCTCCAGGCTGCCGCTGAGGTCGAACGAGCCCGACATCCGGCGGCCGAGCACATGTGCGATCTCCACGGACACCGCCAGCCGCGACGCGGCCCAGGCGGACAGGCTGCAGACGCTCTCGGCGTAGACGGAGCCATCGATGAAGGCGAGTATCTTGGACATCGGTCTTCCTCCCTCAATGACTGGTCAGGCTGTCGAGCCCGCCCGGCCTGTCGTGGATGGCGAGTTTGTCGACCAGCGTCGCGCTCGCCTCGTTCAGGCCGATCACCTCGACCTCGGCGCCCTCGCGGCGGAACTTGAGGATCACGGTGTCGAGCGCGCCGACGCCAGTCAGATCCCAGATGTGCGAGCCGCTGACATCGATGCTGATCTTCTCCAGGGCTTCCTTGAAGTCGAAGGCCTTGAGGAAGCTCTCGGCCGAAGCAAAGAAGACCTGGCCCTCGACGACGTAGGCGCGCTCGCGTCCGTCATCCGACAGCGTCGAGGTGACCCGGAAGATCTGGGCGACCTTCGATGCGAAGAAAAGGCCCGACAGAAGCACGCCGAGCAGCACGCCGATGGCGAGGTTGTGGGTGAAGACGACGGCCACCACGGTCGCCAGCATCACGGTGGAGGAGCGGCGCGGATGATCACGAAGATTCCGGATCGAGACCCAGGAAAAGGTGCCGACCGAGACCATGATCATGATCGCCACCAGCGCGGCCATGGGGATGATGGACACCCAGTCGCCGAGGCCGACGCACAGGATCAGCAGGAACACGCCGGCGGCGAAACAGGACAGCCGTCCCCGGCCGCCCGACTTCACGTTGATGACCGACTGGCCGATCATGGCGCAGCCCGCCATGCCGCCGAGAAAGCCGGTGACGATGTTGGCGGTGCCCTGTCCGACGCATTCGCGGTTCTTGTCGCTGCCCGTATCGGTGAGTTCGTCGACGATCGACGCGGTCATCAGCGATTCGAGCAGGCCCACGACAGCGACCGCCGCCGAATAGGGCAGAACGATCATGAACGTCTCGAAGGTCAGCGGTACGTCCGGCAGGAGGAACACCGGCAGGGTCGCAGGCAGTTCGCCCATGTCGCCCACGGTGCGGATGTCCATTCCGAAATAAAGCGCGATCGCCGTGAGCACGACGATGCAGACAAGCGGGGAGGGGATTGCCTTCGTCACGTAGGGAAACAGGTAGATGATGCCGAGGCCAGCCGCGACCATCACATAGGTCAGCCACGGCACGCCGATGAGTTCGGGCAACTGCGCCATGAAGATCAGGATCGCCAGCGCATTGACGAAGCCGGTGATGACCGAGCGCGACACGAAGCGCATCAGGTCGCCGAGGCGAAGCAAGCCGGCCGCGATCTGCAGGACGCCGGCGAGGATGGTCGCGACGAGCAGGTATTGCAGCCCGTGCTCCTTGACCAGCGTGACCATCAGCACCGCCGTAGCGGCGGTGGCAGCCGAGATCATGCCGGGGCGTCCGCCCGTGAAGGCAATGATGACCGCGATCGAGAAGGAGGCATAGAGACCGATCTTCGGATCGACGCCCGCGATGATGGAAAAGGCGATGGCTTCGGGAATAAGGGCAAGCGCCACGACAAGGCCCGCGAGCAGGTCGCCGCGAATATTGCCGAACCACTCGTCGCGGTAGGCGGAAAGGGAATTCATGAATGTCCAGTGATGAAACGGAACCGCCGCGGCCGGGAGACCGTCGGAAAACGAGATGTGCTTTCGGTTCAGTTGTCCGGCGGGTCGGCGGCCGGAAGAGCCACCCGGAATTCCACCGGGTCCATGCGGATGTCCACGTCTAGCGGCAAGTCGTGCTGCGATGCAACACGTTTCTCGCGGTCGGCCTCGCCAATCCCGGGCAACGACCCGGCACCCCGGTGAGGCTTGCCCCGCAAGCATCGGTTGCGCCACGAACGCGGGAACCCTACGGGCGACACCTCGGCGATGGACTGGCTCAATCGTGAACCAGCAACCTGCCGCTTGCATCATCGAGTCCCTGCCGCCTAACATGGCAGCATTGCAGACGGTGAATGCGGCCCGCAGGGCAACACGCGAAGTGGACAATTGGTGACGACGCCCACGACTGAGCAGCAGAACGTCTCGGAGCCCAGATTGAATGCCGGCGCAGCCGCCGTCGGCGGACTTAGGCTCACCGGCATCCGTGATCGCCTGTCTGCCATTGTCTCGGCGGGCCTGCTTCGGTCTGGCGACGCCTGACCATGGCCACGTTTTTTGGCGCGATCGCCGACGATTTCACTGGAGCCACCGATCTCGCGGCCCTTCTGGCGCGCTCGGGCGTTGCCGTGTCGCTGCGCATCGGGCTGCCGTCCGAGGCGCCCGGCGATACTGCGCCGCTCGAAATCATCGCCCTGAAATGCCGCACTGCCCCCGTGGCCGAGGCGGTGGCCGAGACCCGCGCTGCCCTCGCATGGCTGCGCCGGGCGGGCGCGACGCGCTTCTTCTGGAAATACTGCTCGACCTTCGATTCGACCGCCCAGGGCAATATCGGCCCGGTGGCCGAGGCGCTGATGGCCGAGCTTGGTACCGACCAGACGATCTACTGCCCGGCTTTCCCGGAAAACGGCCGCAGCATCTTCATGGGCCATCTCTTTGTCGGCGAGCAGCTTCTGTCGGACAGCCCGATGAAGGACCATCCTCTGACGCCCATGCGGGATTCCAGCCTCATGCGTCTTCTCGCGCCCCAGGTCACGCGACCCGTGGGTCTTGCCAATCGCCTGACGGTCGCCAGGGGCGCGCAGGCGCTGAAAGCCCGGCTGGACGAACTGGCGGCCGCGGGCGTGGCCCATGTGGTCGTCGATGCGGTCGGCAACGAGGATCTGACGGTGATTGCGGAGGCCTGTCAGTCCATGCCGCTTCTCACCGGGGGCAGCGCGGTGGCGATGGGCCTGCCGGTGCTGTGGCAGAGACAGGGCCTCCTGCCATTGGCAGGCAAGACCACGAGCCAAGGTGGCGCCGATGGCCCGGCAATCGTCCTGTCGGGCAGCTGCTCGGCCATGACCAACCGCCAGGTGGCGGCCTATATTGCCAGAGGAAACCCGGCCTTTCGGCTCGATCCCATCGAGATTGCAGCCCAAGGGCCCACCGCCGCCCTCGACTGGCTGGCGCAACAGCACGCCGACGCGGCGCCGATGCTCTACGCCACCGCCGAGCCGGCCGCGGTCAAGGCCGCGCAGGCGGCGCTTGGCACCGCGCGTGCCGGCCAGCTGGTCGAAGAGGCGCTTGCCGCCTGCGCCCTTGCCGCACGCGACAGGGGCTACCGGCGATTTGTCGTGGCGGGCGGCGAAACGTCTGGCGCCGTGGCCCATGCACTGGGCATCGACAGGCTGGACATCGGTCCCGAGATCGCGCCCGGCGTACCCTGGTGCTTTGCCCACAGCGGCGGGCATCCCGTGGCCATCACGCTCAAGTCGGGCAATTTCGGCACCGAGCACTTTTTCACCGAAGCCTTGGGGATGCTGCAGGCATGACCGACGAAACCCGGCTGCGCGAGCAGATCTGCCTGCTCGCCAAATCCCTGTTCGATCGCGGCCTGACGGCGGGCTCGACCGGAAACATCTCGGCCCGCACGCAAGATGGTGGGCTGTTGGTGTCGCCGACTGGCACCAGCTTTGGCCGGCTCGACCCCGCACGCCTTGCCCGCTTCGATGCGGCTGGCACGCATGTCGGCGGCGACAAGCCGACGAAGGAAATGCCCCTGCATGCCGCCTTCTACGACACCCGCTCCCAGGCGGGCGCGGTGGTGCATCTGCATTCCTGCCACGCGGTGGCGCTCTCGACCCTGCCGGACGCCGACGAGGACAATTTTCTGCCGCCGATCACACCCTATGCGATCATGCAGCTGGGCAAGGTCAAGCTCCTGCCCTTCTTCCTGCCCGGCGATCCCGCCATGGGACAGGCGGTGCGGGGGCTCGCCGGCAAGCGCAGCGCGGTGATGCTGGCCAACCACGGCCCCGTGGTGGCCGGCAAGGATATCGATGCCGCCTGCAATGCGATCGAGGAGCTCGAGGCGACGGCGCGGCTGGCGCTGCTCACGCGCGGCATGGCGCCCCGGATGCTGACGGAGGCCCAGATCCGCAACGTGGTGACCACGTTCAACGTCCAGTGGGATGACTGAGGCCTTGGATCGTCTCCCTGGCATCGATCGGGTCTTGCCGTCATCCTGCTGATGCCGATCATGGGGGTGATTCGTACCGTCGTCTTTCCCGTATGACAGGCCATTCGCTTGTCTCCAGGCGTCCCGAGGCAGGTTGAAGACAGACGACGGAACGACGCGTTCGGCCAGGGCCCATCTCCAGCGCGCATCTGCCCGCCAAAGGCTCTTCACGCGCTTCATTCTGACGTCCGGCAATGGTGTGGCGGCACGGTGTCAGTCATGCCCGCCCTGCCGCGACGGCGTCGTAAGGCATTGACGCCGTAACGCATTTGCCATCACCTAGGGGAAGGGTTCCGTTTCGGGGTAGATCGGTTGGGGATGATGTCGGTTGCGGATGCAGGGCACGTGCGGGCCAGTGTTCCGTCGCGCGCGTTCCGTCGGTTGGCGACCTGGCCGGGCAATGCGAGATGGGCGCGCCGGGCAGGCGGAGGGGGCGGGGTGCTGTTCGCGCTCCTGCTCCTCGCCATGGCCGCTTTCGCAACCCCCGCCCAGGCGCTGACCTGCCTCGACCAGGAGGGTGGCAGTCAGACAACCCCCATCGACGTGACCTATTTCCTCACCGCGAACGGCTGCACCAAGTTCGATCCGGGCGACGGCGTGCTGATGACGGCGCAGGTGCAGGATGCCTCCGCCACGGTGACGTTCCTCCGGCCTGGAGCGACCGACCCGGTCGTCTCCACGAGCTTCACCACCGGACCGGGCTGCACCATCAGCGGCGGCGTCACGGCGGCCAATGTGGCAGGCTACAAGATCGGCAGTTCAGTAACCTGCACGACCACCGTACGGCTGACCAACGGCGCGGAATTCAGATTCAATACCGTCAATGACGCCGACGGCTTCGCCGCGTCCCTGACCGGCGTTTCGTTCACGGTCCCGGCGACGGCGACGACTGTGACCGCCACGCCCAACCCCTCCAGTTTCGGGCAGTCTGTCACATTCGCGGCAACTGTGCGCGGCGGGGTCGGCGCGCCGGCCGGTGTGGTGGACTTCAAGGACGGCGCAACCACGCTCGGGTCAGGCGTGCTTGCCGATGCCGGCAGCGGCCTTTCGGTCGTGTCGATCGCGAGTGGATCGAACAGCGACCACGCTTGCGCCATCACCACGGCGGGCGGCGTCAAGTGCTGGGGGGCCAACGCTGAGAACCAGCTCGGCGACGGCACGAGCGTCCAGAGTTCCACCCCCGTCGATGTCTTCGGCCTGACGTCGGGCGTCGTGGCCATTTCGGCTGGCGCCAGTCACTCCTGCGCGCTGACTTCCGCGGGCGGCGTCAAGTGCTGGGGCAGCAATGCTGCCGGCCGCCTCGGCGACAACACGGGCAATGGCGCGACCAGCCCTGTCGATGTCTTCGGCCTGACATCGGGCGTCGCAGCCATCGCAGTCGGTGCCGCGCATAGCTGTGCGCTGACGTCCGCGGGCGGCGTCAAATGCTGGGGCTTCAACGGCAGCGGTCAGCTCGGCAACAACACGGTCGCCTCCGCATTGGCCCCCGTCGATGTCTCCGGCCTGTCGACGGGCGTCCGCGCCATCGCCGCTGGCGCAAACCATACCTGCGCCATGACGACGGCTGGTGTTCAATGCTGGGGTGACAATGCGACAGGCCAGCTTGGCGACGGCACGACCGACAATCGCCTGGTTCCGATAACAATTCCGTTTTTTGCCAACACGGCCCTGAATGTGGCGATTTCCGCTGGCACCGGCCACAGCTGTGCGCTCCTCACCACGGCAGGCGGCACTCCCTTCTGCTGGGGCGCAAATGGCGCGGGGCAGCTTGGCGCCGATCCAGCCCTGATAAGCCAGAAGCTGTTTCCGGATAACTCCAACAACCAGTTTCCATCCGGGGGCGTCAGCGCCATGTCCGCAGGGGCGGATCACACCTGCTTCCTTCTGGCAAGCGGCGCCGCCAGATGCCTGGGCGGCAACGGCTCCGGCCAGCTCGGCAACGACACGACTGAAAGCGATTTTCTGGCAGTCGACGTGGCCTCGCTCGGAACTGGCGTCAAGGCGATCGTGGCGGGCAACGGCAGCACCTATGCCGTCACGACCGGGCTCGGAGCGAAGGCATGGGGCTCGAACCAATTCGAGCGGCTGGGCGACGGCACGGACACGAACCGTTCACTTGCCGTCGACATATCCGAGCTGTCGGCCGGGCGCGCGACGGCGAGCCTGTCCACCTCCACGCTCCCCGTCGGCAACCGCAGCATCACCGGCGCCTATGTCGGCGACACCAACCGCACGGGCTCGACCTCGGCAGCCCTGACCCAGACGATCAACAAGGCCACAAGCACCATCACCTTCCCGGCACTGGCGAACCGGGCGCTGGGCACCGCCGCTCCCGTTCCGGCCGCCACCGCCAGCTCGGGGCTCGCCGTCTCCTATGTCTCGACCACCACGCCCGTCTGCACCGTAACCGCACCCGGCGTCATCACGCTGGTCTCGGTCGGCACCTGCTCGATCACAGCGTCGCAGGCCGGCAATGCGAACTTCCTCGCGGCAACGCCCGTGGCGCAAGCGTTCAGTGTGACAAAGGCCGCCAACACCATCACCTTCCCGGCACTGGCGAACCGGGCGCTGGGCACCGCCGCTCCCGTTCCGGCCGCCACCGCCAGCTCCGGCCTACCGGTCACCTACGCCTCGACCACCACACTCGTCTGCACCGTGACCGCACCCGGCGTCATCACGCTGGTCTCGGTCGGCACCTGCTCGATCACCGCGTCGCAGGCCGGCAATGCGAACTTCCTCGCGGCCACGCCCGTGGCGCAAGCGTTCAGCGTGACGAAGGCCGCCAACACCATCACCTTTCCGGCGCTGGCCACGACCGTCTTCGGCACCGCACCGCCGTTGCCCGCCGCGACCGCCAGCTCCGGCCTTGCCGTGACCTATGCCTCGACGACGGCCGCCGTCTGCACCGCGACCGGCGCAGGCGTTATCACCCTCGTGACGGTCGGCACCTGCTCGATATCAGCCTCGCAGGCCGGCAATGCGAACTTTTTGGCAGCGACACCGGTGGTGCGGTCGTTCAGCGTGACGCAGGGCGCCAACGCCATCTCCTTCCCGGCGCTGGCGAACACGGTGTTCGGCAACATCCCGCCGATCCCTGCTGCGACCGCCAGTTCAGGCCTGCCCGTCTCCTATGCCTCGACCACCACGCCTGTCTGCACCGCGACCGCCGGCGTCATCACGCTGGTGACGGTCGGCACCTGCTCGATCACGGCCTCGCAGACCGGCAACGCCAACTTCGTCGCTGCCGCGCCAGTCGTCCGCGCGTTCAGCGTCACGCAAGCGGCCACGGCCACGACAGTCACCTCGTCGCTCAATCCGTCGCTCGTCGGCCAGGCCGTGACCTTCACGGCGCGGGTCGCGGCCGCGGCCGGCCTGCCGTCCCTCACCGGCGCGGTCACCATCACCGACACGACGACAGGCGCCGTGCTCGGCACGTCGGCGCTGACGGCGGTGACGCAGACGAGGCTGTCGGCGGGGAATCTTCACGCCTGCTCGGTCGGCAGCGACGGCGGCGTCTCCTGCTGGGGCAGCAACGCTTTCGGCCAGCTCGGCGACGGCACGACGACGAACCGGCTGACACCGGTTCCGGTCTCCGGCCTGTCGAGCGGCGTGGCGGCGGTCGCGGTAGGCTTTCTTCACTCCTGCGCATTGACGACAGCGGGTGCCGTCAAGTGCTGGGGCCGAAACGCCAACGGCACGCTTGGTGACGGCACGACGATCGACCGGCTGACGCCCGTCGCCGTCACCGGCCTGTCGAGCGGGGTCAAGGCGATCGCAGCGGGCTTTGAACACAGCTGTGCGCTGAAGACGAGCGGCGCCATCGTATGCTGGGGCCTCAACAACCGTGGCCAGATCGGCGATGGCACATCAGGGAACAACCGGCTGACGCCCGTGCCGGTATTCGGCCTGTTTAACAGCGTGGCGGCAATCTCGATTGGCTTCGAATTCAGCTGCGCTCTGCGCACGACAGGCGCGGTCCTGTGCTGGGGCAACAACAGCAAAAACAATCTCGGCGACGGCACGCAGATCGACCGACTGACGCCGACCCCGGTCGTTGGCCTGTCGAGCGGCGTCGCGGCGATCTCGACATCACCGAACGCCCACAGCTGCGCGGTGACGACGGCCGGCGCGGTCCGGTGCTGGGGAATTAACGACAGTGGACAGCTCGGCGACGGCACGACGATCGACCGGCTGACCTCGGTCGCCGTCCCGTCGCTGTCGAGCGGCGTGGCGAGCGTGGCCGCCGGCGGCTCGCACAGCTGCGCGGTGACGACCACGGGCGCCGCCAGATGTTGGGGCAGCAACTCCAGCGGTCAACTCGGCGACGGCACGACGATCGACCGCCTGGCGCCGGTGCAGGTATCGGGCCTGTCGAGCGGCGTGGCGGGGATAGCAGGCGGCGGCAACATCGGCTGGAGCTGCGCCCTGACGACGGCCGGCGCGGTCCGCTGCTGGGGCGAAAACTTCCCCGGCACTTTGGGCGACGGTACGACGACGCAGCGGCTGACGCCGGTCGCGACGCGCCACCCCGGCGCCAGCGTGGCAAGCGTCGCGACATCAAGCCTTGCCGCTGGCGCGCATGCCATCCGGGCGAGCTATGCCGGCAATACGCTCTTCCTGGCCTCGACCTCTGCGCTGCTGACGCAGACTGTCAACAAGGGCGCGACGGTGACGACCGTGATCTCGTCGACCAATCCGTCCCGGGCCGGCCAGGCCGTGACCTTCACGGCGCGGGTCGCGGCCGCGGCCGGCCTGCCGTCCCTCACCGGCGCGGTCACGATCACCGACACGACGACGGGCGCCGTGCTCGGCACGCCGGCGCTGACGGCGGTGACGCAGACGAGGCTGTCGGCGGGGAACGCTCACGCCTGCTCGGTTGGCAGCGACGGCGGCGTCTCCTGCTGGGGTAGCAACTTTTTCGGCCAACTCGGCGACGGCACGACGACGGACCGGCTGACGCCGGTTCCGGTCTCCGGCCTGTCCAGCGGCGTGGCGGCGGTCGCGGCGGGCCGTTTTCACTCCTGCGCACTGACGACGGCGGGCGCCGTCAAATGCTGGGGTCAAAACAGCCCCAACGGCGCGCTTGGCGACGGCACGACGATCGACCGGCTGACGCCCGTCGCCGTCACCGGCCTGTCGAGCGGGGTCAAGGCGATCGCCGCGGGAACCGAACACAGCTGCGCGCTGAAGACGAGCGGCGCGGTCGTATGCTGGGGCCTCAACAACCAGGGCCAGATCGGCGATGGCACATCAGGGAACAACCGGCTGACGCCCGTGCCGGTCTCCGGCCTGTCGAGCGGCGTGGCGGCAATCTCGATCGGAAATCTGTTCAGCTGCGCCCTGACCACGGCCGGCGCGGTCCTGTGCTGGGGCGACAACGCCAACAACCGGCTCGGCGACGGCACGACGCTCAACCGTCTGACGCCGACCCCGGTCGTCGGCCTGTCGGCCGGCGTGGCCTCGTTCTCGACATCACAGAACGCCCACAGCTGCGCGGTGACGACGGCGGGCGCGGTCCGGTGCTTGGGGGTTCAACGGCAGCGGCCAGCTTGGCGACGGCACGACGATCGACCGGCTGACCTCGGTCGCCGTCCCGTCCCTGTCGAGCGGCGTGGCGAGCGTGGCCGCCGGCGGCTCACATAGCTGCGCGGTGACGACGGCGGGCGCGGTCCTGTGCTGGGGTAGAAACGGCAACGGCCAGATCGGCGACGGCACATCGGGCAACAACCGGCTGACGCCGGTGCAGGTCGTCGGCCTGTCCAGCGGTGTGGCGGGGATTGCAGCCGGCAGCAACAATGGTTGGACCTGTGCGCTGACGACGGCCGGCGCGGTCCGCTGCTGGGGCGACAACACCAATGGCGAACTGGGCGACGGAACGACGACCGACCGTCTGACGCCGGTCGCGACGCGCCATCCCGGCGTCAGCCTGGCCAGCATTGCCACATCAAGCCTTGCCGCTGGCGCGCATGCCATCCGGGCGAACTATGCCGGCAATGCGAACTTCGCCGCCTCTGCGTCGCCGCTGCTGACGCAGACGGTGAACAAGGCCGCCAACACCATCACCTTCCCGGCGCTGCCCAACGCCACCTTCAGTTCCGCAGCGCCAGTGCCGGCCGCCACCGCCAGCTCGGGGCTGGCCATCTCCTATGCGTCTACCACCGCTAGTGTCTGCACCGCGACCGGCGCAGGCGTCATCACCCTGGTCTCGGTCGGCACCTGCTCGATCACCGCGTCGCAGGCCGGCAACGCCAACTTCCTCGCGGCAACCCCCGTCGTCCGCTCCTTCACCGTGACGAAGGGCGCCAACGTCATCACCTTCCCGGCGCTGGCGAACACCGCGTTCGGCAGCGCGCCGCCGGTGCCGGCCGCCACCGCCAGCTCCGGCCTACCGGTCACCTATGCCTCGACCACCACGCCCGTCTGCACCGCGACCACGGCGGGGGCCATCACGCTGATCTCGGTCGGCACCTGTTCCATCACCGCGTCGCAGGCCGGCAATGCCAGCTTCCTCGCCGCCACGCCCTTCGTCCGCGCGTTCAGCGTGACGCCTGCGGCCACGACCAGCACCGTCACCACCTCGGGCAGCCCGAGCATCTTTGGCGCCTCCATCACCTTCACCGCGACCGTCTCGGCGACCGCGGGCGGCACGCCCGCCGGCAGCGTGACCTTCCGGGATGGCGCGACGTCGCTCGGGGTGCGGACGCTGTCGGGCGGAACCGCGACTTTTGCGACCACGGCGCTCGGCGTCGGCGCGCGCACCATCACCGTCGTCTATGGCGGCAGCGCCGTGCATGCGGCCAGCACGTCCGCCGCCCTGACCCAGACCGTCACCAAGGCCGCCACCACGACGACGCTGACGGCCACGCCCAACCCGACGCTGGTCAACGGCGCCGTGACCCTGAGAGCCACCGTTGCCGGGACGGGCGCCACCGGCAATGTCGCGTTTCGCAACGGCGCGACCACCATCGCCACCGTCGCGCTGACCAATGGCGCGGCCACGACCACCTTTACCCCGACATCCGCCGGCACGCGGTCGTTCAGCGCCGTCTATGCGGGCAACGCCTCCTTCAACGGCTCGACCTCCGGCACGCTCGGCCTTCTCGCGCATGTCCCCTGCAGCGACGCCTTTGCCGGTGCGCCCGCCCTTGCCGGCGCCAATGGCGCGGTGTTCGGCACGACGGCCGGCGCCACCGGCGAGGCCGGCGAGCCCAACCATGCCGGCAGTTCCGGCGCGCTGAACTCGGTCTGGTGCCGCTGGACCGCGCCGGCATCCGGCCCCGTCACCTTCGACACGACCGGCTCCTCCTTCGACACGACGCTTGCCGTCTATACGGGTGGCGCCGTCAACGCGCTCACCCAAATGGCGGCCAACAACAACATCGCGGCCGGCAATACGCGCAGCCGCGTCACGTTTGCGGCGACCGCCGGCACGGTCTACCGCATCGCCATCGACGGCGTCAGCGCCACGGGCACCTATGTGCTGAACTTCGCGCAGGCGGCCGCGGCGCCGACGACGTTCGCGTCCGTGCTGCCCACCGCGCGCTCGATCACCACCAACACCGTCGCCACCGCCTTCGCCACGATGATCAATGCCGGCACGGCGCCGGCGACCGGCTGTTCGCTCGCCGCGCCGCCCGGCTCCCCGGCAGGCTTCAGCTACCAGGCCACCAACGCATCCAACGTGCCGGTCGGAACGGTAAACACGCCGCAGACCATCGCGCCCGGCGC
>Ga0209902_100738_pt1 | contig 26391 bp, 29 predicted proteins | sample FECB27metaG_FD_188304 | JGI IMG/M metagenome (GOLD analysis project Ga0209902, IMG submission 188304) | Cyanobacterial communities from the Joint Genome Institute, California, USA - FECB-27 (SPAdes) (version 2) | ecosystem: Environmental > Aquatic > Thermal springs > Hot (42-90C) > Microbial mats...
GACGGATGATGATGTTGCCGCCGATCACAGCTTCGCCGCCGAACTTCTTGACGCCAAGACGTCGGCCAGCCGTATCGCGACCATTGCGGGAGGAACCGCCTGCCTTCTTATGTGCCATCGGTTGCTCTCCTTATTCCTTGTCAGCCTTGGGGGCGGCCTTCTTGGCCGCCGGCTTCTTCTCAGCAGCGGGCTTGTCAGCCTTGGGCGCGGCTTCCTTCTTGGGAGCAGCAGCCTTTTTCGCCGGAGCCTTGGTCTCGGTCGCAGCCTCAGCAGCCGGGGCCGCCTTCTTGGCCGGGGCCTTCTTGGCGACCGGTTTGGCGGCAGCCTTCGGGGCTTCAGTCACGGTGGCCGAAGCCGCAGCGGCCGCGGCGCGCTTTTCGGCGCGGGCCTTGGCAATCTCGTCGACCTTGGTAGTCGGCTTCTTGCCGCCGGTCAGGATCTCGGTGATGCGCACGGTCGACAGGCGCTGACGGTGGCCGTTACGGCGATCGTAGTGCTGGCGGCGCTCCTTCTTCAGGATGATGATGGTGCGCTCTTTCTCGGTGGCGATGAACTGGCCGGCGACCAGGGCACCTTCCACGAGAGGCGCGCCAACGGTTACGGCGTCGCCTTCGCCAACCATCAGGACCTGGTCGAAGGTGACCACGTCGCCGGGCTGAGCGTCGATCTTTTCGATCTTCACCACATCATTGGCGGCAACCTTGTACTGCTTGCCGCCGGTCTTGATCACTGCAAACGTCATTGTCGTCCCGGGGAGTTCCCGGACCTCTTCGTTATCGCGCCCTGTGGCGCCGCAGGCGATGCCTGATCCTGCGGCTTCGAGATAGGCTGCCGATACGGGATCGGCGGCGGCCTCGGACAGCGGTTGAACAAATCAAAAATGCGCGCAGCAAACGCCGCACGCAATTCGAGCGGCCTTATCGTGGGAAAACCAACAGGAGTCAAGGCCGCGCGGGCGGGCGCCTCTGCGGTCAGTACCAGGCTCCGAGCCGCACGTCCGCTATGTCGCCCACCAGTTCGGCGAGCTTGGCCGGGTCGCCACCCTGATAATGGTAGGGATAAACGATGGCGGGACGGAAGGCGGTGACCGCGGAGGCCACCTGCTCGAGGCTCATCGTATAGGGCAGGTTCATCGGCAGGAAGGCGACATCGATGCCGGTGAGGGCCCGCATCTCTGGCGTGTCCTCGGTGTCGCCGGCGACGTAGAGGCGCTTGTCGCCGAAGCCGATCACATAGCCGTTGCCGACGCCCTCGGCGTGATAACTCTTGCGGTTCTCGGTGGTGTTGTAGGCGGCCACCACCTCAAGCGGCAGGCCGGCGATCTCGCCCCTGGCGCCGTTGGGCAGTGCGGTGGCGCGTGGCTTCAGCGGCCCGGGCAGCCGGGCCAGCACCTCCTCGGAGGTAAGAATCGGCGCGCTTTCGCCGGCGATGGCGTTGAGCGTCGCAATATCGAAATGGTCGCCATGGCCGTGGGTGATGAGAATACCGGTCGGCGGCGGCAGACCTTCGTAGAGCGCCGGCCCGCCCGCCAGATCGATATAGAGCACCTCGCTGCCGAAGCTCAGCACGAGGCTGGCATGGCGGACCGGGTAGAAACCGACCTCGCCGGCTGCGGTGGGAAGGGTATCCGCTGGCGCGGCCAGCGCGGGGCGGATGGCTGCGGCAGGCGGCAGGGAGGGTGCTGGATGTGTCGCGCGCTAATGCGGACGAATGGCGATGAGGCGTTGGCGCAGGTCATCGGCGGTGGCCGCCTCGGAAGCCAGGACGCGCAGCTTGTGGTCGGCCTGCCAGCGCTGCAGCGTCCATGCCGGCGCCCCGGCAGCGATGGCGATGGCCGGCAGATAGGCATCCGCCTCGTACAGTTCCTCCTCGAGCATCGCGGCGACCGGGCCGCGGCGGTACTCCTCGCCTTCAAAGGCGTCGAGCAGGTCGTTCTCGAATGCCGTCAGCCCGAGCAGCAGCAGTCCCTCGGCGGCAGCACCGGGTGCCCGCAGCAGCGCCGGATAGACGCGGCCGGGATAATTGACGGCGCGAAACCCCGGAGCACGGGCGACATGCACAGCCTCGGGTGGCAGCACGCGTCCGAGCACCGCGGCGCGCAATTCCGGGTCGCAGAGCGTGCCGTAAACGAAGAGCGGAAGAGTCATGCGGGGGATGAGCCAAAGAGTGTTGCAGCCTCGATCATGCTATGCCATAAGCCCGCCCGTCTCGACCAGCCGCGGTAACGCGTGTTCGACCTCGCGGAGAGGTGGCAGAGTGGTCGATTGCACCGCACTCGAAATGCGGCATGGGGGCAACTCCATCGGGGGTTCAAATCCCTCCCTCTCCGCCATTCTCTCTGATATGCAATTGATAGCACAGAGATTTTAGGCCGGCTCGGCTGCAACCCCGCTTTGTTCCCCACTTCAGTCGGCTGCGCCTCCCGCATATGGGGGCCGAGATGGTTCGGCGTTCTTGTTGAGAACGGGAAGCTCGAGCACCAAGCCGAATTGCCGAGCAATTCGGAGGAGTCCTGCCGAGCGTGGGAAACTTCCTTTGTCCGATCGGCCCCGGCGCAAGCGATGACAGACTCTTTCAGGTCGTTGCGCGGTATTGGGTGGACGACTTCTCCGGCGAAACCTGACTCTTTGAGATGTCAGAGACAGCGAGGCTCGACGCCAGTACCACCGGGCGGAGCCTCGCTCTCCTTGTGGAGGCGATCAGGGATTACCGACCGCCGCCGAAACCGCCTGAGGATCCAGCCGGCCCTCTTTGGATAGGACCGTCCCAGAGTGACCCTAGCCCTATTGGCAGCAATAGCCAGCACTTCGATATATATGCGTTTCAACGATTTGGTGCATACGATTGCGCTGCGGCAGTGACGCTGATCTGTCTCTGCATGCCTGCCGCGTCACAAGGGCTGCTTGTCCCGCAATTGCCGTGCGAGTTCAGCTGCCGCGTTTCGGTCACCGGCGGCCTGGTCGAGTATTTCGCGGGCCTGTCGCAGCGTCAATCCGAACGAGTTGGCCAGAAAACCCGAGGTATACTGGGCTTTACTGTCGATCTGAGTAGGGTCGGTCATTGAGAAGTCTCCTTGTCGAAGGGATTCATAGGAACCGATCAGGCAACGGTCGGTCGGTGCAACGGATAGGCGTCGGCGTCGTAGAGCTCTCGGATCTGTTTGCCTTCGTATCGCTGGTCGCCCACCTCAAGGAAGGAACCAGCCAAGGAGGCGCTCGGGACGCCTTCGATCATGAACTGGATGGCGGCAGCTGCTGTCACGAAGCGTCGATACTGCTGTCCGGTTGTCTTGGCGTAGCGGCGGCTCGGGTAAAGCTCGGCGCTGTCTTGGTAGTCGAAGGGGGCCACTTGCTGCTCGTTTGGTTGTGCGGCGTGCCATCAAAGGCGGTTGCGCAGGGTAACGCCGGTTCGGCCGGCGTCGAGCAGCGCGCCGTGCCTCGGGTGAGCTGTCGATGAATACGCTTTGACTAATTGTGGCCGTAGCGCTCGAGCAGCTTTCCGAGGGCCTGCCCCTGAGGGGTGCTCTGCTCACGAGGCAAGAACTCCTCGAGCGGGGTATCACGGAGGTTTCCTCCGGAAGATAGGTTTGGCAGGTGGCGCACGGTGGTTCCAACAGCGCCTCCAACGAGCACCCACTGGTCGCCGTTTTCGCTGCTGTAGAAAACCAGGTCATCCGCGGTGTTGGGCATTTGGGTATCCTTGGGGTTGTTAAGGTTCAGGGCGGCTACCGGCGGCTTGCCAGCCGAATTTGAGTTTCTCAAGTTTTCATGGATCCGACCGCGCGACCTGCATCGGTGATGGTCAGGCTTCCGCCCTCCCTTGTCGCCAGCCCCCGAGAGACCAGAAAGAACACCGCTCCCTCGTCGTCGCTTCCGAACAATTGCTGCAACGCGACAGGGCCGGCGTTCAGGCTGCGCAGCAGGTTGTACGAGTAGACCGGTATGAATTCATGAGCGGGACCGGAGCCATATCCCTCACCGGCTGTGGGGGGCATCGACTCTTCGGCGGCTTCATGAACGAAGCATAGAGCCTCGATCCATGCTCCAACCTTGCGGGGAACTTCCTCGCTGCCGGAGAGCCATGCCGTCACGGTATCCGACGGGACATCGATGGCCTCGGCCAGCGTGTCCTTTGGCCAGCGCACCAGGCGCAGGCACTCTTCAAGACGTTCGGGTGTCATTGGTCATTCCTCACTTGACGGATTGGGCGCTGGAGACGAGATGCGGCCGCTACCCGCCCCCAACGCCTCGTGCGGACGACGGCCTTACCGGTGGGTGTTGGTGACCCTGACCTGCGCGCCGCGCCCGACGTTTTCAGTTGGTGACCCACTTCTGACGCGAGAACGTCGCACCGGGATCGGCGCCAGGACTGAAGGTCTCATCGAGCCACAGCCGCAACGATACGGTGCGTCCGTCCTCCAGAACCAAGCTGATGTTGCCTTCAGTCCTATCGCGGATAATCGCTGAGAACCGTTGTCCGTCGGGTCGCTCGATCGAGAGGGTGTCGGAGCTGATAAGGCGCACAACCATATGATCCGAAAGAACCGTAAGCTCGGCTCCGGCACCCAGTTCGGCCTGGTCCAAGTCGGCGTGCCACTGGGTCACTGGGCACCTGATGGGTGGCAGTCGACCAGCCGGTCCGGAACGATGTCTCGGCGGCTTCGCGAGCCGTCACTGTAACTTCCGTCCTGACCGGTGTGAGGGTCAACGCGGAGCGGCTTTGTGAAATACAGGCGCGCGCGCTGGCTGGCGAAGCTGTCGCGTTTTGCCGCTCGGATTTCGCTGACCATTTGGAGACTTTCGTGTCAGCTGGATGCCCGACAACGGACGGCACGGTCATCTCGAGCGGACACGAGCGGATGACTGAGGGGCAGGTGTCTCACCCGCGTTCCAATCATATAGGCGCTCGCAGGCCAAATACCTAATTATGGCAGATTGCCCGCTTGGAAGAAGAGCCAACGATCGAGCGTTGAAGGTCGACCGCCACGGCAGTGCCCCGATGTGCATTCCTTGTGTGCGCACGTGTGCATACCGCGAATTGACGACGAACAGCGATCAGGCGATATTTCGCCGCATGAAAAAGAAGCCGGCCGGTTCTCAGGATGTGGCGAAACTGGCCGGAGTGTCGCGCTCGGCGGTGTCGCGTACCTACACGCCTGGGGCCTATGTGTCGGAGGAGACGCGGGCCAAGGTGCTGGCCGCCGCGGCGATGCTCGACTATAGCCCCAATGCCATCGCGCGCAGCCTGTCCAAAAGTCGAAGCGGCCTGATCGGCGTCATCGCCAGTACGCTGGATAACCCGTTCTATGCCCACCTGCTCGAGCTGCTTGCCGCAGCGCTCCAGGCGCGCGGCTATGCGACGCTGCTGATGGTGGGCGACGCCCGAAACATGGACGATCTGCTGTCGAGGCTGCTCGCCTATCAGGTCGACGGGGTACTGCTGCCGGCGTCCAAGCTCACCTCGCACATGGCGGTCGCGCTGCATCGGGCGGGGCGTCCGGTGGTGCTCGTCAATCACACCCTGGACAGCCGTGAGGTCAGCTCCGTGTCCGGCGACAATTATGGTGGTGGTCGGCTGGTTGCCGACCTGCTGTGGCGCGCCGGGCATCGCCGTATCGCCTACGTTTCCGGCCCGATCGACACCTCGAGCGCCGTTGATCGCGGTCGCGGCCTGCAGGATCGGCTGCGCGAGCACGGCCTCGCCGTCTATGCCCAGGCCTCCGGCGAAGACACACGAGAAGAGACCGCGGTGGTGGTGCGGCAGATGATGGAGATGGAGGTGGCGCCCGATGCCATCTTCTGCGCCAACGACACCATGGCGCTGGCGGCGCTGGAGGTGGTGACGCTCGAGTACGGGCGGAAGGTGCCGGAGCAGATTGCCATTGTCGGCTATGACAACACCCTGCAGGCGGCCGAGCGGCTGCACGCGCTGACTTCGGTCGACCAGAACCTCGACCAGATGGCCCGCGAAGCGGTGGACATGCTGATCATGAAAATGGCTTCGGACGATCAGCGAGCCGGCGACATGACCGTGCCGGCGAGCCTGATCCAGCGCGCCACCACCCGACCAATCAGCTAAGCGCTGCGACCCGCTTGACAGCGTAAACTTGCCGACGCTAGTTTCTGCACGCGGTTGCAGATCGCGAAGAACGCAGCCGTCTGTTTGCTCAGGGAGGATACATTGTCCATCATATTCAAGGGCGCGACGCTCGTCGCGCTCGCCGGTTTCCTGTTGTCCGCGAGTCCGTCCGCGGTGCTGGCGCAAAGCACGACGCTGACTCTGCTTTCGGCCGAACGCGACGAAGTGGTCGCGCCGGTCATCGCGGCGTTCGAAAAGCTGCATCCCGACGTGAAGATCGAACACCAGTCGGTGCCGTTCGAGAACATGAACGCCACCATCGAGGCCCGCATCGGCGCCCAGGATTCCGGCATCGACGTGATGCTGGTCGACAGCCCGCGCGTGCCGGCCATGGTGAGCCGCGGCTACCTGCTGAAGCTCGATAGCCTGCGCGAAGAGATCAAGCCGCTGGTGACCGAACTCGCCCTCAAGGGCATGGAAGTGAACGGCGAAATCTACACGCTGCCGTTTTGGACCTCGACCCAGTTGATGTTCTACAACAAGGACCTGCTGGACAAGGCGGGCGTGCCCCATCCGGGTGCCGGCGAGGCCGACCGTCTGACCTACGATCAGATCGTCGAGGGAGGTAAAAAGGCACAGGCGGCCGGCGCCAAGCACGGCTTCGCCTTCGAGCAGATCGACCGCTACTACCAGTTACAGCCGATCTTCGAGTCAAATGGCGCGGGCTCCGGACTGACCGGCGAAGGCAACCTCACCCCCGACGTCGCCAACGACAAATGGGTCGAGGCCGCCACCTTCTACAGCAAGCTGTTTGCCGATGGCGTGTCGCCGCGCGGCATTCCCAGCAACCAGATGTCGGCAACCTTCACGGCCGGCGAAACCGCCTTCTTCGTCGGCGGCCCCTGGCTGTTCAAGGGGTTCACCGAAACCGAAGGCCTGAATTTCGGCGTTGCCCCGGTGCCGTACTTTGCTGGCGGCAAGCCCGTCACTCCGACCGACTCCTGGGCGATCGGCCTCAATCCCTACTCGGCCAAGCCTGAACTCGCGATGGAGCTGGCCAAGTTCATGACCCTCAATCCCGAGGGGGCACTGGCGTCGGTCGAGAACAATCCGATCCCGCCGGTCAACCTCGAGGCCTTCAAGACCTACATTGACAGCGTCGCGTCCAGGTACCCGGCGATCGGCGCCGATGCCAAGGCGATCATGACCTACGAGCTTGCGACCTCGGCTGTCGGCCGGCCGCGCTCGGTCGGCTATGTGGCCTTCGAGGAGGTGATGAACCGCACCTTCTCCGATCTCCGCAACGGTGCCGACGTCAAGGCGACCCTCGACCAGGCGCAGTCCGAGCTGACCTCGGCCCTGTCGCGCATCCAGTAATTGTCACGGCGGGGAGCTCCAGGCTCCCCGCCTGTTCCTTTTCGGTGGAGGGCGAGGGTGACTCGATCCCGCAATCTGTTTGTCGCGCTCGCGTTTCTCGCGCCTGCCATTCTGGCGATCCTCGTGCTCAGGCTCTGGCCGGCACTGGTCGCCGTGCACGAGTCGCTGCTGGCGCCCCGCGCCACCACCTACAGTTTCGAGAACTACCTCTATATTTTCGGCGATCCGATCTTTCAGCAGTCGGTCGTGACGACGCTGATCTTTGCCGTCGTGGTCAATCCGCTGCAGATCGCCCTCGCGCTCGGCCTTGCGGTCTTGATGAACAACAAGCTGCCGATGACCGGATTCTGGCGCACTCTGGTGCTGCTGCCGGTCGCCATCCCGGCGAGCGTCTCGGCGGTGGTGTGGAGTGCCGGCCTTCGGCCGGACGGCCTGGTCAACGCCATGCTGGGGGTAGTGGGTATCGGGCCGCAACCGTTCCTCACCTCGCCCGAGCAGGCCCTCGCGAGCATCGTGCTGATCACCAGCTGGATCGGCGTGGGCTACTGGATGACCATCCTGATCGCCGGGCTGCAGGACATTCCCGCTTCGCTCTATGAAGCGGCGAAGATCGACGGCGCCAACGGCTGGCAACGCTTCCTCCATGTCACGCTGCCGCAATTACGCCGGCCGCTGACCTTCGTGCTGGTCGCCGATACGGTGGCCAACTTCCTGGTGTTCGCGCCGGTGCAGATCCTCACCCGCGGCGGCCCGCAGCGCTCCACCAACCTGATCATGAACGAGATCTACACCCGCGCCTTCGTCTCCGGCGACCGCGCCAGCGCCTCGGCGGCAACGGTGGTGCTGGTGTTGCTGATGCTGCTGATCGTGAGCCTGCAGTTCCGCATGATGGGCGGGAAGGGAGACCGCTGATGCGTACTGCATCCGAGCAGAAGGTGAGCGAGAAGATCACCGGTAGGGCCGCTTTCCAGATGGCGCTGGTCGCGGTTGTCGGGCTCGCCTTCGTCTTGCCGCTGTGGTGGATCTCGATCAGCGCGTTCCGGCCGGAAGAGGACATCTTCCGCTATCTGTCGCCTGTCACCTGGCAGACCCTGTTTCCCGACCGCTTCTCGGTCGAGCACCTCGTCGCATTGTGGGAGAGCCCGTTTACCCGCGCCCTCTTCAACTCGCTGTTCGTCGCTGCGGTCACGGTGCTCGGCGGACTCGTCGTCTGCACGCTTGCCGCCTTTGCCCTGGCGGTGATCGAGTTTCCCGGCCGCAGCATCGTCTTCACCATCATGATCGTCAGCTTCCTGATCCCGTTCGACGCGATCGCCCTGCCGCTCTACTATGTGATGCGGGGATTTCAGCTGCAGAACACCTATCTCGGCCTGATCCTGCCGGGTATCGGCAACGGCCTGGCGGTGTTCATGCTGCGCCAGTTCTTCCTCGCCATGCCTAAGGAGTTGCGGGAGGCGGCAATGGTCGATGGCATGGGCTGGTTCCAGATCTTCTGGCGCATCTACCTGCCGCTCACCACCCCGGCGCTGATCAGCGCCGGCCTCATCATGTTCATCTTCCAGTGGCAGGCCTACCTGTGGCCACTGCTCATCGCGCCGGCCACCGAGTTCAAGGTTGCCGCCGTAGCGATCGCCCAGTTCTCCAGCACGTTCGGTACTGCCTATGGACCGATCATGGCGGGAGCGATGTTCATTTCGCTGATCCCGATGGTCATCCTGGTGGTGTTTCAGCGCTATTTCACCAGCTCGGTCGCTGCCACCGGCAGCAAGGAATGAGCCAAATTTCGAGGAAACCAGACATGCCCCTTTCCGACGCCGACCGGCTGAAGCTGCTGACCCCGCGTGCCGGGCGGCTGCGCGCCGTGCTCGACACCGACACCTACAACGAGATCGACGACCAGTTCGCGCTGGTGCAGTCGCTCCTCGTTCCCGAGCGGATCGACCTCCAGGCGATCTACGCCGCCCCCTTCCACAACTCGCGGTCCACCGGGCCGGGCGACGGAATGGAACTGAGCTATGGCGAGATCATCGAGCTGCTGCAGCGGCTTGATGTCCCCGCTGAGGGCCTGGTGCACCGAGGTGTCACCGAGTATGTCGGGCCGCAGAAGCTCGCCCGGCCGGCTGCGGCGGTGGACGATCTCATTGCCCGCGCCCGCGCCGGTTCGATCGATGACCCGCTCTATGTGATCGCCATCGGCGCCATCAGCAATGTCGCCTCGGCGCTGCTCAAGGCCCCCGATATCATCGACCGCACGGTGGTCGTCTGGCTCGGCGGGCATGCGCTCGAGTGGCCGCATCAGGTCGAATTCAACCTCAAGCAGGACGTCGGTGGGGCGCAAGCGCTGTTCGACAGCGGCGTGCCGCTGGTGGTGGTGCCGTGCATGGGCGTCACCTCGCACCTGCACAGCACGGTGGCCGAGATCGAGCGCTATGTCGAACCCTGCGGCGAGATCGGCCGATTCCTCGCCATGCGCTTCAAGGAATATTCCGACGACCACCTCGGCTGGTCCAAGGAGATCTGGGACATGGCGGCAGTGGCCTGGCTGCTCGACGCCAGCTGGACCCCGAGCGTGCTGGTGCCGACGCCGATTCTCACCACCGAGATCACCTACAGCACCGATCGGGCCCGCCATCCGATGCGCTATGTCACGCATGTCCGCCGCGACCCGATCCTCAGGGATTTCTTCGTCAGGCTGCAGGCCGCAACGACCGCCGGCAAGCCCTGAGAGGCGTACAGCATGAACCAGCAAATCGAGGGCAAGGTCGCGGCGATCACCGGCGCGGCCTCCGGGATCGGCCTCGAGTGCGCGCGCATCCTCATCGAACAGGGGGCGCGCGTCGTGCTCGTCGATCGCGATGCCGAGCGCCTCACCGCGGCCACAGCCGAACTGGGTGGCTCGGCCGTTCCCCTGGTGGCAGACATCACCGAGCCAGCCCAGGTCGATGCCTTGCTACCCCGCATCATCGGTATGGAGGGGTGCCTCGACATCTTCCATGCCAATGCCGGATCCTATGTGGGCGGCGAGGTGGCCGATGGCGATCCCGACGCCTGGGATCGCATGCTGGATCTCAACGTCAAGGCGACCTTCCGCTCGGTGCGCGCCGTGCTGCCGCACATGGTGGAGCGCCAGACGGGCGATATCATTCTCACCAGCTCGATCGCCGGTCTCGTGCCGGTGGTGTGGGAGCCGATCTACACGGCGTCCAAGCACGCCGTGCAGGCGTTCGTTCATACCGTCCGCCGGCAGGTGGCGCGGCATGGCATCCGCGTCGGCGCCGTGGCGCCCGGACCGGTGGTGACGGCGCTGATCAGCGATTGGCCCAAGGACAAGCTCGACGCGGCGCTGGACGCCGGCGACCTGATGCAGCCGCGGGAGGTGGCCGAGGCGGTGCTGTTCATGCTGTCGCGACCGCGCAACGTGACGATCCGCGACATCGTCATCCTGCCGCAGAGCAACGACCTCTGAGATGGGCTCGAAGTTCTATGTCGGCATCGATGTCGGTACGGGCAGCGCGCGGGCCGGCGTCTTCGACGCAGCGGGCCGGTTGGTCGGCACCGGCCGCCGCGACATCCGGATCTGGCAGGAGCCAGGCGATATCGCCGAGCAATCGAGCGAGGACATCTGGGCCGCTGTCTGCGCCAGCGTGCGTGCAGCCCGCGCCGAGGCCGGCGTTTCGGCGGAGGACATCACGGGCATAGGGTTCGATGCGACCTGCTCGCTGGTCGTCGTCGGACCGGATGGCGCGCCGTTGTCCGTGGGGACGGGCGACAGCGCACGCAACATCATCGTCTGGATGGACCACCGCGCCACCGAGCAGGCGCGGCGCATCAATGCCACCCGGCACCCGGTGCTCGATTATGTGGGTGGCAGCATCTCACCCGAGATGGAAACGCCCAAGCTGCTGTGGCTGCGCGAGCACCGACGGGAAGCCTTCAACGCCGCCGCGCATTTCTTCGACCTCGCCGACTATCTGACCTGGCGGTCTACCGGGAGCCTGGCCCGATCAAGCTGCACGGTTACCTGCAAGTGGACCTACCTCGCCCATGAGAGCCGCTGGGATGAAAGCTACTTCCGGAGCATCGGACTTGGCGTCCTTGCCGATGCGGGGTTCGCGCGCATCGGCACCGAAATTGTCGCTCCCGGCACGCCGCTGGCCACCGGCCTGACCGCCAGGGCCGCCGCCGAGCTCGGCCTCGCCGTCGGCACGCCGGTCGGCGCCGGCCTGATTGACGCGCATGCGGGTGGTGTCGGTACGATAGGCGGTCAGGGCGGCATCGGCACTTCGACGTCGCGGCTCGCCTACGTGATGGGCACCTCGGCCTGCACCATGGCATCGTGCCGTGCGGCCGCTTACGTCCCCGGCGTCTGGGGGCCGTATTTCAACGCCATGCTCCCGGGCCTGTGGCTGAATGAGGGAGGCCAGTCCGCCGCGGGCGCCGCAATCGACCAGTTGCTGCGCCACCACCCCGGCTTCCCCGAGGCCGAGCGAGAGGCAGACGATGCCGGCGTCAGTGTCGTCAGTTGGCTGTCGCATCGCGTGCAGACGAGTGTCGAGAGCCTTTCGGCGAGCATCGATGCCGCCCATGGCCTGCATGTCGTGCCGGATTTCCTCGGCAACCGCTCGCCGCTCGCCGAACCCCGCGCCCGGGCGCTGATCGCCGGCCTCGACATGCGGCGCGATATCGACTCGCTCGGCGCCCTCTATGTCGCCGGCGTGGCGGCGCTGGGCTATGGGCTGCGCCAGATCATCGACGCGCAGCGCCCGCACGGGGTCGCCTGCGAAACCATCGTGGTCAGCGGTGGTGCGGGGCAGAGCCCGCTGGTCCGGCAATTGCTGGCCGACAGCACAGGCGTGCCCGTATCGGTGCCCGAATCCAACGAGCCGGTGCTGCTGGGTTCGGCCATGCTCGGCGCCGTAGCGTCGGGGGAACACGCCAACCTCGAGGCTGCGATGCAACAGATGTCACGGATCGGCACTACGGTGCAGCCCACACCCCAATACCTGTCGACCCATGCAGGCCGCTACCGGGGGTTCCTGCTGCTGCAGCAGGCCGGAGCATCGCTGCGGCACCATGATGAGGATAGTGCGTGAATACGATGATTGTCGGCCACCGCGGCGCGCGGAACCTGTGGCCCGAGAACAGCCTCACGGGGTTCCGCAACCTGCTGGAACTGCCGGTCGAGGCGGTGGAGTTCGACGTCCACCTGACCGACGCCGGCGAGCTTGTGGTCATCCATGATGCGGCGCTCGATCGCACCACCGACGCCAGCGGCGCGGTGCGCGGATTGTCGCCTGCCGATCGACTGGCGATCAGGCTGTCCGGCAGCGAGACGGATTACGTCCCGACGCTCGACGAGGTGCTCGAACTCTTTGTCGACACCGGCCACGAACTGCATGTCGAACTCAAGGCCGATGCCGAGGGGCAAAGCTATCCCGGCATGGCCGGCAGCGTGGCATCACGGATCGACGCGCATGGCCTCGCCGCCCGCTCGATCCTTACCTCGTTTGCCGTCACCGAACTCGATACGGTCCGCCGGGTGGCGCCACAGCTGCGCACGCTGCTGTCGCTCAACCACCGTTCCGCCGAAGCCTTCGAGCCGGCCGCAGCGCTCAAGCGCGCCGCGGCGGCAGCCGATCTCATTGCCATCCAGATGACCTATCTTGAAGAGCACTGGGCGCTCGTAACGGCCACGCTGCCGCTGGATCGCCTTGGCGTCTGGGTCCCCAACAGCGAGGAGGAGCTGTCCTACTGGCTCGGCAAGGGGCTCCGCCAACTCACCACCGATCGCCCCGACCTTGCCGTGAAGGCCCGCAATTGCTGATGCCCAAACCTGAACTCCTGATCTTTGATTGCGACGGCGTGCTGATCGACAGCGAGCCGATCGCCAGCCGCACCTTCGCCGACCAGTTGCAGCAGCGCGGCATCGCGATATCTGCGGCAGAAGCGCATGTGCGGTTCACCGGACATTCGGTGGGCGAGATCATTGCCCATTGCGTCGAGCAGCAGGGGCTCACCGACCCGGATCGCCTGCTGCGCGACTGGAACATCGCGCTGTTCGAAGAATTCCGCCGCAGTCTGCGGCCGATGCCCGGGATGCCGGCGGTGATCGCGGCCCTGCGGCAGCAGCAAAAGTGCGTGGCCTCCAACAGCACGGCGGTGCGCCTGCGCGCCAGCCTGGGGGTTACCGAACTCTGGGACGCCTTCACGCCCGCCGTCTTCGGGGCGGACAGCGTGGCGCGTCCGAAGCCCGCGCCAGATCTGCCGCTGCACTGTGCGGCGCAGTTCGGCGTGGCGCCGGAGCGCTGCGTGATGATCGACGACAGCCCGCACGGCGTCATGGCCGGCAAGGCCGCCGGGATGCCGGCCATCGGTTTCGTCGATCCGGCCGATCCCCGGTCCGGCCGCAGCGCCGTGTTGCGGGCGGCCGGTGCGGATTTCGTGGTGACCGGGAGCGTCGAACTCGGAGACCTGCTCGCGAGCTTGACGTCGACGGTCGCGGCCTGAGGTCCGGCCGCTAGCACTGAGCGTTTCGCATTCGGCTCCGATGAATGGGAGTATCAGCCGAGGTTCAGCGAGGCCTGCCATGCTGGCTTGCAACTGGCCTTGTCCAGGCATTTCAGAGGAGCTGATCATGACCAATCGGCGATCCATGTTGCTCGTCGCCCTGCTCGTTTCCGGCCTTTGCGCAGGCCTGCCCGTCAAGGCAGGTGATGTCACCGTCGAATCCGGCGCCTGCGACAGCGCCCTGTCCAAACAGCAGGTCGCCAATGCCGGCGTCACCCGCATCCGCGATATCCGCGGCACCAACATGCTGCGCCGCTACATCGGTTCGATGAACTGGCAGGGCCAGCGAATGGTGGTCGGCGCCGAGGTGCACATGTTCACCTGCGAGCTGACTAACCTCGTCGCTCCGGTCACGCGAGACACACCGATCTTCGGTCGGTATGCACGGACCGGCGGTTTCGGCGGCTAGCTGAGACCGACTGGAACGGCCGGCCTGACCTCTGCAATCGGCGGTGCGCGAGCACTGTCGGTGACGTCCGGCCCTTCACCTCGAGCGGCAGGCGAAGTCCGTCTCCTCGCCGACCCGATCCATGCCGATGGCGTTTGCTGCGTCGCGACACGGCCACGACGCTCGACCATTCAAGCAAGACCATGGCTCGCCCCCGGGGGCGCCGAGAATCTCCAGTTGCGCTCTTGCGCAGTGCCGTCGGTTGGGTTAGGTAGGCTCATAGGGTCATCCTACCAATTGAGTTTCAGGCATGCAGCAGCTGACCAATGTCCGCCTCTACGAGCAGATTGCCGCGTCGATCCGCGGGCGGATTGTGTCCGGTGAGCTGCAGCAGGGCGAGCGCCTGCCCAACGAACGGGACATCGCGGTCGGCTATGGCGTCAGCCGCAACGTGGTGCGCGAGGCGATCCGGGCGCTGGCCAAGGACGGGCTGGTCAGCGTGCGTCAGGGCAGCGGCACCTACGTCGCCGACGGAACCTCGCGGGCGCTGGGAGATTCGTTCGAGCTGGCGCTTTCGGTCGGCGGGCTGGCGCGCAACCTCGCGCATCTGATCGAAATCCGTCAGATCATCGAGCCGACCGTGGCCGGGCTCGCGGCGGAGCGCTCGGGACCGGCAGAGATCGCCGAGCTGAAGGCGGAAGTCGCCATCATGGAGGGCGCCTTCGATGATGTGGAGGCGTTCATCGCGGCCGACCATCGCTTCCATGTCGCCATCGCCAAGTCCACGCAGAACCATCTGGTGCCGATGATCCTGTTTCCGATCGTCGACGTGCTCAACGAGCAGCGCAAGCGCCTGTTCTTCGTCGAGCAGAGCGCCCGGTCCGCCCAGGCGTTCCACCATCGCATCCTCGACGCCATCGAGCGGCACGACAGTGCCGGCGCCATCGAAGCGATGCGCGGGCACCTGGGGCAGGTGAGCAGCGATATCTCGACGCTCGCCAAGGGGAATGCATAGCCCCGCGCACGACTACCCGGATTACCGGGCCACAGGCCGCTGAGGGGCGGCCGGTAAGACACGTCTCAAGGAGGAGGAGACCAATGAAAGCACTATTTCGGACAACCGCTCGACTGTCGCTGGCTGCATTGCTGGTGGCAGCCGTCGCGATCTCGCCACTCGCCGCACAGGAGCCGACCCGGCTGCGCATGACGGTGCTGGGCGGTGTCGGCGCCGGTGACGGGACCGTCGGGGCCATCAAGGCCTGGAATGACGCCAACCCCGATATCCAGGTGGACCTGGAGCTGCAGTCGGACGAACTGAACTGGCAGGCGACTGCGCCGACCACGATGTTCGCCTCGAGCGATGGTCCCGATCTCAGCTGGTGGTGGTGCTCGCCCTCGTTCCAGTACAAGGAGATGGTCGCCGCTGGCCTGTTGGCGCCGCTCGATGAAATCTACGCCAATGGCGGTTATCCCGACGGCACGATCCAGTATTTCACCGAACCCGATGGCCATAAGTACGGCGTCAACACCGACGTCGTGTGGACGCCCTACGTCTATTACAACAAGAAGATCTTCACCGATCTCGGGCTGACGCCCCCGACCACCTGGGATGAGCTCTACGCCATCGCCGCCAAGGTGCGTGAGGCGGGGTTCCAGCCGATGGTCACCCTCTACGACTACGGCATGGTCAATCATCTGCCCGACGGGTTGATGATGCGCTCGTGGACGCAGGAAGAATACAACGCGCTGCTGCGCAACTGGTCGCCGGACTCGACCGAAGCGGAGCGGGCCTTCAAGTGGACCGACCCCAACAGCGTGCGGATCTTCCAGACGTTGAAGGACATTGTCGACAAGGGACTGGCGGCTGACGGCTTCGCCGGCATCATCGACGACGAGGTGGCCAAGTCGATGTTCACCTCGGGTAAGGCGGCCATGTACCAGACCGGCTCATGGGGCGGCGCCGGCATGCTCGATCAGGACCAGTTCGAAGTCGGCTACTTCTACTATCCGCCGATCAACGAGGTCGCCTATGGGCCGGTCGGCAGCTGGGTGCCCAACTGCTACATCGCCTTCAACCGCGACAAGCAGGAGGCGGCAAAGAAGGTGATCGCCTTCCTTGCATCGCGCGACGGAGCGCTGGCCTATGCCAGGGCTTCGGGGTTGACCATCGGCCGCACCGATGTCGATGCGGCGACACTGGCCGAGTTCCTGAAGCCGATGGTGGCGCAGATGGGCGCCGACGTGGCGCAGATGGGGGCTCCGGCGCTCTACGAGTCCTCGGTGCCGTCGGACATCCTCAACACGCTGAAGCGGACGGTCGGCGAGGTGCTCAACGGCGTGATCACGCCCGAGCAGGCCGGTGAGGCCATGCAGGCCGCCTATGAGGACGCGCGCAGCCGCTGAGGCTCGCGCCATGACCCGGCCGGCCCCGGCCGGCCGGGTTCTCTCCCGACCAGATGGACGAACCGATGACCGCTTCTGCGCCTTCCGGCACCCGCGAGGCCGTGCCCCCTGTCATTGCTGCCCCGCAGCGCCGCAGCCTCGCGGCGCGGTTCCGGCAGAATGGCCACTGGTACCTGTTCCTTGCGCCGGCCGTGCTGCTGCTGGTCGCCTTCATGGGGCTGCCGCTCTATCGCTCACTGGAACTGTCGCTGTTCGAGTGGAAGGGACTGCTGCCGCGGCAATGGGTCGGGCTCGAGAATTTCGAACGGCTGTTTCGCGATCGCTATTTCTGGAGCGCGCTGAGCCACACCATCGTCTTTGCCATCGCAGCGACTGTCGGTACCGTTGGGCTGGGCCTGCTGCTCGCCATCGCCATCTCGCGGCGGGTGCCCGGGCACGGCATCTTCCGCTTCGCCTTCTACCTGCCGGTCATGCTGCCGATGACCGTGGTCGCGGCGCTGTGGGCGCGGATCTACGAGCCGAATTACGGGCTGCTGAACGCCACGCTGAACGCCATCGGCCTCGGCTTTCTGGCGCAGCCCTGGCTGGGCAGCCTCGATCTGGCGCTGCCCTCGATCATCGCGGTCTGCATCTGGCAATATGCCGGCTTTCCGATGATCGTGCTGCTGGCCGCCATCGAGGGCATTCCGGAAGAACTGCACCAGGCAGTGACGCTCGACGGCGCCACCGAATGGGACCGCATGCGCTACCTGATCATCCCGATGATCTGGCCGGTGCTGGTCTCGATCAGCGTCATCCAGATCATCTTCTCGCTCAAGGTGTTCGACATTGTCTGGGTGATGACCAAGGGCGGGCCGGCCGAGAGTTCCTCGGTGCTGGGCACCTATCTCTATCGGCGCGCCTTCGAGCAGCAGGAGTACGGCTATGCCTCGGCGGTCGCCGTCGCCATGTTCGCGGTGATCTTCACCGTCACCTACCTCTATTACCGGCTGACCAAAGTCGACGCGGTGGAGTTCTGAGATGGCCACCCGCACGAGTTCGACCGCATTCCGCTTCACCGGCAGGCTGCTCGTCGTCGGCCTGCTGCTGCTCTGGCTGGTGGTGCAAGTCTACCCGATCGTCTTCCTGTTCTTCACCTCGCTGAAGACCGACCCGCAGATCCTGTCGACGCCGTTTGCCTTGCCGTTCCCGCCGCAGTTCTCCAACTATGCGGCGGTGATCGAAGGGGGGCGGACCAACCAGTCGATCCTCGTCTACTTCTTCAACTCGGTGGTGGTGACCGGCGGTACGCTGGTGCTGCTGCTGACGGTGTCGTCGCTTGCTGGCTATGCCCTGGCGCGCGGCCGGTTCCCGGGCAGCGCCGCGACGCAGCAACTGTTCCTGCTGGCGCTCGCCGTGCCGGTGCATGTGCTGCTGATCCCGATCTACTTCTTTTTCGGCGAACTGGGGCTGCGCAACAACCTGCTCGGGCTGATCCTGCTCTACACCACGCTCGGCCTGCCCTTCACCACCATCCTGATGCGCTCGTACTTCGTCTCCTTCCCGCGCGAGCTGGAAGAGGCGGCGCGCATCGATGGGTGTTCGCGCCTCGGCACCTTCTGGCGCGTCGTGCTGCCGGTATCGCGTGTGGCGCTGGCCTCGATGGCGATCATCAATGTCGGCTGGGTGTGGAGCGAGCTGTTCTTCGGCCTGGTGCTGCTCGACAAGCTCGGGGTGCGCACGCTGCCGCTGGCGATCGCCGCCTACAAGCCATCCTCGATGGCGCAGCAGACTTCGGTGGGCGAGCTGTTCGCCATCATGAGCCTCACCGTGCTGCCGATGATCGTCTTCTACTTCGTGTTCCAGAAACAGATCCGCAAAGGCATGACCGCCGGCGCGGTCAAATGAACGGCGCAGGCCGTCGATTTGATTTTTGTCGCGCTCTCGAACCGGAAAAGTCTGCACTTTTCCCGAGAACGCTCCAGTGGGGGAATTCGTATGTCGCAGTGGTTTCGCGAGAGCTTTCGCAAGGTCCATCTTCTCTATGTCTCGCCGCAATGGGCGCAGAACCGGGGCGAGAAATTCGACGCCGTCGCCTATGCCGACGCCTATGAGCGCGCGGGGGTCGATTGCGTGCAGCTCTACTGCAAGGACCACCACGGGGTCTGCTACTACCCCAGCTCGCTGGGACTGCAGTATCCGCGCGACATCCTCGGCGAACTGCTGCCGGAGCTGAAGAAGCGCAACATCAGGCTGATGGCCTATGTCAGCATGTTCTTCGACAACTACGCCATGGGGCTGCATCCGGAATGGCGGGCGGCCAACGAGGCGGGCGACCCGCACAAGACCGGTCCGTTCTGGCATGCCTCGGTCTGCTCGCCTTATGCGGAATTCCTCCTGGCCCAGCTCGAGGAGCTGGCAGCGAACTACGCCGTCGACGGCTATTGGCTGGACATCATTCCGCTGGCGCGCCACCTGCCGCAGGAAACCTGGATGATCCAGCCGCATCCGGTGCCGGACTACTCGCTCCACGCCCAGAAGCGCTATCGCGAGGTCACCGGCAAGGGCCTGCCGGTGAAGCCCACCGCCGAGGAAACCGATGCGATCTTCGACGTCATGGCGGGCGAAGTCGGCGCCTTCATGTCCCGTGCTTATGCGGTGCTGCGCAAGCATCGGCCCGACGCGGTGATCACCTACAACGCGGCTGGAGCGCCCGGCGACCCGCTGGATTCCGGCGATCTGATCTCGATCGAGGGACACGCGCCGCACTACACGCGCCAGAGCTTTATCGCGCGCTGGGCCAAGGGCCAGGCCAAGCCGTTCGAGATGATGACGGCGGGCGGCGTGTCGCGCACCCCATTGGGTGGCGGCTGGAACGCGCTCGACCAGAAGCCGGCGAGCATCCTGCAGCTCGAAGCTGCGATCCTCGTGGCGCAGGCCGGCAATCCGACCATCGGCCAGGTGCCGTTGCCGGATGGCTCGACCGATGCCGGTCAGTTCGAGACCTTCGGCAAGGTGTTCCATCCGATCAAGGCGCTGGAGCCGTGGCTGGTCGGGGCGACCGGCGTGGCCGATGTCGGCCTGGTGCTCGCCAGCAAGCCTCGCCGGGCGTCGGCGCACTGGCTGCGGATGACCGCCGCGGCGGAAGCGGTGCATGAAGCGCTGATCGCGCAACATGTGCAGTACGACATCGTGCGCCTCGATCGGGACATCTCGCCCTATCGCGCCATCGTCCTCGCCGAGCAGACCGCGCTCAGCGACGCCGAGGTGGCAAAGCTCCGCGCCTATGTGCAGGGTGGCGGCACGTTGATTGCCGCCGGCAATGCCTCGCTGTTCGATGAGAACGGCAGGCGACGGGCGGATTTCGCGCTGGCCGATGTCTTCGGGGTGAACTACGCCGGCGCCGTGCCGGCCGACTTCGTCTATCTGCGGCTCGACGACGAGGCGCTCAAAGCTGCGGTGACGCCGCTCCCCATCCTCGTCGACCAGCCCGGCGTGGCGGTGACGCTGGCCGGAGGCCGGACCCTGGGCCGGTTGGCCGAGCCCGAGGCGCGACGCACCGATGCCACGACGGTCCTGTGGGGCGATGCGCCGCCGGATTGGGGGCACGCGCATCCGGGTCTCGTCGAACATCGCTTTGGCGCCGGCGTCTGCCGCTACCTGCCGTTTCCGATCAGATGCGACGGCATCCCCAACCTGTGGATCAAGCGGCTGGTCGGCGTGCTGGTTGCCGACGCGGTTGCCGATCCGCTGCTCACCACCAATGCTGGGCCGGGCATCGAAGTCACGCTCAACCGGCAGGGCGGGCGGCTGGTGATCCACCTCTGCAATCACCACGCCGGCGATCCCAACCGGCTGTCGATCGGTGACAACGTCATGCAGGTCTCAGGAGCGAGGCTGGCGCTGGATCTCTTGCGGGTCGGATTGAGCGCCGCCAGTTCGGTCTATGCCGCGCCCGGCACGCCGCTGGCCCATCGCGTCGAAGGCGGCAAGCTGCTTGTCGAGGTGCCGGATTTCAGCATCCATAGTGTCGTCGTGGTCGAGTAAGGCAGATGTCCCGGCCGATCCTCGAGATCGCGGACCTGATGGCGCTGGCGCGTCGGCGCGTGCCGCGGATGTTCTTCGACTACGTGGATTCCGGCGCCTACAGCGAGGCTACGTATCGCGCCAACGAGGCCGATTTCGCGGCGATCAGGTTGCGGCAACGGGTTGGCCGGAAGCTCAGCGATCGTTCGCTCAGTTCGAGCATGGTGGGCCAGCAGGTGGCGATGCCGGTGGCGCTGGCGCCGACCGGCATCGCGGGTATGCAGCACGCCGACGGCGAGATTCTCGCGGCGCAGGCCGCCGCAGAGTTCGGCGTGCCGTTTACGCTGTCGACGATGAGCGTCTGCTCGATCGAGGACGTTGCCGCGCAGTGTACCAAGCCGTTCTGGTTCCAGCTCTATGTCATGCGGGATCGCGGCTTCGTCGAGGACCTGATCCGGCGCGCCGCCGCGGCGAACTGCGCGGCGTTGATGGTGACGCTCGACCTGCAGGTGCTCGGCCAGCGGCACAAGGATGTGCGCAATGGCCTCGCCACGCCGCCACGATTGGGCCTGTCGAGCGCGCTGCAACTGGCCCTGCGTCCCCGCTGGTGCGCCGGCATGCTGGCGACACGCCGACATCGTCTCGGCAATCTGGTAGGCCATGCCAGGGGCGCCGATGACCTGACCTCGATGTCGGCCTGGGTGGCCGACCAGTTCGACCTCGAATTCAGCTGGGATGACCTCGCCTGGATTCGCGGCCGCTGGCCCGGCAAGCTGATCCTCAAGGGCATCATGGATGCCGACGATGCACGGCTGGCTGCTGCGACCGGAGCCGACGCCATTATCGTCTCCAACCACGGTGGCCGTCAGCTCGACGGGGCGCCCTCGACCATCAGCAAGCTGCCATCGATCGTCGAGGCGGTCGGCGATCGTATCGAAGTCCACATGGACGGGGGGATACGCTCGGGCCAGGACGTGTTTCGCGCGCTCGCCCTCGGTGCCCGCGGTACCTATATCGGCCGCCCGTTCCTCTATGGGCTCGGTGCGCTGGGCAAGGCCGGGGTCGACCTCGCCCTCGGCATCATCGCCCGCGAACTGGACACCACGATGGCGCTGTGTGGGCTGCGCGCTGTCGCCGAAATCGGACCGCACAGCCTGGAAACGGTCTGATCGCTCCCAGCACTGCTGCTGTAGCTGCGAGGCGTGATAGTGATCGCTGTTGTCCAGTCCTTCGTCAGCAATTGCGAGTCCGTCTGAATGCAGCACGACGTCCTGTCGCCCGATGCCCTGGGACCGACCGTTTGCGTTGGCGAGATCCTGGTGGAGATCGTCGCAACAACAGTCGGGGAGGGGTTCCGCACGGCGCAGCCGCTGGTCGGGCCGTATCCGAGTGGCGCGCCTGCCATCTTCATCGATCAGTGCGGGCGGCTCGGTGGTCGCGCCGCGATGATCGGGGCGGTCGGCGACGACGATTTCGGACGGGTCAACCTCGAGCGGCTGCGGGCGGATGGGGTCGACGTTTCGGCGGTGACCATCGATCGCGGCTATCCGACGGGCAGCGCCTTCGTCCGCTACCGGCCGAACGGTGCGCGGGACTTCGTCTACAACATCGCCACATCTGCGGCGTCGCGATTCGGCTGGGATGACGCTGTTGCGGCGGTGGTTGGCCGGGCTGGCCATATGCACGTGATGGGTACGGCGCTCACCATGTCGAGCGCTCGGGACGTCATCGGCCGGGCGGTCGAGATCATCAAAGCCCGGGGCGGGACGCTGTCGGTCGATCCGAACCTGCGCAAGGAATTGCGGCTGGAAGCGGCGGTCGAACGGCAGTTTGCCGACCTTGTGGCAAGGGCCGACCTGCTGCTGCCGAGCGGCGACGAACTCGAGCGGGCGGCCGGCGTCGAAGGCGAAGCTGCGGCGCTCAAACGACTGTTCGAACTGGGCGTCAAGGAGATCGTGCTGAAGCGCGGGGCGGTGGGGGCCACCTGCTTCAGCCGGGACGGATCGCGCCTCGATGCCCCGGCCTTCGTGGTGGATGAGGTCGACCCGACCGGGGCCGGCGACTGCTTTGGCGGCGCCTACGTGGCCTGCCAGCGCCTCGGGATGGGTGCCGAGCAGGCCCTGACCTACGCCTCGGCGGCCGGAGCGCGCAACGTGACCGTGCGCGGGCCGATGGAGGGCGCCGGGACACGCGCCGAGCTGGACGCCTTCATCGCCACCACCCCGAGACGGTAACCGACAGGACCAGCCGAGCTAGTCGGCCGGCAGGTAGGCGTTGCTGAAGTAGGTCGAGAAGTCGGGTTTTGCCGTCAGCACCGTGCCGTTGCCGTCATGCAGGATGCCGGAGGTGAACAGGTACTGGCCGATGGCTTCCATCCTCGCGGGCACCATGGTGCCGATCGTGCCATCGGCGCTCCGCAGATAATGCCCGTCGATCAGTGCCTGCAGCGACGCCCGGATCAGCTCCCGATCGGTCAGGACATCGCTGTTGGCGGCAATAAGGATGTCGGCGGCCTGGTCCGGATGCTCGACGGCATAGGCGTAGCCGCGTTGGGTAGCGCCGATGAAGGCCGCCGCGGTTTCCGGATTGGCGCTGAGATAGGCGTCGCTGGAGCCGATCAAAGTGGTGTGCTGGTCGGGCACGCCGAAATCGGCATAGCGGAAGGCGCGCTGGGCCTTGCCGTCGAGTTCGGCCTTGACCCCTTCCCAGGTGTAGACTTCGAGGGTGAAGTCGACTGCCCCGTTGGCCAGGGCTTCATAGGCCGAGGTGCCGAGCGTCACGGTCTCGAATGTGCCAGTGCCGCCATCCTCACGGATCATCGAGGTGATCAGCGCATTCTCCCAGGCGCTGCCGAAGCCACCATAGGTCATGCCATCGAGGTCGCTGGGGCGCTGGATATCGGCGCGCTCGGCGTTGAACACCAGCCGGCCGGTCTCGGTCTGGGTGACGGCATAGGCGGCTTTTAGGTCAGCGCCGGCGGCGCGCTGCGTCATCAGGCTGATGGAACCAAGAATGCCGAAGTCGGCGACATGGTTGGCCACCAATGCGCCGGCGGAGGTGTCGGTGTAAGGCAGGATTTCGACGTCGAGCCCGGCCTCGGCGTAGTAGCCTAGCTCACGCGCCACAAAGAGCCCGATGTGATTGGTGTTGGGCGTCCAGTCGAGGGCGATGCTGACGTGCTGTTGGGCGATGGCCGGATTGGCGACGAGGCCGAGAAGGCAGGCGGCAGCGAGCGCCCAGCGCTGGAGGTTCATCGTTCAGGTCCTTTGCTTGACGGAAGGGGAGAGCAGCAGATCGAGAATGCCCGCCTCGATCGCAGCGACCGCCGCGCCGGTTCGGCGGGGGCGCGGCAGCGGCACGGCAACCTCCGAGATGACGCGGGCGGGGCGGGCCGACAGCACATAGATGCGATCGGACAGCAGCACCGCTTCGCGCACGTCATGGGTGACGAGGAGGGTGGTCCAGTTGTGGCTGGCCCACATGGTTTCGAGCCAAAGCTGCATCTCGGCGCGGGTGAGGGCATCGAGCGCGCCGAACGGCTCGTCGAACAGCAGCATGTCCTTGTCCTGTACCACGGTGCGCAGCAGCGCGGCGCGCTGGCGCATGCCGCCGGAAAGCTGCGCCGGATAGTGGTGCTCAAAGCCGGAGAGGCCGAACTCGGCGAAGAACGGCGCCACGCGCCGGCGTGCGGCCATGCGCCCGATGCCCTGCACCTCGAGGCCCAGCGTGGTGTTGTCGATGATCTTTCGCCAATCCATCAGGGCGTCGCGCTGCGGCATGAAGGCGAAGGGGCGGCGGTTGGACTCAAGCGGCGCGCCATCGAAGCAGATGGCGCCGGCATCGGGGCGAAGGGCGCCGGTCAGCAGCTTGAAGATGGTGGATTTGCCCGAACCGGATGGACCGAGAACGGAAACGAATTCGCCTTTGCCGACCGAGAGGGAGACGTCGCCCAGCACCTGAAGATCGCCGAAGGCCTTGGCGATGCCATTGAGTTCGAGCCGCGCGGCGCTCATGGGTTGCGGCTCCCTGAGAGACGCAGCCAGGGCATCGCGAGGCGCTGGATCAGTACGGTGGTCCCGAACAGCAGCAGCGTCAGGCTGGCGCTGACCACAACGGCGGCGAGGACGAGGTCGGGGCGAAAGTTGTTCTTGGCGTTGAGGATGTAGATGCCAAGGCCTTTGGCGGCGCCGGCGTACTCGGAAAAGATCGCGCCGACCACGGCATAGGTGATCGAGATTCTGAGCCCGGCGAAGAAGTAGGGCAGGGCCGAGGGCAGGCGGGCGAGGCGGAAGATGCGCCAGCGGGATGCGCCCATCGAGGCCACCAGCTGCTCGATTTCGTCGGCGGTAGCAGCATAGCCCTGCACCAGCGCGATCAGTATGGGAAAGAAGGTGACCAGCGCCACCAGCATGATCTTGGGCGCGAGGCCGAAGCCGAACCACAGCACCACCAGCGGCGCGATGGCGATCATCGGCAGGGTCTGGCTGATGACGAAGACCGGCAACAGGGCGCGGCGCAGCGGACGGAAGAAGTCGATCAGCACCGAAAAGGCGAAGGCGGCAGAAACCGAGCAAGCGAAGCCGAGGAGGGTGGCGGCGATGGTGGGCAGCGTATTGTCCCACAGCGCCCGATACTGCAGCGCGCCTTGCGCCAGCACCCGGGATGGCGCGGGCAGCGTGGTCGGTGGGATGCCCGAGAGCTGGGCATAGGCCTCCCACGCCAGGAACAGGCCGCCGACCGAGAGCAGGGCGGGCCAGAGGCGGCTGAAGGCTGTGGCGGCACGTGCCGCGACCGGGCGGGCGGATGGCATCGAACTGAACCTCGAATGGACAGCTGACGCCTAACGGGCGGTCGGGCTGTTCGCGGAAACGGTCAGGTCGATGGTGACGTGCCCTTCGGGTGGGCCGAACCGGCAGAAGGCCTCGGCCAGCGTCGCAAACACCGGCCCGGCATCGCCCCGCAGCACCGAGCAGAAGTGCTTCGAGCGGTCGAACACACCGGAGTTTTTCAGAAAGTCGATGCAGCCATAGATCTCGTCCATGTGCTGGCCCGAGCCCATCACGTAGAGCGAGAACTGGGCGGCAATGGCCTGACCGGTTGTTGGCGCCGAGGCGACCGACTGCTGGGCCGCCGCTTGGCGGGCGGGCAGCGCTTCGAGCGGACCGGCAAGGGCGTCGGTAGCGCAGATGGCCTCATCGGGCTCGCCGGGGCAGCCGCGGGAAATGGCGGCGGAGAACGTCACGTGCCTGCCGCTTTGCGCCGCAGCGACGAAGAGGTCGCGCATCGCCGGAAACAGCACTTCCGGCGGTCCGACCAAGAGGGTCGAGAGATCATCGGTCTCGATGCGCAGCCGGTCTCGATAGGGATCGAGCGCCCCGAGCGCAGAGAGGATGACGCCGACGAAATCGTCGGCCATGGGATAAAGGGAAATCTGTGCGCCAGAAAACATCGCCCGCCTCGCTCCGCTGGTATTACCCAGATCAGCTTTAGGGTCCGCGCACTTAGCGTGCCGCATCTCAGCCCCGGCAATACGGAGCACCCCTGTGGATGGCGTTGCTTAGACCACGGTTGGG
>Ga0209902_100739_pt1 | contig 26367 bp, 24 predicted proteins | sample FECB27metaG_FD_188304 | JGI IMG/M metagenome (GOLD analysis project Ga0209902, IMG submission 188304) | Cyanobacterial communities from the Joint Genome Institute, California, USA - FECB-27 (SPAdes) (version 2) | ecosystem: Environmental > Aquatic > Thermal springs > Hot (42-90C) > Microbial mats...
CGACCCGCCCCCTCGAGGGGCGGGTGGTGCTCAGCCGACCGTCCCGACGACCCTCTCGAAGCTCGCCCGTACTGCCCGCTGCGTCTCGGCGAGGTGCGCCTCGAGGCCGGAAAAGTCCGGCATCTCCGCCGCCCGCGCCAGCGCCGCCAGCACGCCGCCGGACGCCTCCGCCGCCACGAAGCGCCCCTCCACCGCGAGCCGCAGCACCTGCGTCAGCGCCTGGTAGAGGCGGATCGCCGGCCGCAGCACGGCGGCGTCCTCGCCCGCCAAGAGCCCGGCCTCGGCAAGCTGCGCCAGCGCCGTCTCCGTCGTCGTCGACAGCACCTCCGGCCGCGCGGCGCCGTGCGCCAGCATCAGCGCCTGCGCGACGAACTCGACGTCGATTAGCCCGCCCGCCACGTGCTTGATGTCGAAGGTGTCCTTCGTCCCCTTGTCGCGCTCGATGCGGCCGCGCATCGACGCGACGTCGGCCAGCAGCGCCGCCCGGTCGCGCGGCTTCGTCAGCACGGCGCGGATCATCGCCTCCGCCCGCTCGCCGAGGGCCGGATCGCCGGCGACGGCGCGCGCCCGCGTCAGTGCCATGTGCTCCCACGTCCAGGCGTCCTTCGCCTGGTAGCTCTCGAAGGCGTCGATGCGGGTGGCGAGCGGCCCGGCGTTCCCCGAAGGCCGCAGGCGGAAGTCGACCTCGTAGAGCGTGCCCTCCCCCGTCGGCGCCGACAGCGCCGCCACCAGCCGCTGCGTCAGCCGCGCATAATATTGGCTCGGCGCCAGCGGCTTCGCCCCGTCCGAGGCTTCGACATCCCCGGGATGGTCGTAGAGCAGGATGAGGTCGAGGTCGGAGGCCGCCGTCATCTCGCGCCCGCCGAGCTTGCCGAGCGCCAGCACCGCCGCCGCTCCGCCGGGCACGCGGCCGTGGCGGACGGCGAACTCCGCCTCGACGACGCGCAGCAGCCGCTGCACCAGCGCGTCGGCGAGCGTGGCGAAGCCCGCCCCCGCCTGGCCGCACTCCACCGTGCCGGTCAGCACCCGCACGCCGATCAGGAAAGCCTGTTCCTGTCCGAAGATGCGGGCGCGGTCGAGCGCCTCCTCATAGGAGCGCGCCTCGGCGAGGAAGCTCTCCAGCCGCGCCGCGAGTTCCTTGCGCTTCGGCAGCGCGCCGAAGAACAGCGGGTCGAGCAGGGCGTCGAGCACCCGCGGCCGCCGCGTCATGATGGCGGCGAGCCGCGGCGCCCCGCCGAGCACCAGCGCGATCAGATCGAGAAGCCCGGGATTGGAGCGCAGCAGCGAGAAGATCTGCACGCCCGCCGGCAGCTGGGCGACGAAGCGGTCGAAGGCGGCAAACGTCGCGTCGGCGTTGTCGAGCCGGCCGAGGGTGGCGAGCAGCGCCGGCGTGATCTCGGTCAGCCGCTCGCGCGCCTTCGTCGAGCGCGTCGCCGCATAGCGGCCGAAGTGCCAGGCGCGGATCGCCCGCGTCACCTCCTGCGGTGCCTTGAAGCCGAGGCGGGACAGGGTGTCGAGCGTGTCCGGGTCGTCGTCGCCACCGGTGAAGACGAGGCTGCCGGTGTCGGTGGCGAGTGCCGGCGCGTCCTCGAACAGCCGCGCATAATGCTTCTGCACCCGCTCGAGGTGCAGCCTCAGCGCCGCCTCGAAGCCGGGCAGGTCGGCGAACCCCATCAGCCGCGCGATGACCGCGAGCCCGTCCTGGTCAGCGGGAAGCACGTGCGTCTGCTCGTCCCGCCGCACCTGCAGCCGGTGCTCGACGGCGCGCAGGAACACGTAAGCCGCGTCGAGCTGGTCGCGCACCCGCTCCTCGATCCAGCCGAGGTCGTGCAGGACGCGCAGCATCTCGCGCGTCGACCGCCCGCGCAGCCGCGGCTCGCGCCCGCCGGCGATCAGCTGCTGCGTCTGCACGAAGAATTCGATCTCGCGGATGCCGCCGCGGCCGAGCTTGATGTTGTGGCCGGCGACCGCGATCGTGCCGTGCCCCTTCACCGCGTGGATCTGCCGCTTGATCGAGTGGACGTCGGCGATCGCCGCATAGTCGAAGGACTTGCGCCAGATGAACGGCGCGATCTCCGCCAGGAACGCCTCGCCCGCCGGGATGTCGCCGGCGCAGGCGCGCGCCTTGATCAGCGCCGCCCGCTCCCAGTTCTGCCCCATGCTCTCGTAGTAGACGAGCGCCGCCGGCACCGAGAGCGCCACGGCGGTGGCGCCCGGATCGGGGCGCAGGCGCAGGTCGAGGCGGAAGACGTAGCCGTCCGGCGTGCGCTCCTGCAGGATCTTCACGAGCCGCTGCGTCATCCGCACGAACAGCCGCGCCGCCTCATCGGGATCGGCGAGCGCCGGCCGGTCGGGGTCGAACAGCACGATGAGGTCGACGTCGCTCGAATAGTTGAGCTCGCGCGCCCCGCCCTTGCCCATCGACAGCAGGATCCAGCCCGAGCGTTCCGATGGCGCGTCGGGGTTCGCCAGCCGCAGCTTGCCCGTCCGGTCGGCCTCGCGCAGCAGGTGGTTCACCGCCGCGGAGATCGCCGCGTCGGCGAAGTCGCTGAGGGCTTGCGTCACCCGGTCGACGTCCCAGGCGCCGCCGAGGTCGGCGAGGCCGACGGTCAGCGCGATGTCCTGCTTGAGGCGGCGCAGTTGGCGCATCAGCGCCGCCTCGTCGGCCTGCCGTTCGCCCGCCGCCGCGACGAGGCCGGCGACGCGCGCGTCCGGCTCATCGGCGAGGATTGCCGCGAGCCGCAGCGGATCGAGCATCGCGAGGTCGCGCAGGAACGGCGCCTGCGACAGCACGGCACCGAGGAAGTCCGACTGCGTGCCCGGCTGTGCGAGGGCGTCGGCGAGGTCGGCCGCTCCAGCCGATCGCGCCGCGGACGCCAGATCGGCGCGCACGGCGTCCGCTGCCGCCGCATCGGCGACCGGCAGGGTGGTGAGCCGCGACGCCAGGCTGGCGGGCGGCATCGCCTCGCCGACCCGACTGCCGGCCTCGGATTCGCTGTCCCCGGGTTGGCTCGTCCCGTCCTGCATTCCGCCCTCGCCGCGTGCCGTTGACCGGCTATTTCGGCCCGGCGGCGCCGCGTGGCAGGCGGAGCTCGGCGACGAGCCCCGGCGCCGCGTCGCCGAGCATCAGCGCCCCCTTGTGCAGGCTGGCGACCGCCTGCACAAGGCTCAAGCCTAGGCCCGACCCCGGCGCCGTGCGGCTGCCTTCCAGCCGCACGAAGCGCTGCGTGACGCGGCCACGGTCGGCCTCCGGCACGCCCGGACCGTTGTCGGCGACCGCGATCACCGCCTCGTCACCGTCGCGCGTCACGGCGAGCGACACCCTCTGGCGGCCCGCCTCGGGCCGTCCGTATTTCAGGGCGTTGTCGACGAGGTTCGCGACCGCCTGGGCCAGCAGGTCGCGGTCGCCCGCCACCACCACCGCCTCCGGCACCGCCACCGCGAGCGTCGCCTCCTGCTCCTCGGCGACGGGCTCGTAGAGCTCGGCGACCTCGCGGACGATCTCCGCCACGTCGACGGCCTGCGTGCGCACGCCGGCGGAGCCGGCCTCGAGGCGGGCGATGCGCAGGAGCGCCTCGAAGGTGCGGATCAGCCCGTCGCAGTCCTCCAGCGTCGCCGTCAGCGCCTCCCGCGAGGCCTCGCCGACGGCGGGGTCGTCCAGCGCCTGCTCGATGCGCATCCGCATGCGCGTCAGCGGCGTCTTCAGGTCGTGGGCGATGTTGTCGGAGACCTCCTTCAGCCCGTGCATCAGCTGCTCGATGCGGTCGAGCATGGCGTTGAGGCTTTCCGCGAGGCGGTCGAACTCATCGCCCGAGCCGTCGACCTTCAGCCGCCCGCCGAGGTCGCCGCCCATGATCTGCTTGGAGGTGGCGCTCACCGCGTCGATGCGCTTCAGCACCCGCCGGCTGACGAACAGCCACGTCACCAGCCCGAGCAGCAGCACCGCGCCGATCGACAGTTGCACCGCCCGCCAGACGACGTCGCGGAACTGCTCGCGCTCGGTCAGGTCGCGCCCGACGAGCAGGCGGAAGCCGCCCGGCAGCACGAACACCCGCACCAGCGCCTTGTGGCTCGCCACCGCCGGCTGCTCGTCGCCGAGGTCGGTGGCGAGGCGACGGTAAGGAACCGGCCGGGCGATGCCGTCGGCCGAACTCAGCACCGCCGACGGCACGTCCGAAACATTGCCGGCGATGACGTTTCCGGAGAAGTCGGTGAGGAGATAGAGGCTCGCGCCTGGCATATGGCTGCGCGCCTCGACCACCTTGATCAGCCGGCTGACGCCGCCGGTGCGGTACTGCTCGGCGAGCCCCTGGATCTCGGCGTCTATGGTGTCCTGCAGCTGCCGCGACAACAGGTCGTTGGTCGCATCGGCGATCGAGACGATCAGGAACAGCGACAGCGCCGCGAACACGGCGAGGTAGATCAGCGACAGCTTGAACGCCGTCGTGCGGATGAAGCGCCCGAGCCCCCTCACCCAATCCCCCTCACCGCGTCACCATCGCCGCGTCACCATCGCCGCGCCCTCACGCCGGCCGCGGCTGGCCGGCGCGGATCATGTAGCCGGCGCCGCGCACCGTGTGCAGCAGCGGCGGGTCGAAGCCCTTGTCGATCTTCGAGCGCAGACGCGAGATGTGCACGTCGATGACGTTGGTCTGCGGGTCGAAGTGGTAGTCCCAGACGTTCTCGAGCAGCATCGTCCGGGTCACCACCTGGCCGGCGTTCTTCATCAGATATTCGAGCAGGCGGAACTCGCGCGGCTGCAGCGGCACGTCCTTGCCGGCGCGGGTGACGGAATGGGAGAGCCGGTCGAGCTCGAGGTCGCCGACGCGGTACAGCGTCTCGACGTCGCTCGGCCGCCGCCGCCGCGCCAAGGCCTCGACGCGGGCGAGCAGCTCGGCGAAGGCGTAGGGCTTGGCGAGATAGTCGTCGCCGCCGGCGCGCAGGCCGGTGACGCGGTCGTCGACCTGGCCGAGCGCCGAGAGGATCAGCACCGGCGTCTGGTCGTCGCGCTTGCGCATGCCCTCGACGATCGACAGGCCGTCGCGGCGCGGCAGCATGCGGTCGATGACGACGACGTCGTAGCCGCCCGCCTCCACCGCCGCGGCGCCGTCGTCGCCATCGGCGGCGTGCTCGGCGACGTGGCCGGCCTCCTTGAGGCCCCGCAACATGTAGGCCGCCGCCTCGCGGTCGTCCTCGATCAACAGAATCCGCATCGGTGAACCATGCCCGGCCTCGGGCTCGCCGCCAAGGACGACGTTGCGGGGCGCCGCGTTACCAAGCGCCGCGTTCGCAATCGCCACGGTCGGACGGGTGTGGGACGGCGGGGAGAGCGCGCTCCGCTCGAAGCTGTGGAAGCCGTCGAGCGCCTCGGCGGGCGTCGGCGATCCGGAGGGGAGCAGGAAGCTCGAGAAGGGAAAGGAAGGCATGGCGCAGTGCGCCTCGGCTGGCCGCCCGTCTTGAAAGGGACGGGGCGGCAGGTGGATGTCCACCTGCCGCCCCTCGGCGTCGGATCGGCGGGGGCGACGGGAGCCTCACCGACACCGTTCCAGAGGAGCGCCCGCAGGCGCTCCGATCTCTCGTCAGCCGCAGCGCCCGCAGGCGCTCCGATCTCGTCGTGGGGCGCCGCGCACGGCGCCCCGGAACATCAGGCCTTGTCGATCGGCAGCGCGACGTAGCGGGTGTTCTCGCCCGACCGCATCTGGAAGAGGACGGCCTTGCGGCCCTCTCCCTTCGCGGCCTCGATGCCGGCCGTCACGTCGGCCATCTTGCCGACCGGCTGACCGCCGACCGCCACGATGATGTCGCCGACCTGAACACCGCGCTCGGCCGCCGGGCCCTCGGGGTCCACCTGCACCACCGCCAGGCCGTCCTCCTCGAGCCCGACCGAGGCGGCCGGAGCGACGGAGAGGCCGAGCTGCGCCAGATCCGAGCCGTCCTTGCCGGTCGCGGCGTCGGCGCGCTTGCCGTCGGTCGGCAGCGTGCCGAGCTTGACGGTAATCTCCTGCTGTTTACCGTCGCGCCACACGGTGATCTTCACGTCCGTGTCCGGGGCGTAGCCGGCGATGCGGCGGGCGAGGTCACGCGGATCGGCGACAGCGTTGCCGTCGACGGCGGTGATGGTGTCACCGGCCTTGATGCCGGCCTTCACCGCCGGACCGTCGGCCTGCGGCTCGGCGACGAGGGCGCCCTTGGCTTCCTTCAGGCCGAGGCTGTCGGCGATGTCGGCATTGACGCCCTGGATCTGCACGCCGAGCCAGCCGCGGGTGACGTTGCCGTCGTCCTTCAGGTCCTCGACGATCTTCTGGACGGTCGCCGCCGGAATGGCGAAGCCGATGCCGACCGAGCCGCCCGACGGCGAGTAGATCGCCGTGTTGACGCCGACCACCTCGCCGCTGAGGTTGAAGGTCGGACCACCCGAGTTGCCCTTGTTGATCGGCGCGTCGATCTGCAGGAAGTCGTCATAGGGGCCGGCCCCGATGTCGCGGCCGCGAGCCGAGATGATGCCGGCCGTCACCGAGCCGCCGAGGCCGAACGGATTGCCGACGGCCACCACCCACTCGCCGACGCGGATGTCACCGTCGTCGAACAGCACGTAGGGGAAGTCCCGGTCGGCATCGACCTTGAGGAGGGCGACGTCGGTCTTCTCGTCGACGCCGATCACCTTGGCGTCGTACTCGGTGCCTTCGTCCATCGTCACCTTCACCTCGGTGGCGCCGTCGACGACGTGGTTGTTGGTGACCACGTAGCCGTCGCCGGAGATGAAGAAGCCGGAGCCCTGGCCGGTGACGAAGCCGCGCTGGCCGCGGTTCGGCAGGCCCGGCGTGCCCTGGCCCGGTCCCTGTCCCTGGCCGCGGTCGGCGCGCGGGCCGAACTCGCGGAACCACTCGAACGGTCCACCGCGCGGCATGCCGTCGAACGACGACGTCTCGGGGCGGGCTTCGGCCTTGACCCGGATCGACACGACCGCCGGCTCGACCGCCTGGACGACGTCGGCGAAGCTCGGCATCTGCGCGGCGTTGCCGGGGACCTTCACCACCTCGGCCATCGCCGGGGTCGAGGGCACCAGAAACGTCTCGCCCGCCACCAGGCCGGCGACGCCGAGCGAAAGCGCGCCGGCGAGCAGCACCGTGCGCCGACGGCGCACCAGGCCGCCGCGGGTGGAACCGATCTGCGAAGAAGCGTTCATGCGGAGATCCTCGAAGGAGCTTGCTGTCCATCAGGCGACTCGCTGTCGCCTTCGAGGTCTTTTCTGACGCCCGCCGCCTTACGGGCCGCTGTCCGAGGGATGAATTGTTCGTAAGGTTGTGCACGCAGTCACTGCGCACCGCTGACGGGACGTTGCGTGTCGCAGACGCCCTCTACGACGACTACATCGAAGAGATCAGACGCGAGGGGCTGATATCATGACGGGCCACCGTCCATTCCGGGACCTGACGGCCGGCTTCACACCGGAACGACGCACGCACATCGCCGAGCGGGCCGCTCAGTTGCGGGAGGAGATGACGCTCGACGAACTGCGAATAGCCCGGGGGCGGTCACAGGAGGCTGTGGCGGATGCTTTGGACGTAGGGCAGCCGGCGGTTGCCAAGCTCGAGCAGAGACGCGACATGCACGTCAGCAGTCTTCGGCGCTACATCGAGGCCCTGGGCGGAGAGCTCGAGCTTCGCGCAAAGTTCGGAGACGTCACGGTCTCCATCGTCGAGAGCGGGCGCCGCTAGGTCGGAAGCGACAGGCTCCCGTTCTCGATCTCAGCCGGGCTCACTCTGCCGCAGCCGATCGAGCACCGCCTCCTCCTCGGCCGTCAGCGGCGCCACTTCCGGGCGGCGACGGTTGCGGCCGACGACGCCCCAGGCGATCAGTCCGCCGGTGATCAGCACCGCCGGCGCGGCGAGCCACAAGAGCAGCGTGTGGCCGGTGAAGCTCGGCTTCAGCAGCACGAATTCGCCGTAGCGGTCGACCAGGTAGGCGATCACCTGCGGATCGCTGTCGCCGGCCACCAGCCGCTCGCGCACGAGCACGCGCAGGTCGCGGGCGAGCGGCGCGTTGGAATCGTCGATCGACTGGTTCTGGCAGACCATGCAGCGCAGTTCGCCCGACAGCGCCCGCGCCCGCTGCTCGAGCGCCGGATCCGCCAGCACCTCGTCGGGCTGCACGGCGGAGGCGGGGGTAGCCAGAACGGCGAAGGCGAGAACAACGCTCGCCAAAAACGCAGCGCGAACCCTCCCCCCTCGCGACCGTGACAGTCCCTCCCCTGGCAGGGGAGCGACGAAGGCCGTTCGCGCCCACATCCCCCTCACGCCGTCGCCTCCGCGCGCCTGGCCGGGCGGGGTGCGCCGACGCGCAGGCGGCGGTCGGCGAGCGACAGGGCGCCGCCGAGCGCCATCACCACGCAGCCGAGCCAGATCAGCGTCACCATCGGCTTGAACTGCGCCCGCACCACCGTGCGCCCGTCGGCACCGGGATCGCCGAGGCTGACATAGAGCTGCGAGAAGCCGCGCGTCAGGATCGCCGCCTCCGTCGTCGGCATCTGCCGGGCCGGATAGAAGCGCTTCGTCGGCGTCATCTCGCCGATCGCCCGGCCGTCGTGCGTCACCGCGAAGCGTGCCACCTCCTCGCGGTAGTTCGGGCCCTGGCGCGGCGCCGCGCCCTCGAAGGTCAGGTCGTAGCCGGCGATCTCGACGTGCTCGCCGGGAGCCACCGTGGTGATGCGCTCGTGGGCGAAGCCGCTCGCGCCGGCGATGCCGAGCACCGTCAGCCCCATCCCGAGATGGCCGAGCGCCGTGCCGAACGCCGCACGCGGCAGGCCGAAGAAGCGCCGCAAGAACGGACCAACGCCGCCACCGCCGCGCGCGGCCCGCTGCACCGGCTCGGTCAGCGAGCCGACGATCAGCCAGAAGGCGAGGCCGACGGCGAGCGCCGCGAGGATGCCGGTGGCACCGCTCAGCCACAGCGTCACGGCGGTGGCCGCGAGCGCCGCCAACGCCGCCGCCGCGAGCCGCTCGGCGACACCGACGAGGTCGGCGCGCTTCCAGGCGAGCAGCGGCCCGAACGGCAGCGCGATCAGCGCCGGGATCATCAACGGCACGAAGGTGAGGTTGAAGAACGGCGCGCCGACCGAGATCTTCTGGCCTGTCAGCGATTCCAGCGCCAGCGGGTAGAGCGTGCCGACGAACACCGTCGCGCAGGCCGCCGTCAGGAACACGTTGTTGAGGACGAGCGCTCCCTCGCGGCTCACCGGCGCGAAGATGCCGCCGGGCTTCAGCATCGGTGCGCGCCAGGCGTAGAGCGCCAGCGAGCCGCCGACGAAGACGACGAGGATGGCGAGGATGAAGACGCCGCGCGTCGGGTCGGTGGCGAAGGCGTGCACCGAGGTGAGGACGCCCGAGCGGACGAGGAAGGTGCCGAGCAGCGACAGCGAGAAGGCGAGGATGGCGAGCAGCACCGTCCAGATCTTCAGCGCGTCGCGCTTCTCCATGACGATCGCCGAGTGCAGCAGCGCGGTCGCCGCCAGCCACGGCATGAACGAGGCGTTCTCGACCGGGTCCCAGAACCACCAGCCGCCCCAGCCGAGCTCGTAATAGGCCCAGTAGGAGCCCATCGCGATGCCGAGCGTCAGGAAGATCCACGCGGCCAGCGTCCACGGTCGCACCCAGCGCGCCCAGGCGGCGTCGATGCGCCCCTCGATGAGCGCGGCGATGGCGAAGGAGAAGGCGATCGAGACGCCGACATAGCCGACATAGAGCAGCGGCGGATGGATCGCGAGGCCGATGTCCTGCAGGATCGGGTTGAGGTCCTGGCCCTCGAAGGGCGCCGGGATCATCCGCGTGAACGGGTTCGACGTCACCAGGATGAACAGCAGGAAGGCCGCCGTCACCCAGCCCTGCACCGACAGCACGGTGGCTCGCAGGGTCTGCGGCAGCCGGCCGCCGAACACCGCCACCAGGCCCGAGAACAGCACCAGGATCTGCACCCAGAGCAGCATCGAGCCTTCGTGGTTGCCCCACACGCCGCTGATCTTGAAGATCATCGGCTTGGCCGAGTGCGAGTTCTCGAAGACGTTGACCAGCGAGAAGTCGGACCGCACGTAGGCCATTGTCAGCGCCGCGAACGACAGCGCCACCAGCGCGAGGGTGGCGAGCGCCACCGGCTCGGCGACCGCCATCAGCCGGCCGTCGCCCGTGCGCGCGCCCCATACCGGCAGCACCGACTGGATCAGCGCCAGCCCGAAGGCCAGCACCAGCGCGTAGTGGCCGATCTCCGTGATCATCATCGCCGGCGAACCCCTTCAGTGCCTCACGGACCGGCCGTGCCGGGGGCCGGCTGGCCTTCCTGCCAGTGGCCCTGCGCCTTCAGCGCGTCGGCGACCTCTTTCGGCATGTAGTTCTCGTCGTGCTTGGCCAGCACGGTGTCGGCGACGAACACCCCGTCCGGCCCGAGCCGGCCTTCGGTGACGACGCCCTGCCCCTCCCGGAAAAGATCCGGCAGGATGCCCGTGTAGACCACGGGAATGGTGCTCGCGGTGTCGGTGACGGCGAAGCGGACGTCGGTCTCGCCGGTCCGCTCGACGCTGCCCTCGGCGACCAGCCCGCCCATGCGCACCCGGTCGCCCACCCCCACCTGCCGCTCGGCGAGTTCGGTCGGGGTGCGGAAGAACACGATCTCGTCGTTCAGCGCCGACAGCACCAGGCCGGTCGCCGACATCAGCACGGCACCGGCCACGCCGATCAGCACCAATCGTCTCTGCTTGCGCGTCATCCGTTCACCCCGATGATCGTCGCCCGCCCAGGTTCGTCGCCGAAGGCCCTGTACACGCCTGCTCTCCCGCCGGTTTCCCCGGCCTCTTCACTCGGTCAGGCCGAGGCCCGCCGCCGCCGTATCGAGGCGCTGCACGTCCGCCGCGTCCGGATGGGCGGCCCGGGCGGCGGCGAGCGCGGTCCGCGCCTCGTCCGTCCGCCCCAGCACAACATAGGACCGCATCAGCCGAAGCCAATCGTCGACCGAGCCGCCCTCGCTCGCAAGCCGCGCCGAAAGACCCTCGACCATGCCCGCGATCATGCCGGCGCGCTCCTCCGGGGTCATCTGTGCCGCCGCCTCGACATCGGCCGCGGCCGGGCCGGGGGCGGCGGCCCCTGGCGCGTTCGGAGCTGCGGGGGAGGCCCGGCCGGCGGCAGCCGGCGCATCCTCGGCGCCGGTCAGCGCGGCGAGTTGCGCCCGCGCCACCGGCAGCCACGGCTCGTTGCCGCTCGCACCGTCGATGATGGCCCGCCACGCCTGCTCGGCGTCGGCTGTGCGGCCGTCCTGGCCGAGCGCCAGCGCCAGGAAGAAGCGCGGCCGGATGGCGCCGGGATCGAGGGCGCGCGCCCGTTCGAAGGCAGCGCGCGCATCGGCGGTGACGACGCCGCCGGCGTCGCCGGTCAGCGCCTCGGCGAGGCCGGTCTCGAGATCGGCGGTCGCTCCGGTGGTGCGGATGGCGTTCGAGAAGGCGTCGGCGGCGTCGCCATAGCGGCCGGCGCGCAGATAGACCGGCGCCAGCACCGCCCAGCCCTGGCCGTCGTCGGGGTTCTGGGCGAGATGGCCCTCGACCCGCGCCACCAGCGCCTCGAGGTTCTGCCCGTCGACCGGCTCCGACTGGCGGCTCGCCAGCGGCAGGTCCGACAGGGTCGGCGCACCGAAGCCGCCATAGAGGGAGACCGCGAGCAGCGGCAGGCCGACGATCGCGAGCCCGGCGGCGACCAGGAGCCGCCAGCGGCGGAGCGGGACAGCGGCCTCGGGGCGCTGCGAGGCGCGGATCAGCCGGCGGCCGATCTCGGCCCGCGCCGCCTCCGCCTCCCGCGCTCCGACGGCGCCGCGCGCGAGGTCACGCTCGAGCTCGACCAGCTGATCGGCATAGATGGCGGCATCCGGCGCCTGGGTCGAACCGCTGGAATCCGCGCGCGTCCGACCCGCCCGTGCCATCGGAACGAGCACCGCAAGCGCCGCAAGGGCAGTCAACACGGCGAAAACAGCCCAGACCATCGCTACCCGGAGGCGCTCCTACCCAGCGGCACTGCCCAACGGCGGCCTGCGGCCTATGTGGCCGCCTGCCGCCCGCATGGAACGATGACAGGTTGTCACGCGCCCGTCGCCGGGTTCGATCAAAAAACGCGCATCGGGAAGTCCGGGCTCGTGCGTCCCCGGTCGCCGGCAGCCACGGTCTGTCGGGGGCTGGACGCCCTCAGACGATCGCCTGCCAGGAGCCGTCCTCGCGCCGGCAGGCGGCGCCGCGCCGGATTTCCCGGCCCGCGGACGTCTCGACGGTGTGCGAAAAGTCGCGGCACTCGAGGTTGTTGACGACGTAGACCGGCCCGGGGACGATCTCGCCGCGATTGCCCGTCGCCGGGTTCGACCAGGTGATGGAGGTACCGGCCCGCGAGCGGTCGAGGGCGCGCGTCTGGGCGCGGTAGGCGGCGGCGAGGTCGCCGGGGCCGAGCGTGCCGCCAAAGCCGGCGCCGAGCAGCGCCTCGATCTTCTCCGAGGCGATCGATTCGGGAGGATCGGCCGGGGCCGCGAGGCCCGTCGCCGACAGCGGCGCGCCGATCGAGACACCGTCGGCGGCAGCGCAACCGGCGAGCGCCAGCACGAGGCTCGCGGCGACCATCCGTCGCAGCGTCCGCCGCCCGCCCGCCATCACCGTTCCGTTCGCCGGCATGTCGCACCCATACAAGGGCCAGGACGCGGCCCACAACGCCCTCATAATTAGGTGCGTTCGCGCTCCGTTTCCAGCGGCCTTTTGCACTGCGGCAGAATCAGCGTCACAGGATCGGGAGCGACAGCAGCGCCCGCAGGCCGCCCGATGGCGCCGCGTCCAACTCCAGACGCCCGCCATAGAGCCCGGCGAGATCGGTGACGATGGCGAGGCCGAGGCCCGAGCCGGGCACGCTCTCGTCGAGCCGCCGGCCGCGCTGCAGTGCCGCCTGGCGGGCGGCCGGGTCGAGACCGGGCCCGTCGTCGTCGACGATCACCCGCGCCATCCGCCGGTCGCCACCGGCGGCCCCCGTCGCCTCCACCCGCAGTTCCACCCGGCCCGTCGCCCATTTGCAGGCGTTGTCGAGGAGGTTGCCCAGCATCTCCTCGAGGTCCTGCCGCTCGCCGCGAAAGCGCAGGTCCGCCGGAACGCTCACCTCGACCGTCAGCCCGCGCTCCTCGTGGATGCGCCGCATCGCCCGCGCCAGTCCCTCCGCCGCCGGGGCGATCTCGGTGACGACGCCGATCATCCGCCGCTGCGCCGCCAGCCGGGCGCGGTCGAGGTGATGGTTCACCTGCGCCTGCATGAGGAGCGCCTGCTCCTCGACCTTGCGGGCGAGCGGCCCCTCCCCGACGCGCGCCTCGTTCAGGACCACCGACAGCGGCGTCTTCAGGGCGTGGGCGAGGTTGCCGACGTGGGTGCGGGCGCGGTCGACGACCTCGCGGTTGGAATCGATCAGCGCGTTGAGCTCGGTGGCGAGCGGCGCGATCTCGCTCGGGAAGGCACCCTCGAGGCGCTGCGTGTCGCCGACGCGGATGGCGTGCAGCGCCGCCCGCATCCGTTCGAGCGGTTTGAGGCCGACGCGCACCTGCAGCAGCGTCGCCAGCACCAGCCCGAGCCCGAACACGGCGAGCGTCGCCGCCACGCGCGTGCCGAACGTCGCCACCTCCTGGCCGATCTCGGAGGCGTTGCCCGCCACGGCGACGAGATAGCGGCCGCCGTCGGCGAGCGAGATGACGCGCTCGAGATAGCGCAGGTCCTCGCCGTCCGGCCCGGCGATGGCACCGCGCGCCGGCGTGCCGTCGAGGCTCGGCTCGCCGTCCGGCAGCGCCAGCACGTCGCCGGCGAGCGAGGCCGAACTCATCTCGACGACACCGGCCGGAAAATTGCGCACCGTCCAGTACCAGCCGGACAGCGGCAGACCGAAGCGCGGCTCGCCGAGATTGCCCGGCTCGCGCAGCGCGATCTCGTCGTCGCCCTCGCCGACCATCTGGGCGATCAGCGTCTTCAGGAAAACATCGAGCCGCTCGTCGAAGCCGCGCTCCACCGACTGCCGGTAGAGCGCCACCAGGATGACGCCGGCCGCGGCGAGCGACACCGCGCTCCACAGCATCGCAGACAGCAGCAGCCGTGCCGCGAGCGAGCTCGGCGCGCCCCGCGGCGCCCTCAGGCCCCGGATCATCCGCCCTCCGGCGGTACCACCAGCCGGTAGCCGAGGCCGCGCACGGTCTCGATCACGTCGGCGGCGAGCTTCTTGCGCAGGCGTCCGACGAACACCTCGATCGTATTGGAATCACGATCGAAATCCTGATCGTAGAGGTGCTCCGTGAGCTCGCTGCGCGACACCACCCGCCCCTGGTGCATGAGGAGATAGAGCAGCAGCCGATATTCGTGGGAGGTCAGCTTCACCGCCGTGCCGTCGACGCTGACGCGCGAGGCGCGGGTATCGACCCTGACCGGCCCGCAGGCGATCTCGTTGGAGGCGTGGCCGGCGGCGCGGCGCACGAGCGCCCGGAGCCGCGCCAGCACCTCCTCCATATGGAAGGGCTTGGCGACATAGTCGTCGGCACCGGCGTCGATGCCGGCCACCTTGTCGCTCCAGCGGTCGCGCGCCGTCAGAAGCAGAACCGGCATCGTCCGCCCGTCCCGCCGCCAGCGCTCGAGCACGCTGATGCCGTCCTGCCGCGGCAGGCCGATGTCGAGCACCACCGCGTCGTAGGGCTCGGTGTCGCCGAGGAAGTGCCCCTCGTCGCCGTCGAAGGCCGTGTCGACGGCATAGCCGGCGTCGCGGAGCGCCGTGGCGAGCTGGCGGCTCAGATCCTGATCATCCTCGACGACGAGTACCCGCACGCGCCTCCTCCCGTCCGAACCCTAGCGCCCGACCAGGGCGCCTGAGAAGGCGTCCACCGTCAGTCGCCGCACGGCGCCGCCGGCGCCGAGGACCGTTGCCACATAGACGAGCCGCCCGCCGCGCCAGCACAGCTTGAGATCGATCATCTCCCCCTGCACGGCCTTGCGGAGCTGGCCGGGCCGCATCGCCTGCCCCGCCTGCACCGCCTGCCGCCGCTCCGCGCCGCTCAGGCACTCGGCCGCGCCCGCCGGCCCGACGCTGGCCAGATGGCCGCCGAGGGTCGTCAGGACGAGAAGCATCGCGAGAAGGGCGGTTCCCAGGCGCATGGGATCTCGATAGTGGCACCGCGCTGAACCTTCCATGAACGCGGGCCGCCGTCGAGCCGCAGCGCCGCGGTTCCTGCGCCGCGGTCTCAGCGGCTCGCAGCCCGCGCCGCGGCTTCAGCGGATCGGCGCCCGCGCCGTGACGCGCCCCCAGATCGCCACCAGGCCACCGATCACCCCGCCGAGGGCGGCGAGGGTCTCCAGCACGTGGCCCTGGCCGACGTCGTCGAGCCCGGCCGTCGGCCCCAGCACCGGCAAAAGCGCCGTCGCCACCGCGATCAGGCCGCCCCACACCGCCTTCGAGGCGAGCGCCGGCTTGCCCGGTACCGAGGCCGGATCCACCGCCACGACCGCCGGCTCCGGGCCGGTGTCCACCGGCACCGTCGCCGATGCAGCCGCCGGCGCGGCGGCGGACGTTGCCGTCTCAGGACCAGCGGACGGCCCGGACGCCACGCGCGGCACCACCGGCACCGACGCCGCCACGGCCACGGCCACCGGCGGCTCCAGCACCACCCCGCCAGCCGCGACCGCCGCGGGCGGGCCGCCCGCGCCGAGGAACACCGCCCGCTCCTCCGCCCGCCGCCGTGTCAGCCCGGCGAGCACTCGGCCGCCCGCCTTGTTCCAGCGGCCGAACTCGGCGGCCGCGCCGGCCCGGTCGCCGGCGTTGAGCTTCCGCAGCAGCGTCGAGCGGCCGAGCGCGCCCTCGCCGACATTGAAGGCGAACGACACCAGCGCATCGAACTCGCTTTGCGACAGCGCCACCGTCACGAGCCGCGACACCGCCGCCTCGAAGCGGGCGAGGTCGCGGCCGAGGATCGCATCCGCCTCCGCCGCGGTGATCGTCAGGCCGGCGGCAGGCACCGGCGGCCCCGCCGCGGCGGTGTGGCCGTAGCCGATCGTCCAGACGCCGGCCGCATCGCGGTAGGCGGCAAGCCGCACTCCTTCGTGACGGCCGATGAAGGCGCGGCCGGCGGGGCTGGTTCGCATCTCGTCGTCTCCCGATGTCGAAGCTGGGGATGGCCCGTCTTGCCGCCGCCGGCCCGAGGCTCTACGCATTTCGGACAGCGGCAGCGGAGGTTGGGTCATGCGTGTCGGTTCGCAGCGCGCCAGAGGCGCGGCATCTGGTGGCGCGGCATCTCGTGGCGCGGCGTCTCGTGGCGCGGCGTCGGTTTCGTCGGCGGCGCTCGCCGTCGTGCTGATGATGGTCGCGGTCGTTCCGGCGGCAGCGGACTGCGCCGGCCAGATCGCAGCCCTCGAGAAGAAGATCCAGGCCGAGAATCCCGGCCTCGGCGGCATGCCGGGCGATCCGGCGGCCGCCTCGGCGGTGACGCCGCCGGCCGGCACCGCGCCGGCACCGACCACCGGCCCCGACCCGCTCGCCGCCGCCGACGCCTCGGGCGCCGACGCCGCCATCGGCAACCCGCCGCTCGCCGGCCCGATCGCCGCGATGAACAAGCTCTCCGAGGCGAACGCCCTCCAGGAAGCCGGCGACGAGGAGGGCTGCCTCGACTACCTCCACCAGGCCGAAGCGCTCCTGAAGAAGAAGTAGATCGAAGCGCTCTTCCCCTTCTCCCGGCCGAAGGCGGGGAGAAGGAAGAGCACCCCTACTCTCCCACCCACTCCTCGGCCGCCACCGTCCGCACCGGCAGCGCCGCCAACGCGTCGTGGCGAGCCGCGTGCGCCGGGTCGGCCAGCACCGCCAGCGGCAGCACGAAGCCGCCGCCGGCGAGCGCCACCGGATCGAGCCGGTGGCCGGGTCTCGTCTCGCCGCGCACCGTCTCGGCCTCGAGGGCGGTCAGCGCGATGTAGCTCGCCTCGCTCATGTCGCCTCGCTCATGCCACGGCCCCCACCGCCTCGAGATAGTCCTCGCAGGCCGCTGCCAGCGCCGCGACGTGCCCGGCATCGATCCCCGCGCCCGCACCCGCGACGGCGAGCCGCCGCGACGAGTACACCGAGGCGGCCGCGCCGATACGGATGGCGTCGTTGCTGATCGTCGTGCTCGCCTGCGCCGGGCTCGCCACCACGCTGCCGCCGCGGAAGAGGTCGTGGCCGGTGGAACTCCGGCGCGTCCAGCCCGCGAGGCCGAGCGAGTTCGCCGTCGCCGTCGACGACGTGCCCCCGGCGTTCGCCCGCGCGCCGACGTTGCCGCCCGCACGCGCGAGCAGCCGCGTCGCGGTGCCCGAGCCGATGTCGGCGGCGCTGGCGTTGAGGTCGGTCAGCGACCAGACGAACAGCGTCGCGTCGTTGAGCGAGAACCGCGTGCCGCCGAGGCTCGGGTTCAGCCCTGTCGACAAGTACGAGGTGGCGCCGTCGCCGGCGAAGCCGCGGTCGGCGACGAACGACGGCGAGTTCACCGCCGTGCAGGTGTTCAGGCCCGGCGCCAGCAGGTTGAGCCGGCCGGCCTGTTCGTCGTGCGCGGCGAGCAGGTAGAGCACGTCGAGCCTTGTCCACAGCCCGCCCGCCTTGAGCGCCCGCACGAACGCGTCGAACAGCGCCACGCGCTTCGCCGACGGCGCGACGCTCATCGCCGACGCATAGGCCGCGGCGTCCGCGTCGATCGCCCGGTAGGGGCCCGCCGCCCCCACCGGCAGACCGATGCCGAGCATCAGACGAGCCCGACGATGGCGGTGGCGGTGGTGTCAGTGGCGCGCACCCGCCGCGCCCGCACCGGCAGCACCGTGCCCGACGGCACGCCGGAGAACACCGTCGTGCCGCCCTCCGGGTCGACGATGGCGACGGCGCCGCCGGCGCCGACATAGATCCCGCGCACCAGCTCGGTGAAGTCGTCGTCGTCGTCGGGCGTGATGGCGAAGCAGCGCACCGCCGGGCCGTCCGGCCCGGGTCCCTGGTGGGCGAAGCGGTCGACAATCGGCATCCGGGTCGTCCTCGTCTTGGCGTCCGAAGGGACGCGGGCTCAGGTGGCGGGCGCGGTGAAGCGGACGATCTGCATCGCCACGCGCACCGCGCCGCCGGTGAAGTCGCCGCCATTGGCGGTCAGGCGGACGGGGGTGTCGGCATAGACGGCGAACGGCCCGACGACGCCGATGTTGGTGGCGCCGGCCGCCGCCCCCAGCGACCCGCCGAATTTCGACGGTTCGCCAGCGAGGCCGCAGTCGTAGGAGGCAGCCCCCGTCACCGCCGTCACCGTCCGCACGCTCACCGCCAGCACCAGCGCACGTGCCGGGATCATCGCCACGGTGTCGACGGAGGGCCCGGTGAGCGCCACCTCCTCCTCGATCACCGCCGGCGCCAGGCTCGCCCCGTTCGGGCTCGCGGCGAGCGCGCTCGACCAGCCGAGGCCGGCGCGGAACACCGCGAGCCGCGCCTCGTCGGCGACGTAGCCGACCTGGCCCAGCACGGGCTCGCGGAACACCCAGCCGCCGCCGATGCGCGCCGCGACCTCGCCAGCGTGGCCGCTCCACGCCCCCGTCGCCCCCGCCGGCACGCCGTAGCGGTCGCCGTCGGCCGGCGCGCCCGGCGGCGCCGTCTCGGTCAGGCTCTCGAGCCGCAACGAGGCGAGCGCATCGAGCAGCAGCAGCGCCTCGTTGACGGTGACGTGCTTCTGCGCCTGCGCGGCCGCCAGCAGCGGCAGCGCCAGGTTCGGAGTGTCAGACATGAAGGAGCGCCTCCCTTGGCGTACCGGCCCCGAAGCCGGCGGCGATCTGCGCCACCCGCACGGCGAGGCTCGCCGGCGGGGCGCCGAAGTCGGCGATCTGGTCGGCCGCCGGATAGACGGCCGAGGGCTCGCCGGTGACGATGCGCCGGCGCAGCGTCGACCCGTCGAGGATGTCGAGGCGGTAGCGCTCGCGCTCCTCGCCGAGCGGCACCTCCTCCTCGCCCCAGCCGTCGCCGCCGATCCGCGTCCGGCGGATCCAGGTGACGGTCACGTCGCCGCTGCCGGCGTCGCGCACCGCCTTCAGGTGCACCGGGCTCAGCGGCCGCAGCCCCCGCCCCTCCGGCGAAAGCGTCTCCGTCACCGCCGCCGCGCCGTTCGGGTCGACGCCGGCCGGCGTCGAGCGCCACAGGAACGGCGTGCCGAGTTCGTCGCGCCCTACCGGCAGCGCCACCAGCGCCCGGTCGACGAGCACGCACGGCGCGCCCGCCAGATGCCCCGCCGCCATCGCATCCTCGGTGCCGTACTGGGCCCGCAGCAGCGTCGACAGTGCGTAGGTATCGCCGGCGACCAGCTCGGCGGCGACGAACTGCAGGAGCTCCCATGCCCCGTTTGCCGCCTTCACCGCCGCCAGGTTGGCACCCGCGAGAACGTCGTCGGCCGTGCGCGCCTCCAGCCCCGCGGCGATGCGCACGACGAGGCGCCCGCCCCGGTCCCACGAGCCTTCCGGCCCCGCGGCGAGCGGCTCGACCAGCGTGCCGATGCGGGTGGGCCGCGTCAGCGCCGCCATCGCCTCGAAGCCGTCGCCGTCGCGGCTGCGCTCCACCACCACGCTCGCCGGCCACGGCCGCGCGAAGGCGGCCGCGAACGGCCGCTCCGCCGGCACCTCGGCGTCGATCGCCGGCAGGTCGAGGATGACCGCCACCGGCGCCCCGTACTGCGCCGGCGCGACCGTCCGCGCCCTGCTCAATCGGCCCCCGTCGCTGCCGCGCCGCCGCCGCCCGCGCCGCCGCGCGATCTCGCGGTCGAGCGCCCGGGCCGCCACCAGCCGCGTGCCGGCGTCCTCGATCTCCTCGATCACCACGTCCGTCGCGGCCGTCCCCTCGACGATCGTCACGACGTCGCCCGGCTGCACGGCGAGTTGCGAGGGTGGCAGCGCGAACGCCACCCGTTCCCGGCCCGCCCAGCGCGCGAACAGCGCCGCGTCGGCCGCCCGGCTCATCGTCTCGGCGTCGGCGAGCACCGCCACGTCCAGCTCGAGGACGTGTCGGCTCGCCCCCTCGAGGCGCCGCGACGCCGCCACTGCGGGAGAGAAGTCGCGCTCGACGTCGCGGTAGCCGAGCCGCACCTCGATCGGCAGTTCACTGTCCTGGGTCCGCGTCCACCGGACGAGCGGTCCGCGCCCTCCGTCGCTGTCGACGCAGCCGCCGGGCGTGATCGTCGCGACCGGCGGCTGGTCGGCGTCGGTGAAGACGAGCCGGTTGCCGCGGTCGGAGACGATGACGTCGAACGCCTCCACCAGCGGCGCCAGCGCCGCCCGCGCCGCCATCGGCCGGTCGATCACCGCCCCGGCGACGACGCGGTCGAGGCCCTCGATGTCGAAGTCCGTAAAGTCGTGGTCGCGCAGGATCGCGGCGATCAGCCCGCCCACCGTGGTGGCGCCGAGCCGGCCGTTCAGCCAGTGGCCGAGCGGCCAGTTGATGCCGTCCGACCAGACATCCGACAGGGCCGGAAAGGCCGGCCACGGCCGCGCGTCCCACGTCCACAGGTGGATGCCGTCCGGCCGCACCATCCGTGCCCCGTCGACCTCGGACTGCGGATTGTCGCCGGCCACATAGCCCGGCGCGGCGGGATCGAAGTGGCGCAGCACCGCCTCGAGATAGCGGCGCTGCACGGCGTCGTCGCGCCCGCCGTCGGAGAAATGCGGCAGGTTGGATTCCGACGATTTCGGATCGACGAAGACGTTCGGCTGGTTGGCGCCGCGATCGACTGCCGGGCAGCCCACCTCGGTGAACCAGAACGGCTTGCCCTCCGGCTCCCAAGCCGTTGCGTCCTCGACCTCGACGCCGTCGAGCCTGTCGTAGTGGCGGTGCGACCACCAGCCATGCAGGTCCTTGTAGCGGAACACCCACGGCTTGCCGTGCATGCCGTCGGTGATCGGCTCCCGATCCTGGGTCCGCCGCGCCTCGGTGGTCGGATAGAACCAGTCGTAGCCCTCGCCGCCGGCGACGTTGCCGCCGAGATAAGCCGGGTCGTAGATCGAGCGGGCCGTCGCCGCGTCGAGATGATCGCCGTCCCGCCAGTCGGCGAGCGGCCAGTAGACGTCGATGCCGACGAAGTCGACGTGCGGGCTCGTCCACAGCCGGTCGAGGTGGAACAGGTGGTCGCCGCTGCCGTCGTTCGGCCGAGTGCCGAAGAACTCCGACCAGTCGGCCGCATAAGAGACGAGCGTCGAGCCCGGCAGCACGTCCGAGACGTCGGCGGCGAGATCCCGCAGCGCCTGCACGAACGGAAACTCTCGCCGCGCCGAGCGGACGGTGGTCAGCCCGATCAGCTCCGAGCCGATCAGGAAGGCGTCGACCCCGCCCGCCACCGTGCACAGGTGCGCATAGTGCAGGATCATCCGCCGCCACGACCACTCCTCCGGTCCGGTGTAGCGGACGCGGTCGCCGTTTATGTCGAAGTCGGCCGCCAGGGCCTCCCCGACGAAGCCGGCGATCTCGGTGGTCGCCGCGCCGCTGCCGTCCGGCGAGCCCGTCCGCCCCGGCGCCGGATGCACCGTGATGCGCCCCCGCCACGGGAACGCCGCCTGCTCGCTCGCGCCCCACGGGTCCGGCAGGCCGTTCTCCGGCGGCACGTCCATCAGCAGGAACGGGTAGAACGTCACCTTCAGGCCGCGCGCGTTGAGCGAGCGGATCGCCGCCACCACGCTGTCGTCGGACGGCGTGCCGCCATAGGCCGGCCGGCCCTCGACCAGGCTCGTCTCAGCGGCCTCGTTGCGCGTGACGCCGTCGACCTCCCAGGTCGCCCCGCGCGTCCGCCGGTCAGCGTCCTCGATCTTCGGCCGCGGCCGGCAGTGGCTGGCGCGCAAGTCGTCGGCGAACCAGGCCACCACCAGCGCCACCCGTTCCAGCGCCGGGCAGAGGTCGACGAGCTCGTCCACCGCCGCCTCGAAGTCGCTCGCCGCGGTACCGACGTGGCGGTTGTCGGCGATCGTCACCCCCGGTGCCCCGTCCCGGGTCACGGCCTCGGTCGCGTAGCCGAACTCGGTCGCGCCGGGGATCAGCGTCACCGCCTGCACCATTCCCTCGAGCGCGTCGACGGAGCGGATCACCTCGAAGGCGAGTTGCGGCAGCCGGTTGCCGTAGGGGTCGAGCGGCAGCCGCTCGAACACCACATAGGCGAGCCCCCGATAGGCCGGCGCGTCACCCTGCTTCGCCTCGATCAGCGGGTCCGGCTCCTGGAACTCGCCGCCGCGGTACCGGCGCATCGTCACGCCGGAAAGGTCCATCGGCTTGCCGTCCGCCCACACCCGGCCGATCCGATCGACTTTTCCCACGCACAGCCCGACGGCGAAGTTGGCGAAGTAGCGGTAGCTCCGCTGCGCGCCGCCGAGCCCCTTGCCGCCGCCGCCCTCCGCGCGCGTCTCCTCCTCGAGCCGCGTCGCCCAGATCACTTGGCCGGCGATGCGCACCCGCCCGTAGACGCGCGGCACCGGCGCCCCCTCGGTCGAGGTCTGCACGTCGAGGCTCTCGAGCCGCGGGCCGCGCGACCGTTCGCCGGGGATCAGCGCCCGATCGACCACCGCACCCGCGAGCCCACCGACGGCGCGCCCGACCGCCGCCCCCACCGGCCCGAACAGCGACCCCGCCGCCGCCCCGGCCGTCTGCAGCACCAAGGTCGCCATCAGTCGTCCACCCCCGGAAAGGCGAAGGCAAAAGCGAGCCGCCCGGCCCACCACCGCGTCAGCCGCGTCGTCACCACCCCTGCCCCCTCGTAGGCGTGGACGAAGCGCGGCGGCCGCCACCGTCCGCACTCCGGCGCGACCCGCATCCCACCGTCGCCGTCGAAGCGGACACCCCCCGCGAGGTCTCCGCTGATCAGGATGCCGGCGTGCTTCGCCGGTCCCCCCGGCCGCATGCGGAAGACGAGCACGTCGCCCGGCCGCGCCGACGCCGGATCGAGTTCGACGAGATGCCGCCGCCCGGCCTCCGCTAGCGCCTCGACGCCGCCGGCTTCCGCCCAGTCGCGCGTGTAGCCCGGCACCCGCTCCGGCTCGTCGCCGAGGAGGGCGCGCCACACCCCGCGCACCAGCCCGAGGCAGTCGCACCCGGCCCCCTTCAGCGACGCCTGGTGGCGATAAGGCGTCCCCATCCACGCCCGCGCCTCGGCGACGATCGCCCCCCGCCCCGCCATGACGACCTCCGAACATGGTTTAAGAAGGATGAACAGAATGGTGTGGATTGCGAGGAGTCACGCCCAAATATTTGTAATATTTACAGAATTAGCCTCTGACTTCACGTGAGGAGCGACCCGCTCTCCCCACCCTCATCCGTCATGCCCCGGCTCGACCGGGGCATCCATCCCACGGAAACAACTGCGCTTTTGTCGCCAGCCCCACTTGCGGCCGCACAGCCGCTTCCGACCGCTGACACGCCCTTTTCCAGCGCCCTTGACAGAATGGAAAACTGCAATTCAACCAATGCCTTAGATCGAAACCACAAGGTCGCGCAGGACCCTGCACAGGCAACCGCCACAGCCGTTCAGCCGCACCAAGTAAACACCTGATTAACGATGATTTTCGCTTGCTTCAGCTCGCGCGTCCCTCAAAGGGAGTCATTCCCGGCCTCGTGCCGGGAACCCATCGCTCTCTCAGAGCACCACCCACCCCGTCACCCCCGCCGCGCCGTCGCATGGGTTCCCGGCACAAGGCCGGGAATGACCCTCGAGAGGGGACTGCCGAGTGTCGGCGATGGCCAGGTCGCGGGGTGCAGAGAGTAATGTGGTCCGACGCGCTGGCGCAGGACAGGCAGAGAAGTCCTCCCCCCTCCCCCCTCAAACAATCACCCCGCCGTCGTTCTCCCCGCTGCCGTCCGGCAGGTGCGCCAGCGCGAAGCCGTCGCCGGGGATGTGGGGGAAGCCGCGGAAGTTCACCGCGTTGTCGAACTTCGCCACGCACGTCTCGAACCGCTTGTCGCAGCCGGCCGTCACCACCACCGTGTCGCCCGCCGCGATCGCCGCCGGCGGCGGCCGCCAGAGCTCGATCGTCACGCCGGGCCCGTCGACGGCGTGGCGGCGGATCTCGCTCGCGAACCCGTCGGCCGCCCCGCTCGTCAGCTTCGCCCGCCCGCCGATGAACCAGCCGTCGTCGAACGCGCCGAGCCCCGAGACGACCAGCGTCCGCCCGTCGGCCGTGTCCACCGTCGCGACGCCGCGATAGGCGCCGTGCTCGAGGTCGATGCGGCAGCGGCCGTCGCCGAGGTCGGCGTCGCAGTGGCGGGCGAAGCGGCGGCCGCGCTCCTCCTCGAGCGCCTGGGCCGGCCCGCGCAGCTCCGCCCGGAACGCCCCGTCGGCGCGCGTCACCTCGCCCACCGTGCCCGTGCGCAGCCGCTCGCGCAGGTCCGGCTCGCTCCAGTCGACCAGCCACACCTCGACGCTCGCCCCGTCCCACCGCCCGGCGGCGAGGTCGGCGGCGTTGATGCCCTCGGCCGACAGCGCCCCCTCCATCTCCGCCCCGCCGGCGGCGAGCGTCGCCGTCGCCGTGTCGGCGCTGGTCTCGAAGCCGCCGGCGGGCAGAAAATCGTCGCCGCCGAAGCTCACGACCCGGTCGTGATCAGTGAAGGCGCGCCCACCGCCTGACCGCGGCGTGATCTTCCAGCAGCGGCAGAGCGTCGTCGCGCCCGCCGAAAGCCGCGCGGAAAGCCCCGCCGGCAGCGTCCTCACGGGCGGATCTCGACGATCGGCACCACCGGCACCGCGCCGGCCTCGAAGGCGGCGAGGTCGATCTCCAGCCGGTCGGTGTCGAAGCGCACCGGGCAGTCGAAGCGGAAGCCCGCCTTCACCACCGCCCCGTCGGCCGGCGTCTTCGCCTCCGACAGCGTCACGACGCCGGTCGTCGTATCGATGTCGAGGTGGCCCGGCCCGATCTCCTCGCCGTCGACGGAGACGCTGACCGAGCCCTCCACCGGCTTCTCGATCGGCCTGTAATAGGGGGCGTGCTGGGCGCCGTAGCGCTTGCGCAGCTGGAAGGCGCGCCGCTCGCCGTCGCCGGTGCCGAGGTTTTGGTCCTCCGGCCCCGGCTCGCCGCTCGGGGCGCACGACTTGAAGTCCGTCGGGTCGCGAAAGCGGAACCCGGTGAGCCGCCCGCGCCGCTCCTCGAAGAAGTCGATGACGGTCGCGAGATCATCGAGGCTGCGGATCCCGGTGCCGGCGTTGAAGCGCCGCCGCGCGTCCGCCCAGCGGCTGTTGCGCTCCTCGCGGCCCGAGCCGAGCACGACGATCTCCGTCCGCCGCTCCGGCCCCCCGACCGCCCCGAACGCCACCCCCAGCGGAAACCGCACCTCGTGAAACGCCGTCGGCATGATGGTCTCCCCTGAACGACTGCCAGTCACTGCGGCGGGCCGGCGGCTCCGTCTCCTCCCCCCTCGTGGGGGAGGTGGTCGGCGAAGCCGACCGGAGGGGGCCGCCGCGCGGAAGCGCGGCGGTACGGCGCCTGAAATTGCCGAAGCGCCGCACCGCCGCCGGCTGACGCCACCGGCGGCCCTCCCCGGTCCGCTGCGCGGCCCGGCCCTCCCACGAGGGGAGGGCGGGTGCCCGCAACTGCCCCCTGCCCACTGCCGACTGCCTTCCGACTGCCGACTGCCGCCCCTTCACATCCCCCGCCGCCCGCGCCCGACCGCCCGGGCGAGCATCGCCGACACCTGTGCCTCCGACCGGCGGAACCCGTCGACGTCCGGCGTCGTCACGTTGAGCGTCACCTGCACCGCCCTCTCGCCGCCCCCGGTCGCGCTGGCGCCGAAGCCTCCCGTCCCAGCCGCGCCGCCGAAGCCCGCCGCCTGGGCCCTCTCGCCCCCACCGCCGCCGCCGCCGCGACCCCCGCCGAACCCACCCGCACCGCCCGCCGCCGCGATCGGCGACACCGTCGCCGCCGCCGCCCCGGCGAGCCCCGACAGCCCGCTCGCGACGATGCCCTCGAGCGGCGCCAGCGCCCGGTCGAGCAGCCGCGCCGTCAGCCGCTCGGCCGCCCGCGCCAGCACGGCGTCGAGCCGCTCGCCATAGACGACGGCGCTGGCGAGCCCCGAGCCGAGGTCGCCGGCGATGCCGCGGGCGGTCCGCCGCACCCCGTCGAGCGTGCGCGCGAGCTCCGCCGCCGCCACCCCCGCCTCGCCGTCGGCGAGCCCGGACACGTCGTCGTCCGCCATGATGAACCTCCCGAGATCCACTGCGGCATCGGCGCGGCCGTGCCGCTGATGCACGCGTCCTTCCGGGGCTGGCCGCCGCCTCTTCCCCTCCCCCCTCGTGGGGGAGGTGGTCGGCGAAGGCGACCGGAGGGGGCCGCCGCGCGAAGCGCGGCGG
>Ga0209902_100740_pt1 | contig 26322 bp, 19 predicted proteins | sample FECB27metaG_FD_188304 | JGI IMG/M metagenome (GOLD analysis project Ga0209902, IMG submission 188304) | Cyanobacterial communities from the Joint Genome Institute, California, USA - FECB-27 (SPAdes) (version 2) | ecosystem: Environmental > Aquatic > Thermal springs > Hot (42-90C) > Microbial mats...
TAGATGCTCGCGCAGCCGGGCGCCGGCCGGGCGCCGCTCGCTGCCCATGATCCGGCTGATCGCGTCCGCCGCTTCCTCGACATCGGAAAAGCCGGCCGCGGCGCTCTTCATCAGCGCGCGCACCTGGCGACCGCCGTCCGCCGACTGGCGTGGAGCGACATCGGCCAGGACCAGCGCCCGCACCTTTTCGGGCGCATGCGCTGCCGCCGACAAACCCGCCAGTCCGCCGAGCGACGAGCCCACCAGCACCGCCGCGCCGAAATCGTCCAGCACCGCCGCCAGATCGCGCGCATAATCGGCGAACCCATAGTGTCCGTCGGGCGCCCAGTCGCTCTCGCCCTGGCCGCGCAGGTCCAGCGCGAGCGCCCGCCAGCCCAGATCGGCGAAAAGCATCGCGGCGCCCCGCCATGCCGAGCGCGACTGACCGCCGCCGGGCAGGAAGACGATGCGCCGGTCTCCGGCGCCATGAAGATCGCCGCGCAGCACCAGCCCTTCGACGACGCTCAGTGCGAAGGGCTCAGCCGCCATCGTCTCCATCCCCCCGCAATCATCAGTTGATGAACATCCGTTTGGTAGATATCCCTATCACCGGATGCCGGCCTTGCAAGAGCCGCGAAGGAGAGACCGTGACCGGCCAGACCAGCAGCTCGATCGATATGCCCGCCGCAGAACAGCGTAGCGGCTGGCGTGCCTGGTACATGGTCTTCGTCCTGATCCTGGTCTCGGTCTTCGCCTATATCGACCGGCAGGTGCTCAACCTGCTCGTCGAGCCGATCAAGGCCGATTTCGGGATCTCGGATACGCAGATCAGCCTGTTGCTCGGCATGGCCTTCATGGGCGCCTATGTCGCAGCCAGCCCGATCGTCGGCCGCCTGGTCGACATGGGCAACCGGCGCAACATCCTGGCGGCGCAGATCAGCCTGTGGAGCATGTTCACCATGCTCTGCGGCACCGCGCAGAGCTATATCATGCTCTTCGCGTCACGCATGGGCGTCGGCGCGGCGGAGGCCGGGCTGACCCCGGCGACATGGTCGATGATCACCGACAGTTTCTCCAGCCGCCGCCTGCCCCTCGCCTTCAGCGTGTTCCTGATGGCGCCCTTCATCGGCATGGGGCTGGCGACGATATCGGGCGGCCTGCTGCTTCAGAGCGTGCCGACATGGGATCTGGCGGGCGTTCCGCTGATCGGCGGAATGAAACCCTGGCAACTGGTGTTCGTGATCGTCGGCATGCCCGGCTTCCTGCTCGCGCTCCTCCTGCTGACCGTGCGCGAACCCCGGCGCGTCCATCGCGGCGAAGCGGACGACAGCACCCCGCCGCTTCGCGACGTGATCGCGATGATCTGGCGAAATCGCGGCTTCTACGGGAATTTCTATCTTGGCATGGCCGGGGTGGTGGCGATCAACTACGCCCTGCCTGCCTGGATCCCGTCGCACCTCATCCGCCGCTATGGCGCGACCGCGGCAGAGGTCGGCGTCGATTACGGCACGTCGATGATGGCGGCCGGCGTCGCCGGCGTGCTGCTCGGTCCCTTTGTCGACCGGCTGCTTGCCCGGCGGGGCATCGACGACGGGCTGGTGCGCGTGGCGACGATCGCGGGGTCGGGGCTCTGCGTCTCCGCGATCGGCCTGTTGCTGTCGGACAGCTACGCCATGGCGCTCGTCTTCGCGAGCCTAGGCACCTTCTTCTACAGCCTGCCCCAGGCCATGTCCGCCTCGGCCATCCAGATCGTCACGCCCAACCGCATGCGCGGCGTGGCGACGTCGCTCTACATCTTCACGATCAACGTGATCGGGCTGGGGATCGGGCCGACCGCGGTTGCGATGATCTCGGACAATGTCCTGCGCGATCCCGTTCGTGTGGGCGAAGCGCTGGCGATCGTGTGTATCGGCGCGTCGATGCTGACGATGGTGCTGACCTGGCGCGCGCTGAAAGGCTTTCGGGCGATGCGGGCAGCGTTATAGCCCGCCAAAGACCTCTACGGTCTCACCGCTGACATAGCTGGCCTTTCCGCCGGCGAGGAAGAGCACGACGTTCGCAACTTCCTCCGGCTCGGCGCCGCGGCGCATCGGGGTGGTGTTGAGGAACGTGTCGCGCACCGCATCGGGCAGGCGCACGCCCATGCCCGTATTGACCAGCGCGGGCGCGACGGCGTTGACGCGGATGCCGTCCGCCGCGACCTGACGGGCCATGGTGCGGGTAAGGTTGATCACGCCCGCCTTGGACGCGCCATATTCGATCTGCGAACTGCCGCGGATACCGGCGAAGGACGCGACATTGACGATCGCCCCACCCTGCCCCGTCCGACGACGCTGGCGCACGAAATGCTGGCAGAGCAGCAGCACCGCGGTCACGTTCACCGCGAGCGTCCGGTTGATCTCGTCTGCGCTGAGGTCGAGAAAGCCGGCGCTTCCGCAGCAGGCGGCATTGTTGACCAGCACGTCGACCGGGCCGACATCGCGCTCGATCGTCGCCATGGCGTCCGCGATCGCACCGGCATCGCTCAGGTCGCACGCATATTGGCGATAGGAGGCGCCCGGCCGTTCATACAGATCGAGGCCGATGACGATATCGCCCTCGGCCTCGAACAAAGATGCGATGCCATGCCCGAGCCCGCCCGCCACCCCGGTCACCAGAACGATGCGGCTCATGCGGTCGGCCTTTCGGTAAAAGACGGGGCGGCGTCTCCGCCGCCCCAGTCAGGGAGTCGTCAGTAGCGGAATCCGACCGCGATGCCATAGGTGCGGGCTTCGCCGCCGAACACGGCGGTGCCCCACTGGAAGGTCGTGCCCACGTCGAAATAGTTGGAGTTGGTCAGGTTGCGGCCATAGGCCGTGACGCGCCAGCGATCGTCCGGCTCCCACGAGAAGCTGGCATCGACGATCTCATAAGCATCGACCAGCAGCGGCGCGGTATTGAGCACATTCGCATATTGCTGCGAACGCCAGGCATAGGATGTGCGCGCGCTGAACTCGCCGGGAACGCCGGGAAGCTCGAAGGAATAGCTGCCGGCGACCGTCGCGGTCCATTTGGGGACGCGGTCGAGCTTCAGATTCCTTGCCAGCGCGGCATCGACCACCGGGTCGTAGCCGCCGCCATTCACGTCCAGCCCCTCGAAGCGCTTGTAGCGCGCGTTGAGATGGCCGACCGAGACGTCGAACTGGAGGCCGCGGGTGGGCTGCACCGTCAGCTCGAACTCGGCGCCGTCGATCGTCGCCTTGGCCGCGTTCACCAGCGTCTGCGTACCGCCGATATTGATGTCACGCTGAATGTTGCTGTAGTTCGTGCGGAACGCCGCCAGGTTCAGGCGGATGCGGCGATCCCAGAAACTGGTCTTCAGGCCGACCTCATAGGCTGCCGCATTTTCCGGGTTCACCGGGCCGATGCCCTGAAGATTGGCGCCGCGATTGTTGAAATTGCCGCTGCGGAACCCCTTGGTATAGGACGCATAGGCCATCACGTCCTCGGTCACCTGATAGTTGGCGCCCAGCTTGGGTGAGAGGTCGTTCCAGCTGCGCTCGACATGCAGCACATTGGTGGGGCAGCTCGTGAAGTTCGGCCCGGTGCAGAGACCGAGCGGCACCACGTCGATCTCCTTATGCTCCCAGGAATAGCGCAGGCCGGCGGTCAGGGTGAGCGCCTCGGTCGCCTTCCAGTCGATATTGCCGAACGCGGCCGCGGTCTTGGACTTCTGCTCGCTTTCCATGCGCAGGTCGCGGATCACGAAGGGCGGGTTCGGGCTGCTGATGAAGCTGCTCGTCCGCCGCAGTTCCAGCGTGTCCATGTCCAGCGTCGAATAATAGCCGCCGACCACGAAGCGCAGGCTGTCGGAGAAGTCCGAAGCGAAGCGCGTTTCCTGGCTGAACTGCTTGCCGCGATCCTCGTTGTTCGGGAATTCCAGGAACGAGAAGGGCGTCCCGTCATTGTCCGTGGACATCCGGTACTTCACGTCGCGATAGCCGGTGATCGAGGTGATCGTTCCCACCCCGACATTCCAGTTGATCTCGAGCGCGCCGCGGATCGCCTCCACGTCGGATTCGCCGCGCAGATTCTGGTTGATCTCATAACCGAAGGCCGGAGGCGTATAGCCGAACTGGTTGGCGAGCGCCGCGGTGCTGGTTCGCAGACGCGCATTGCCGCCGCCGCCGTTGCTGGTGATATATTCGCCCAGCAGCGTGACTTCCAGGTCGGGCGTCGCATCCCACACGATGGTCGGCCGGATCGCCCAGCTATCGTCCGAGATCTGGCTGACGGACGAACTGCCCGCCGGATCGGCGCCCGAAGGGTTGTAGGGCGCCGCGACGAACGTGCCACCGCCGCGATCGGGCGAGGTGCCGTTGGTCTTGCGGTGAAGCACCGCGACCTTGGCGCGCAGCGTGTCGCTGAGCGGCCCGCCGATCGAGAAGGACTGGTCGAAGCGGCCGACATTGCCGACGCGCATCTCCGCCTCGATGCTGAGCTCGTTGGTCGGACGGCGCGTGCGGATCGAGACCGCGCCGCCGATCGCGTTGCGGCCGAACAGGATGCCCTGCGGTCCGCGGAAGATCTCGACCGCCTCGACATCGAACGTGTCGACCAGCGTGCCGAGCGGAAAGGCATAGACCATGCCGTCCACGACCAGGCTGATCGCGGGGTCGATGGTCCGGATGGTGTTGTTGGCGCCGATGCCGCGCATCGAGAAATTGGCGTAGCCGGGGAAGGAACCGCCGGTCTGGAACTGCACGTTGGGCGCCATGCGGCCGACATCGACGATGCTGGTGATCTGCGCTTCTTCCAGAACCGAAGGCGTGATCGCCGTGACCGCCGCAGGCACGCGCTGGAGCGAGTCCGCACGCGCATTCTTGGTGCCGGTGACGACGATCTCTTCGATGCCGACATCCTCGGCCGCCTGGGCGTCCTGCGCCACAGCCTGCGTCGACAGCGACGCGGCCAGAACCATGAGCGATGCGCCAATGCCGGTATGGATCGAACGGTTCTTCATAAACCCCTCCTGCGCCTTGTGATTATGTCGTCGGCGTTCCTGCGCGGGAAACGCCGATCCATGGACACGCTAGCCACGAGAGTTCAAACTGTCAAACGCTCGGTAGATATAACGCATCATAAAGTATCAAACGATTGGTATTCTGGCACTTTCGTGAAGGTCAGCGGCGCCCGCCGGTGAAGGCCGGGCTGATCAGTCGATCCTCGCGCTCGAGATGGCGGGCGAGATAGGCGCGAATCGTCCGCCGCACCTCGACATAGACGGCATCGTCCGCGAAGCGGCCGCGCACCTGCGACAGACGCTGGAGCAGTGTGTCGAGAGCGTCGTTCAGTTCGTCCCAGCGGGCCTGAAGCAGGTCGAGCGGCAACAACTCCCCCTGCCCGTCCGTCCGCACGTCGACCACCCGATCGAGCGCGAGCGCATCGGCGAATGCGGGCGCGGCACGGATCATCGCGCGTACGTCGGACAGGGTGGTCGCCAGATCGACACAATCGGCATGCAGCAGCGCCGGCTCTTCCGCGATGCGGATCTGGACGTGGCGCAGCAGGTTCGTCGTCGTCTTCAGGATGCTCTTTGCGAACTCGTCCTCGACGCGAGGCAGGACATAGGCGTCGAGCGAAGCGATCACGCTGTCGATTATGGCGCGGCTATCGGGTCGCATATCAGCTCCTCTGGCCCATTTCCGGCAGCGCGCCGCCGCCATAGCCGATGGCGCCGGCCAGCGCGCGCTGGCCGAGATGCTTCACCTCCAGCGCGACCCAGGCGAGCCGGCACAGGCCATCCCCCCGAGCAAGCTGCGACGCGGCGGACTGGGCATATTGGATCCGGTAGAGACCGTAGAATTTCCGGTAGAATTCGATCGCTTCGAGCGACACGCGGCGGCCGGTGAGCTCTTCGTAATAAGCGAGCGCATGGTCGAGGCTCCAGATCAGGCCGTCCATGTCCGACGCATCATCGAACATGTTCTGCGCCAGCGCGAAATCCATCGCGGGATCCCCAAGACACGCGATCTCCCAGTCCGACATGGCGACGATGCGCCCGTCGCTGAAAACCTCTTCGCCATAGCCGTTGGTGCCCTTCACCAGGCATATCGGGCCATCGAAGGCGGGCTGGTTGTCCTCGAACCAGTCGAGCGCGTCGCGCAGCACAGGCAGCGGTGCAAGTTGCAGCCGCGCGATATCGTCGCTCAGCAGGCGGAGCAGCGTGCGCACCACGTCGCCGGGGCCGTCCGGCACCGCAAGCACCGTATCCAGCCCCTGCGCCCGCCAGTCGACGCCGTGCACCCGCGCAAGCGCACGGACATGCTCGCGCCCGATCTCGCGACGCATCGCGGCATGTTCGGGCGCGGGATCGAGCAGGCCGGGGATTTCCCAGTTCCCCGCGACGCTCCGGCGGACGTAGAAGGGCCGCTCGCCATCCAGCAGTTCGGGATCGTCCTCGAACCACAAGGCCTCGGCGATCGGCACGCCGGTACCGCGCAGCCGGTGGTAGATCTCGAACTCGTCACGCAACTCGCCCAGGCAGATCGCCCCCGACGCCAGGTCGCGGCGAAACACGAATTCCTCCGCCTCGCGCCCGCCGACGGCGCAGCGCAGGAACCAGGTCTCGCGCGATACGCCGCGGGGGAATTTGCTTATCGTCTCGATCGCCACCGGTTCGCCGAAATGCCGTTCGAAGCTCCGGGTCAGCAGCGCGAGATCGACCTCCTCCGTGACAGCCGCAGAGGTCATGTCAGGCCATAGGGGGCGTAACGGCCCTCGCACAGGAATTCGAGCTGCCCCTGTCCATGCGACACCTTGCCGTCCGGCCCCGTCGACTTGACGGTCACCACGTGATCGCGGCCGTGCGGGCGCATCGGTTTGCCCATATGGTTGAGGATCTCATAGGGCTGGATCGAGAAGTCGAACTCGTCATGCTCGATATAGGGATCGGCGCCGTGCCACGAGCCGATATTGCCCCCGTCCTTCCAGCTTCCGCCATCGACATTATAGCCGATCGTCGCCGGGCTCCATGGCGGACAGTCGGCCAGGATCTCGTGCACCCAGCGCCCACCATTCTCGTCGTGCAGGATCACCGTGCCGTGCGAGAAGGCGCGGCTGCCGGGCTTCAGCGTCAGATCGTGCTCCGCGCTCACCAGCTTCACCTTGGGCCCGTCGAAGCCGAAATTGATCGCGCCCTCGAACGGCGTGCCGAAGGTGTCGTTCATCTTGATCTGACGCCCCTCCTCATCCTCGTGCCATTGGTAGAAACCCGAATAGTCGGGCGTCTGGAACGGCAGCCAGAAACGCATCGAGCGCTTCGCGGCGGGCACTTCGGGGGGGGGCAGCCAGCGCGGATCGGGGCGCAAAGGATCGCGGCCGGCATAGATGCCCCAGCTATGATCGCGGCTGCCATACCATTCGTGCGGCCGGACATCGAACACCTTGTCCTTGAAACGGATCGTGCCCGATGCGGTGCCGCCCTGAGTATAGCGCGTCTGATCGGTCGTCATGCGCATCCGGTTCTGCGCCGAGTGGTGCGCCTCCTCATGCGCGGGCGCGAGCGCGAGCCAGTCGAGATCGAAGCCGATCTCGTGATCGGGCGAATCGAACGCCAGATGGATCTCGTACATCGGCCGCGTGAAGCGATAGGAGAGCGGCCCGATCCGCGTGTCGAACTCGCGCCGCCAGGTGCGGCTCAGGCGAACCGTGTACTGGATGCCGTCCAGCATGATCCCGGCATAGCCGCCGATGATGTCGGTGTTGGGATTGACCCGCATCCCGGTGAACAGGAACAGCCGGTGTTCGGCGGAATAGACGCCGAAATAATAGCCGTCGTCCCAGCTATAGTCGGTGACCGGGATCTCGCTGAACGGGCGCGAGGACTGGTGGACGGGAAACTCGTCATAAGGCGTCAGCATTCAGTCTCTCCCACAGCGGGCGCTCAGTCCGCGCCCAGCACCTTGTATGAATAATCCCCGCGATCCCGGCGCGATTCCACGATCGGCTTATCGGGACTGGCGGGCCTGACGATCCCTGCGATGACGCTGGCGGGTGACAGGTCGGAAACCGGATCGGCGCGCCCCCAGTCGCGCAGCACCTGTCGGTGCCGGATCGCCCAGACGCCGTCGATCCGCTCCAGCATGTCGGCATAGCGCCCGCCCGAAAGCAGATCGACCGGCCCGTCCGGACCGTTCATCCGCATCGTCGCCGTCCAGTAGGATTCGGCGCCCGCTTCGTCGCCGTCGATGCGGATCGTGATGTTGGTCAGCACATGGCGGAAACTGATCGCCGCCTCGTGCAGCGGCCAGACCCAGTCGAGAAAACCCGATGCGCCGCCCTGATAGAGCGGCGCATGGCTGTCGGTTCCACCGGGATGCCAGCAGGTTTCCGCGAGCGCCCGATCCATCCGGTCGAGCGCCCGGCAATAGCGGTTGAGGACGTCGGTGATGGCGATGTGATCGAGCAGGAAGCGAATCTGCTCCGCCGCGTCCTCGCCCGCCGCCATCACGCGCCGCCCGTCACGTTCGCGCGGCGCCAGGCGGCGATCCACTGTTCGTAGCGCCACAGATCCTGATCCTCGCCCCAGGCCTGGCGTCCGTCGACATCCCAGTCCATGAAGGTGCAGGAACAGATCCAGCGGCTCGGCGGCCAGAGGAAGTGGCTCTTCTGCTTGCCGACGGCGCGATGATGGTTGCCCTCGACATCGACCGCCTCGATCGTGACGGTATCGATCCAGATTTCCTTGGGATCGCGCGTGCAGGTCCGCGTGCCCTTTTCGAGCATGACGGCGCGGCCGTCGATCAGCCAGAAGCCATGAGTAAGCTCGGAGGTGCCGCCTTCGCCGAACTCGTGCTGGTCGGCGAAGATGCAGAAGCCGTCGCCCGACGCGTTGCCGGCATAGTCATAGGAGATGCGGTTGAAAGTGGGCGGCGACACGTCGGTGCGCGGCCCCCAGGAACGGTCGCGGATCGAGTGGCAATCGACCTGGATGACCTCGTCGCCCAGCTTCAGCGTGCCGCGGATATGGCCGATCTGATCATAGTGCATCGAGTGCACGAACGCCCCCTTCTGGAAGGGGACCGGGGCATGGCTGCCGGTGAAGGTGAAATCCACCTCGATCAGTTCGTCGCGCTTGAAAGTCAGCCGGTATTCGTTGGTCGGCTCCACCACCTGGACGCGATAACCGGCGGGGAAGGTGTAATCGGTCAGGTCGCGCGGCTGGTTCTCGGGATGCGCCTGTTGCTGGTGGTAATAAAGCGCGGTCCAGGGCGCGCCCGTGCAGTTGTGATCGTATATGAACACGCTCGACGTGTTGATGCCGATATTGGGGCGCAGGAAGCCGTAGAGCCATCCGGAGAGATTGCGCTCGGGCACATGGAAGGAGAACCAGCTCGTCTCGGTGAACCAGATCTCGTCGCCGGGATCGTGGAACTGGTCGTCCTGGGCGGTGAACGGAATGAGCGACGACATGGGTTACTCCTGCACGAGGGGGGGATAGGCGATGCTGGCGAAGCGACCGAGGCCCGGCGCGCCGCAAAGGATCTCTCCCGCGGATCGCAAATGGCACAGGCGCACGGCGTCGGGGATCGAGATCGAGCCATCCTCGATCGCGGCGGCCAGCGCGGCACGCGCGGCGGCGACGTCCGGCAGGTCGCGGGACAGCGCGGCGCCGATCGCGGCGCGTTCCCGCTCGTCGAGCGCGGCGCCGTAATGTTCGCGCCCCTCCCAGAAATGGATCAGAGGATTGAGCGCGTCCGCGCGCGCGGCGGCATTGCGATCCAGCGTGCGCGGCGCGATCCGCTCGTCCACCTCGGCGCGTGCGAGGATGTGGAGGCGGTTCCACATGCCGGGCACCGGTTCGGGGGGCTCGATCGGCTCCAGCGCGACGCCGCAGGCTTCGGCCAGCGCCGCGATGCTGAGACTGCGGATACCGAGATAGAAGGTGAAGACGCGGCCGGTATTGCCGAGCATCGGCCCGTCGGACTGGACGAGCTGGCCGCACTGGTCGGTCAGCACGCCCGCCTGTGCCAGCAGCCGATAATAATGGACGCGCGGCACGTCGATCGGCGCGCCATATTCCTCTTCCCAGGCCTTTACGAGCGGCGGCAGCGGCAGGAACGGAAAAAGCGCCGAGCGCAGCAGCAGCCAGCCGAAATCCTCCATGGGATCGCCATAATGCGTCTGCTCCCAGTCGAGCACCGCGGTGACCCGATCGTCGTCGTGCAGGAAATTGGCGGGGCCGACATCGCCATGCACGATCGCGGCGGGCACGCGATCGGCGGGCAGATTCTCGTCGAGCCAGCGATACATTAGGATGTTGAGCGGATCGTCCGCGCCGAAGCGCTTGTGCCGTTCGCGCAGGAACGCGACGCGCTCGCGCGCATAGTCACGCGCATCCGCCGGCGGCGGGCCGAAACCGTCGAGATCGAGCCCCGAGACGTCCAGACGGTGAAGCCGGGCGATCTCGACCATATAGTCGCGCGCGAGCGCGATCTTGCGATCCTCGTCGAGATGGTCGGTTTCCACCCGGCCGGGCAGCTTGCGGGTGAGGATCGCGCGCTGTTCCGGCCAACGACCGAGCGGCTCTGGCGCGCGCAGTCCGCGCTCGGCCGCGACAGCAAGCGCCGACGCCTCCCGGCGGCAGAAGTCCTGCCGCGAGGGATCGTCCGCGCGGCGGACGTCATAAGCCAGATAGGCCTCGATCCGCTCGCCCCCACGCTCGATGGTGACGAAACAGCCTTCGCGCGAGACGCCGGCCCCGGCGTGTGGCTCGATCGCCACGAGCGCGCCACCGGTTTCGACCTCGATCCAGTCCGCGAACCCTTCGGGAAGCAGGGTGCGGTCCGGGGTCTGGCTGGCCTGTGTCATCGTCACGCTACTGTCACTCCGCCGTCCGTCGCCCCTGCCGCCCGATCAAAAGCGGTAGGTGGCCTGAAGAGCAACCTCTCGCGGACGATCGATCACGCCCCAAAGCTCGCCGCGCTGGCCGGCGGTCTTCGTGTTGCTGATCGAAACGGTGTATTCGTTGGTCAGGTTGCGGCCGAGCAGCGCGAATTCCATATTCTCGGTGAACACGCGGACGCCCGCGTTGATCTTCACGAAATCGCCCTGCACCGCCCAAGGGGTGCCGTCGTCTTGGGTGCGGAAGGACGAGCTGTATTTCGCCTCGCCGCTCAGGCCGAAGCGCCAGGCGCCGCTCAGATCGCCTTCATAGTTGAAGCCGCCGCTCGCCACGAATTCCGGCGCACGCGACAAGGCGAAGCCAGACAGGTCCTGGCGGGCGCTGACGCACCCTTCCGCCGCGGTCTGGCCGAGGAAGCAGGGTGCCCCCTGATAGTTCGAGAATTTCGCGTCATTGTACGACAGCGCGCCATTGATCGTGAAGTCGCGCGACACCTCGTAGCGCGCGTCGAGTTCGACGCCCTTGGTGGTCGCGGTCGCGGCGTTGCGGACAAAGAAGGACGCGATGCCGTCAAAGGCCGAGACCTGAAGGTCCTTGTACTTATAATAGAACACCGTGGCGTTGAGGTTCAGCCCGTTGGCGAACTCGCTCTTGAAGCCGAGCTCTCCGCCGCGCGCCTTTTCCGCGCCGATCGCGTAATTGGCGATCGTGGTGTTGGGGCCGAGGATCGCGGCGTTGGAGAAGCCGCCCGACTTGTAGCCGGTCTTGAACGCCGCATAGAAGGACAGTTCGCGCGACGGGCGATAGGTGATCGTCGCTTCCGGCGAGATATCGTCATCCTTGAACTTGCCCGAGAGCAGCCGCCCTTCCGGCAGGAAGATCGCCTGGGGCGCGGCGGGGTGGATGAAGCTGTGGACCAGTTCGACCTCGCGGTTCTCCTTGGTATAGCGCGCACCGGCCGCGACCTCGAGCTGCTCGGTCGGCTTCCAGATGACCTGACCGAACGCCGAGAAGGTCTTGCCTTCGTTATAGGCGTCGCGGTCCCAGCTGTTGCGATAGCCGTTGCGCGGATCGGGCGCGTTGATGGTCAGGCTGCCCAGCGTGCGCGCGTCGCGATCGAACGTCTCGTAGAACAGGCCGCCCGCGAAGTTCAGCCCGCCGTCCAGATCGGTGACGAAGCGCAGCTCCTGCGCGAAATAATCCGATTTCTCCAGATTGTTCGAAGGCCGCGTCATGAACGAGGTGAAGTCGAAATTGTCGAAGCTGGTCAAACGGTTGCGATAATAGCCGGTGTTCGACTGGATCGAGATCGCACCCAGATCATAGTTCATGCCGAGCGTGATCAGCAGGTCGTTCGACTTGGAATAGAGCACCCCGCCATTGGCATAGCGGAAACCGTCGACCACGCTGACCGGCAGGTTGCTCGCGGTCTTGCGGCCATTGGCGACGCAGTCCGCATTGACGTCCTCGACGCCGAGCGTGGTGGGATGGTTGCGACCCGGCGCGCAGCGGATGACCTGCGCGCTGCCGGTAAAGCCGCCATCCTTGTAGTTCGAGGCCAGCACCTTCAGCGTCGCGCTGAAATCGCTGGTCGGATCCCATTTCAGCGTGACTCGCCCCGCCAGCGAGCGGGCATCGGGGTAGCGGTCGGCACCGCCGGGCAAGGGATAGGCGGCGTTGATCGGATTGGGCCCGGCCACCGCGTCATTGTGCAGATAGCCCTGCATCTTGCTGAAGCGGCCCGCGACGCGGATGCCCAGCGTGTCGCTCAGCGGCCCGGAGACATGCGCCTCGCTATAGACCTCGTCGGCATGGAATTCGTAACCGACCTTGGCCGAGGCGGTGAAATCCCGCGTGGGATCGGCGCTGCGCAGCGAGATCACGCCACCCGGGCTGTTCTTGCCGAAGAACAGCGCCTGCGGCCCCTTGAGCACCTCCACCTGCTGGAGATCGAACAGACCGGCGGTGACGATGCTGCCACGGCTGATCTGGAATCCGTCCATGTTGACCGCGATGGTCTGTTCGAGACCCGGATCGGCGGCGGGCGAACCGATGCCGCGGATCGAGAAGATGGCGCCGGTGCCGGCGGTCGCGTTGCGCGCGATGGTGAGCTGCGGGACCATCTGGCCGATACGGCCGAGATCGGTCGCGCCGTAGCGGTTGATATCCGCCGCGCCGAGCACCGAAACGGCGACGGGCACGTCGAGCAGCGATTCCGCGCGGCGGCGCGCAGTGACCACGATCTCGTCCTCGGACGGCGCCTCGGCAGCGGCCTCGGCGGCGTCCTGCGCATAAGCAGGCGCCTGCGACAATGCGATGGAGGCGCCCGCCAGGAGCATCTTCAACACCGTGTTTCGCGAGACCGGCCAATTCATCTGCATCATCCTCATCTCTCCCCACTCGCCCGGCGTCACCGAGTCTGTTCCAGCGTATGCCGCCTCTATTCCGACAAACGGTCGTTTGTCAAATGCCAAACGAACGGTTGGCATATTTACAATCGCCGCGCGCGCTGCGATATTCTACCAAACTATTGTTTGCTAATAAGGGTGCCCATATGCCGCTCGACCCATTGTTCCAGGCGTTTCAAAGCCCTCGCCTGACGCTGAAGAACCGTATCGTGATGGCGCCGATGACGCGCGACTTCGCGCCGGGCGGCCTGCCTGGCGACGATGTTCGCGACTATTACGTCCGCCGCGCTCAGGGCGGTGTGGGCCTGATCGTGACCGAAGGCGTCGCAGTGAACATGGCGGGCGCGCAGAGCCAGTCCGTCCCGCGCATCTATGGCGAGGATTCGCACCGCGCGTGGCGGCCGATCGTCGATGCGGTGCACGCAGCGGGCGCGCCGATCGTCCCGCAGCTCTGGCATGTCGGCGTGCAGGACACGCTGACCGTGCTCAATCCCGCCAACAGCAAGGCGCCGATCGCGCGCGTCGGCCCGTCCGGCCTGTCCGGCCTGGGCGAGCAGATCACCAGCGCGATGAACGACGAAGACATTGCGGAGGCCATCGCCGCCTATCGCGATGCGGCGGCCGCCGCCCGCGCGCTGGGCTTCGACGGGATCGAGCTGCACGGCGCGCACGGTTATCTGATCGACCAGTTCCTCTGGGATTTCACCAACCGCCGCGACGATCGCTATGGCGGCACCCGCGCCGAACGGACACGCTTCGCAACCGAGGTGATCGCGGCCTGCCGCGACGCGATCGGCCCCGACCTGCCGATCATCCTGCGCCTCTCGCAGTGGAAACTGTTCGACTATGGCGCGTCGCTGGCGAAAAGCCCGGCCGAACTGGCCGAGATCGTCGAGCCGCTGGCCGCGGCGGGCGTGGACATCTTCCACATCTCCACGCGGCATTTCGACACCGCCGGATTCGAGGGCAGCGATCTTAGCCTGGCCGGCTGGGTGAAGAAGCTGTCCGGCCGGCCCACCATCGCGGTCGGATCGGTTACGCTGGCGAGCGATTTCAAACAGGGTATCGGCAACCGCCAAGGCGGCATCGCCGAGAGCCTGTCCACCACCGACGATCTCGCGCGCGTGGCGGAGCGCCTGGACCGCGGCGAGTTCGACCTGATCGCCGTCGGCCGCGCGCTCATCGCCAATCCGGACTGGGCGTCGCGCATCCGGTCGGGCGCGCCGCTCGACGCCTTCACCAAGGATCAGCTCGCCACGCTGTTCTAGCCGGTCTTGCCCGATCGCCCGGCAGGCGCGATCAATCCATCAAACGATCAATCGATTGTGAGAACAGAATGCGCGGAAAATGGCAGGCGATCCGGCCCTGGTACATGATCGGCGTGATGACGCTGATTTCGATCGTCGGCTATATCGACCGGCAGATCGTCAACCTGCTGGTCGAGCCGATCAAGGCCGATTTCAAGGTGAGCGACACGCAGATCAGCCTGTTGCAGGGCCTGGCCTTCATGACCGCCTATGTCGCGTTCAGCCCCCTGTTCGGCCGCTGGGTGGACAAGGGCAATCGCCGCAACATCCTGATCTTCCAGGTGGTGGTGTGGAGCGCCTTCACCGCGATCTGCGGGCTGGTGCGCAACTATGCGCAGCTCTTCATGGCGCGGGTTGGCGTCGGCGCGGCGGAGGCCGGGCTCGTGCCCGCGACCTGGTCGATCATCGGCGACAGCTTCGACGCCGAACGCCTGCCCCGCGCCTTCAGCATCTATCTGATGGCACCCTATCTGGGCGGCGGCCTGGCGATGGTGGCGGGCGGCGTCCTGCTGCGCGCGGCGGAAGGCTGGCAAGCCTATTCGCTGCCCCTCATCGGCGTGCTCGCGCCATGGCAGCTTGTGTTTCTGGCGGTCGGCATTCCCGGCATGCTGATGGGCGCCATATTGCTGACCGTGAAGGAGCCTGCTCGTGGTGGCGTGCCCGTAAAGGCGGCAGCGGCAGCGGAAGCCGCAGGTAACGCCCCCACGCTGAAAGAGGTGTTCGCCACATTATGGCGGCACAGGGCCTTCTATCTGAACTTCTATCTGGGCATGGCCTGTATCATCTCGGTGCTCTACGCCATGCCCGCCTGGACCCCCTCACTGCTGATCCGCCGTTTCGGCATGACGCCCGCCGATGTCGGGCTGGACTATGGCATCCTGCTCCTCGTGAGTGGATCGACAGGCGTGCTGATGGGGCCGGTGGTTGGTAAGCTGCTGACTCGCGTCGGCCGTGCCGACTCGCTGGTGCAGGTGGCGACGATCGCGGCGGCGGGACTGGTCGCGTGCAGCGTCGCGCTGTTCTTCGTCGACAGCTACCGCGTCGCGCTGGGCGTGGCGACCGCGGCGGGCCTGTTCTACAGCCTGCCCCAGGCTATGTCCGCCTCCGCGATCCAGCTCGTCACACCCAACCGGATGCGCGGCATAGCCTCCTCGCTGTACATCCTCACGATCACCGTGATCGGTCTGGGCGTGGGGCCGACCGCAGTGGCACTGCTGACTGATTATGTCTTCGCCAATCCCGCGCGCGTGGGGGAATCGCTCGCCATTGTCACGCTGGCATCCGCCGTTATCGGCGTCTGGCTGCTCTGGCGCGGAGCCAGAGGATTTCGCGCAATGATGGAACGCGGCTGAGCGGCTCTCCTAGTGCCGTCAAGGCAAATGCGCCGACCGTTAGAGAAGGCTGGACAGGGTGGGGAATACCCCATCCTCTCAACCGCAGAACCCATTCCGCGACTTCAACTCGCTACCCGAGGTGATCCGCCTTGTGGTCATGAGGTATGCCCGCTTTCCACTGTCGCATCTCTCCATGCCAACATCCACAACCACTTCGTCCTGGAGCGCCATCTCGTCGACCGACAGGCTTACGAGGAACACCGCTCCGTCGCGCTTGCAAGCGTTTGCCCCAGCATTGAAAGGCGGACGCAATGGTAGCTTGATCGAGAACAGACGAACGCTGCTGCTTCGATAGCGCCGACACCTGGCATCGAACACCTAGAGAAAAGACCCTTGTCGAATCGGTAATGGCCTTTGCGCGGACAAGATCCGATGCTCGAGCGAGCACCGTTGGCAACCTTAGGACGCAAGGCAATTCCGATGTCACTCCACGATACCGTTGTCCCGCCCCTTCTGCAGGTCCTGCGTCTAAACGCTAAGCCCGCCTTGCCCGAAGCGCAGATGCTGGCGGACGTAATGTCGGGCACCGCGGTGCCCGATCGCTCGCCCTTGCCATCCTCGGTCGATGCGCTCGCCAAGCCTTTCACGGCGCAACAATCCTGCTGTCGTTCTCGCGGCAAAACTTCTTCTTCCACGCCACGACTGCCCAAGCGGTTCTGCGCCACCCTGGTCCGCCGATCGGCATGGGACTCTCCCGGCGGCATTCGCCTGGCGGGCTGAGCGGCAATGGGCCTTCCCTGCTTCGTCTTCTCCTCTAACCACGGACGCTATTTTCATGAAGATTACTGCCGCCATCATCCGTGCGCCCGGCCAACCATTTTCCATCGAGTCCGCGCAACTGCGTGAGCCGCGCGAGGACGAGATATTGGTGAAAATCGCGGCAGTGGGCCTGTGCCACACCGATATCGCGATGACCTCCGGCCGGCTGGTGCCCTTGCCTGCGGTGCTCGGACATGAGGGCGCGGGGATTGTGGAGCGGGTGGGATCGAGCGTTTCGAAGGTTTCGCCGGGCGACCGCGTCGCGATCACCTTCATGTCGTGCGGCGACTGCGTACGCTGCCAGGGCGGAGAGCCGGCTTATTGCCATCATGCGATGCCGCTCAACTTTGCCGGCCGGCGGCTCGATGGCAGCAGTGCGATCAGCGTCGATGACCAGGCGATCTCGAGCAACTTCTTTGGCCAGTCGAGCTTTGCCAGCCATTGCCTCGCCTATGAGCGCAACGTCATCCCGCTCGCCGCCGATATGCCCTTGGCCATGGCCGCACCCTTCGGGTGCGGCATTCAAACCGGGGCCGGCGCCATCCTGCGCTCGCTTGACTGCCAGCCCGGGTCGAGCCTGCTGGTCCTGGGCGGTGGCGCCGTGGGGTTGAGCGCGGTCATGGCGGCAAAGCTTCGCGGGTGCGGGACGATCATCGTGCTCGAGCCACATGCGGAGCGCCGGATGCTCGCGCGCGAACTTGGCGCCACGCATGTGCTCGCCCCCGGCGAGACACCCGACCTTGCGGCGGCCGTCCGCACCATCGTCCAGGCGGGAACAGATTTCGCGTTCGACACCACGGGCATTCCCGCCCTGCTGAATGCGGCGGTCGATTGCCTCGCCCCGCGCGGCGCCTTGGGCATCGTGGGGATCGCGCCGCCCGGTTCCGCCGTACCGGGCATCGTTTCGCGCCTCGTCTCGATGGGGCTGACGATCCGTGGCATCATCGAAGGTGACAGCGACCCCGACAGCTTCATTCCGGAGTTGATCGAACATTATCGAGCCGGACGGCTACCGATTGATCGCCTGATCCGGACCTATCCCTTTACGCAGATCAACGAAGCGATCGCGGACCAGCACGCGGGCAAGAGCGTCAAGGTCGTGCTGACCGTCTCCGACGAAGCGGGCTGAAGTCCTATTTCACCTCCCCGGTCGGCACATAAGGCACGCCGGCACGGATACACCAATATTGCCAGGCGCGCTCAAGGCCCCCGCTTGGCGCGCCAGGCGCGAGCAGTCGGCTCATCTTGGCGTTTTCGCCGGGCGACAGATATTTGACCTCGCCCAGTTGCCGGGCTGCCATGAGCAGTCCGGCTTCGCGGTGCAGCGCAAGCGCGACATAGACAAGCCGTCGCAGCGTGGGTCCAGCGACCACGGCGCCATGCCCGCGCATCAGGATTGCCGGACGCTGCTCGAGCGCTTGCGCCAAGTCGGCGCCCTGATCCATATCGAGGACGAGCAGGTTCGTCTCATTGCCGAATTTATCGGCGATGTCCCAGGTCGGCACCGGCCCGCCCAATACCCCGCCAATGTGCGTCATCGGACGCAGCGCGGCATTGCTCACGCTAAAGGGCAGGACTTCGGGGCTGTGGTTATGGACGACGGCATGGACGTCCGCGCGTGCCGCGAGCACGGCAGCGTGGATGTAGCGTTCGCCATAGGGTTCACGGCCGCGCGCGTCCACGGGCTCGCCCGCCGCATCGAACTCCATGATATCGTCGCGCTCCACGAGCGCTGGCGAGCGGCTTCGCGACATCAGAAAATGCGTTGGCCGCTCGGGGTGACGGGCACTGACATGGCCGAAGGCATCGAGCACGCCTTCATATGCAAGGATATGATTGGCTGCGATCAGATCGGCAATGACGGCGTCAATCTGGCTCTTGGGCATGGTATTGCTCCGGGTGGACGAGATCAGGGGTGTTACCGGTGCCAGCACGGCAGCGACTGCTGCGATGAAATGGCGCCGGCTTGGGCGAATGGGATCATCGAGGGGTGATCTGTTCATGGCGGCGATCCTGATGTCAGCCTGGCAGATTGCTCGATGCGTGAGCGGAGCAGTGCCAGCCTGCGCCACGCCTCAGCCAAAACCAATGATGATGTTTTTTTCCTGGGTGAAGGCGAGCAGTTCCTCCAGACACTCTTCACGGCCGAGGCCCGATTGTCTGGTACCTCCAAACGGCGAGCCTTGCGCATGCCGCGAAGCTTCGTTGATCCAGCAGAATCCTGCTTGCACGCGCGAGACGATACGATGGGCCGTTGCAACGTCGCGCGACCATACCGAGCAACTCAAGCCGAACTCGAGCGAATTCACCTGCCGAAGCATTTCGCGCTCGTCATCCCATCGCAGCACGCCCTGAACCGGTCCGAAGATTTCCTCGCGGGCGATCTTCATATCCATCGTCATGTCGGCAAAGATGGTCGGCAACACGAAACAGCCATTGGCCAGCGCAGGATCATCCGGCGCGTGTCCGCCATAGACCAGCCGGGCACCTTCCTCGACGCCGCTGGCGATATAGGATCTGACGCGTTCGAGCGCCGTCCGATCGATGAGGCTGCCCATGGTGGTCGCCGGGTCTTCGGGAAGGCCCGGCCGGACCTTGTCGAGATGGGCCGGCAGCCGCTCGAGCACCGCATCATGGATCGCGGCATGAAGGAACACCCGCGTGGGCGAACTCATCGACTGGCCGCCCCAGCTGTAATTCATGCCCTTGACCATGCCGGCCGCAACTTCATCGGGGTCCGCATCGGCCATGGCGATCAGCGCGTTCTTGCCGCTCAACTGCATGATCGTCCGCTTGATGGTGTCGGCGGCAGCATGCAGCACTGAACGGCCAGTCGCGGTGCCGCCGACAAGCGCGATCATCGCCACGCCAGGATCGCGCGCCAGGGCCGCGCCAACCTCGCGATCGCCGGCGAGAACGTTGAACACCCCTGGGGGAAGCAAACCATCAAAAAGCTGCGCGGCATGCAGCGCGGAGAGCGGGGCTTGATCGGGCGCCTTGATGACGATGCTGTTGCCAGCGGCAAGGACTGCGGCGGCTTTGGACACGGTGAAGAGCAGCGGATGATTGAACGATGCGATCCGTGCCACCACGCCGAGCGGCTCGCGCACGGAGAAGCTCAAGGATCCGGCCCCTTGTGGCACGGAGCTGCCCTTCATTTCGGTCACCAGCCCGGCAAAATATTCGAGCACGAAAGCGCAACGCTCCGCCTCGAACTCAAGATGACGAAGCGGGCTGCCGCAATTATGCGCGTCGAGCCGGGCGAATGTGTCGGCATCGGCACGCACTCGGTCGGCCATTGAACGCAGCAGCTTCGCCCGTTCCGTGGGCGAAACGTCGCGCCAGATCTCGAAGCCGTCCTGCGCGGCGGAGATCGCTCGCGGCACATCGGCGGGCGAGGCCTGCGTGATCGTCGCCAGCACCTCGCCGGTCGCGGGGCCGATGATATCGACCAAGCTGCCCGATTGGCTCGTCTGCCAAGCGCCGCCATAATAGAGGCCACGCCCCTCGGGGAAGAGTTCGCCAAATCGCACGTGGTTCACCCAGCCCTTGCCTCTCCAGAGGTGAGCATGCGCTCCCTCTTGTCGAACTCCATACTCCCAGACCTTTTGCCCATTGTCAATTTAAGGAATGAATTCACGATATTGGTATTATGTGTGGTTTTTGGGGGTGACGGCCAGCACGAAACATGCGAACCGATGCAGGGGCTTGTGATCGACACATGCGTTCACCGAACGGCTTAGTGCTGCGAGAAACGAAGGCCTAGCCATGGCGCGAAAGACGCTGCGGGCGGGAAATGCGGGAGAGCGGAAATGATGTCAGATCGAGAAATGCGTTCCCGGCCAGGCTCTGCCTGGTACTTCGTCGCGGTCCTGACGCTGCTTTATGTATTCTCGTTCATCGACCGATTCATCCTGGCATTGCTGATCACCCCGATCTCGCGCGACATCGCGATTACCGAGATCGAGCTGGGCTTGCTCATCGGCGCGAGCTTTGCCGTGGTCTATTCAGTTGCCGGATTGCCGATCGCAGCCTGGGTGGATCGCGGCAATCGCCGCAATATCATCGTGCTCGGCGCACTCATCTGGGGCAGTTGCACGATCACTTCGGCATTTGCCGAAACCTTCGCCGCGCTCGCGGCATCACGGGTGGGCGTAGCGGTAGGCGAGGCCACACTCACGCCGGCCGCCGTCTCGCTCATCGCAGACCTGTTCGCCAGGGAACGCAGGACCGCCCCCATGGCCGTCTATTCGGGCGTCGGCGGCGTGATGACCAAAGGGGTCTATCTGATCGGCGCGGGTGCGATCGCCGTCGCCGGCCTGTTCTCCGCTGAGCTCGGCATCGCGCCCTGGCGAATGACACTGCTGGTCGTCGGCGTGCCGCCGATCCTTCTTGGCATCCTCCTGGCGCTAAGCGTACGCGAACCCTTGCGCACGGCTGGCAAGACCCCATCCTCACAGCCTGATCAGCAGGGCGCCCTGCTTCGCGAGCTGCGCAGCGGCGCGACCTGGTATATTCCTTTCTACCTCTCGTGCGGTGTCAGCGCCACGATGATCTATGCCGTCACCACGTGGATGCCGACCCATCTGGTCCGCGCTTATGGACTTTCGCTCACCCAGTCGGGCGCGACATTCGGAACGATCGGCCTCGTCATGGGGCTTTTGGGATCAGTCACGTGGCCTTCACTGGTGGGGTTCCTGCGCCGACGTGGGCGATCCGACGCCATCCCGATCGCGATGCTCGTCAGCTCGGTGGGCGTCGTCCCGTTTCTGGCAATTTACATGCTGGCCGGCGCGGATCTCACAATGCTCGCGATCGGCGTTGGCGGCTTCGTCTTCATGACAACCTCGCTCGTGGCGCTCGCGCCACTGACAGTTCAGACGCACGGCCCTCCTTCGATGCACGGCCGGCTGATCGCGCTCATGATCATGACGCTGAGCCTGGTTGGACTGAGCATCGGCTCGTTCCTGGTCCCGTGGTTCGCAAGCTATTGGGAAGGCGACAAGATGGCTCTGGGTCGCGCGATCACGCTCGTGGTCGCGTTCACGCTGCCAGCCGTCCTCCTCTGCTATGCCGCGTTCTGGATGGGCCTCTCGCGCGCGTTGCGCGCTGGCACGGTGCTTGGCGCGGTCGAGGCACGGGACTCGCGCGGCGATAATCGCTCGCTTGACTTGAATCCGAATTCGTGAACGTATTCACGAATACATATTATGGAGAGGGTCGTTGAAAGGACCAAACATGTCGCGTCGTGATTTGTTGGGAACCGGGGCCGCAGGGCTCGCGGCAAGCGCGGCGGCGGCGGCCACGGCAAGCCCGCGAAAAGGCGAACGCGCCGGACCGGCACCCCGCACCCTGCCGCGCATCTTCGACGTTCATGCGCACAGCCAGCCCAAAGCCTGGGTCGATGCGATGGTTTCAGCTGGGCTTCTTGAAAGCTATACGAGCGGCAGGGGCGTTCGCTGGTCCGCCGAAGGCATGCTGGCCGATATGGATGCCCATGGCATCGAGGTTGCGATCCTCTCACTGCCTACACCGATCAGCTTTGCCGGCGCGCAGGCACCGGCGCTCGCGCGGGCAATCAATGAGGAGCATGCACGGCTCAAAGACAAGCATCCCGGTCGGTTTGGCGCCTATGCCGTGGTCCCCGCCAACGACGTTGCGGCGACGATCGCAGAGACGGCTTATGCGCTCGACACGCTCAAGCTCGACGGCGTGTGCACAAGCACGAACATCGATGGGGTCTATATGGGCGATCCACGGTTCGATCCATGGTTCGCCGAACTCAATCGTCGTCGCAGCGTATTGTTCATCCACCCCAATTCGCCCAAGGCATTTCCTGACCTTGGAGTGCATATCTCGATTGTGGAATTCATGGCTGACGCCACGCGCGCCATCATGAATCTGGTCTATTCCGGCAATCGCAAACGCTTTCCCGACATCTCGATTATCGCAACCCATGGCGGGGCCACCATCCCCTATCTGGCACAACGCCTGGCCTGGCTTGAAACGCAATATGGTCCAGGCCCCGGCCGCGAGAAGCTTTCCGAACGGGACGTGATCGAGGGTCTCGCATCCTTCTATTATGATCTGACGGCAGCCACCTCGCCGGCGCAGCTCGACGCGCTGCTCCATCTCGTGCCGCACACGCGACTGCTGATGGGTTTTGACATGCCCTATATGTCGCAAAGCTTCATCGAACCGGCCAAGCAGCAATTTGCCGCCTATGAGGGTCTGAGCGACGCCCAGCGCACCGACATCTGCCGCACCAATCCAGCCAGGCTCTTTCCAGCGTTGCTAGGCGCGCGCGTCTGAGGTCGAGCGCGCTCGAGCCTGGCCTCGAGCACCCCGATCACCCAGGCCGGGCGTCACGCCGGGACGCGCAGGACCCGTGCGCCGTCCCCGGCCGTCATGCGTGGGAAGCGGGTTTGGGCGGCGCCGCGCGGGCGGCAAACATCCAGGCTGGATATTCCATTGGCAGCCGGCTGACCGCGTCGAGCTTGACCAGATCGTCCGCATCGAGTTCGAGCCCCACCGCGCCGACATTTTCATCAAGCTGGGCAACTCGTTTGGCACCGATGATGACGCTGGTCACATATGGTTGATGCAGGAGCCAGGCGAGCGCCACCTGGGCCACGCTCGCGCCTTTTTGAGCGGCAACGGCGTCGAGCACGTCGATCACACGATGGGCATGCGCCATATCGACCGGCGGGAAGTCGAACGTCTTGCGCCGGCTGCCGTCTTCGGCGTCCTTGGTCCGGCCGAACTTCCCGCTGAGCAGACCGCCGGCAAGCGGGCTCCACACCAACAGGCCAGTCTTTTCGGCTTTGAGCAGCGGCACCAGTTCGCGCTCAATATCGCGACCGGCGATGGTGTAGTAATTCTGTGTGGTAGCGATTTTGGCGAAACCGAGCCGCTCGGCAATGCCCAGTGCACGCGCCACCTGCCACGCCATCCAGTTCGACACCCCGACATAGCGGACATGCCCTTGCTGGACGAGCGTTTCGAGCGCGCGCACGATCTCCTCGATCGGCGTAAGCTCGTCGACGCCATGCAATTGGTAGAGGTCGATATGGTCGGTCCCCAGTCGTTTGAGGCTCGCCTTGACGCCATCCAGGATATGCCCACGCGAAGCGCCGCGATCATTGCGACCCGGGCCCATCGCCCCGAACACCTTGGTGGCAAGCACGACCTCTTCGCGCCGGAGTCCGATATTCTTGAGCGATTGCCCCACCATCTCCTCAGCCGCGCCCATCGAATAAATGTCGGCGGTGTCGATGAAGTTGATGCCGTGTTCGAAGGCACGCTTGATCAAGGCTTCAGCCTCGCCCTGATCAAGCTTACCCATATTTGCCCACATACCCGTGCCGCCAAAGGTCATGGTACCAAGGCAGAGCGCCGAAACTTCAAGCCCGGTATCGCCGAGACGTTGATATCGCATGAGCCCTCCAACTGCTGCGACCGGAGCCCATGGGGTCCACGGGGGTCTGCAGCGCCGAATTTACCCCCCTTAGGCGCGATCGCAATTCTGGAGGCAGCAACGCCATATTGCCAATTTGGCAAGGGCATTCACGATTCTGGCATTGCGTTGCATGGGTGACAGCGCCGAAGAAGGCGCCGTGACGCGTGCGCCGTGACAGGCTTGAGCGCGCGCCGATCATGACACCGACGCCGGAGAGACGCATGCCCGCAGCCCAGACCTACACCCTTCCCCAGCAGGGGCTCTATTATGGCGGCCGGTGGCATGCCCCCATGGCCGGGGGTTTCCAGGATCTGACCTCGCCGGCAACAGGTCAATCGATAGGCCGGATCGGCGTTGGCAGCCCTGCCGATGTGCCCGGCGTGATGGAGGCGGCCCGGGCCGGCGCGCGCGTGTGGCGCGATGTCGCCCCGCTCGAGCGTTCGCGCATCCTAAAGGAAATGGCGCGCATCGTTCGCGCGAATGCCAACGAGCTCGCGATGCTGGATACGATGGGTAACGGCAATCCAATCGCCGCGACCGAGCGTTCAGCGCATTTTACGGCGCACATGCTCGAATTTTTCGCCGGCCTGGTAACCGAAATGAAGGGCACCTCGGTCCCGCATGACAAGGACACCGTCAGCTTTTCGGTGCGCGAACCTTATGGCGTGGTGGTGCGAATTGCGGCTTACAATCATCCGCTCGGCTTTGCGATCGGCAAGGCCGCCGCCCCGCTTGCAGCGGGCAATGCGTTGATTGCCAAACCTGCCGAGCAAGCGCCGCTCTCGGCCTTGCGCGCCGCCGAGCTGTTCGACGGCCTGTTGCCGGCAGGCGTGCTCAACGTCCTGCCGGGGGACCGCGAGTTCAGTGCCGCGCTGGTGGACGATCCCGCCGTCTCGATGGTCGCGCTGATCGGTAGCGTACCCACCGGCAAGGCGGTGATGCGCGCCGCTGCCGAGGGCCTCAAGCGCGTATTGTTCGAGCTTGGTGGCAAGAACGCGTTGATCGCGTTTCCCGATTGCGATCCGGACAAGGTTGCGCAGGCCATGGTGGCGGGCATGAACTATACGTGGTGCGGTCAGTCCTGCGGATCCACGAGCCGGGTGTTCCTGCACGCCGACATTCATGACGCCGTGCTCGAACGTGTTCCGTATCATATCGCGCGCTATCGCCCGGGATTGCCGGACGATCCTTCCACCACGATGGGCAGCCTGGTGGATGCGAGGGCGCTTGAGCGGGTCAAATCCTATATCGCCTCGGCGCATCAGGATGGCGCGCGACTTATCGCGGGCGGAACGCCGCCGGAAGACCCGGTGCTCGCCAAGGGCTGCTTCATGCTCCCGACCGTCTTCGCCGATGTCACGATGGACATGAAAATCGCACGCGAAGAGATTTTCGGGCCCGTGCAGTCCGTCCTCAAATGGACGGAGGAGGAGGAGATGCTGCGCCAGGTCAACCAGGTCGAATATGGCCTGACCTGCGCGGTCTGGACGCGCGACGTCGCGCAAGCGCATCGCATTGTGTCGCGCGTCGAGGCTGGCTTCTGCTGGATCAACGATGTCGCGCGCCATGCCACCGGGTCACCCTTTGGCGGCTATAAGCAGTCAGGGATCGGTCGCGAAGAATGCCTGGAGGAACTGCTTGCGTTCACCCAGGAAAAGAACGTGCTGATCAACCTGAACAACTGATCGTCCGATGAAGGGGGTTGGCTCGAGCCGGCCCCCGCCCTTCACCTTGCGTGCGCCGGAGCCGGGCGAATGGGCCGCGCCGGCTGGCGCGGGCCCGGTCACTGATTTGAATAGCGATCCGCATTCGTGGCGCTCTTTACGACCCCGCTACCCACATCCGGGGTCAGGGGCAGCATGGTTGAGCTCCAGGCATCATATCGGGCCTTGAGCTGCGCAAAGCGCTGTGGCTGCCTGGCCTTCAGATCGGCTCTCTCAAGCGGATCGTCGACCACGTTGAAGAGGAATTCGTGGCCGTTCATGCTGAGAAATTTATAGGGCCCCTCGCGGCAGGCCTGCTGATTGTACATCTTGTAGCGCCAGAATAGCGCACGGGCGGGTAAGGGTTTGCCGGCCAGAGCCAACCCGAGATCGGCCCCGTCGGATGGAAACGCCGGGTCGGGCTGCCC
>Ga0209902_100741_pt1 | contig 26322 bp, 26 predicted proteins | sample FECB27metaG_FD_188304 | JGI IMG/M metagenome (GOLD analysis project Ga0209902, IMG submission 188304) | Cyanobacterial communities from the Joint Genome Institute, California, USA - FECB-27 (SPAdes) (version 2) | ecosystem: Environmental > Aquatic > Thermal springs > Hot (42-90C) > Microbial mats...
CTTGGTCATTTTGGGTCTCCTTGGTTGGGCGAACCCTTGTCCGCCGCGATGTGATGACCCTAAGCTCCACCCGGAGCGGCGACGATTGCCGCAACTGACATTGTCGGGGCCAGAAGTGACAAAGACGAGGGACGCGTTGAGACACACCGAAATCGGCCTGCTGCTCTACCCCGGTTGCGCCATGGCCTCGGTGCATGGGCTGACCGACGCCTTCCAGGTGGCGAACGATTATGCCCGCCAGCACGATGGCGCCGACCGCATCCGCACCAGCCACTGGCGTGTCGACGGCGAGGGCTTCGTGCGGGCGTTCGACAGCAATCCCGAAGGCACTGGCCAACCGGAATACATCGTCATCCCCGGCCGGTTGGCCGATCCGCTGACAGCCGATGAAGCGGCCGATTTCGTCGGCTGGCTGCGTCAGCGGCACGGCACCGGGGCCACCATCGCCTCGATCTGCGGCGGCGCGTTCATGCTCGGGCATGCCGGGTTGCTGTCGGGGCGACGGGCGACGACGCACTGGCTTTATGCCGAGGCGTTCGGGGCGGCATTCCCCGATGTCGACGTCACCGCCGGTGACATCATCGTCGAGGATGGCGACATCATCACCGCCGGCGGCATGCTGGCCTGGACCGACCTGGGGCTGCGCCTGGTGCATCGCGTGCTCGGCCCGACGGTCATGGCGGATACCGCAAAGTTCCTCCTCGTCGATCCGGCTGGGCGTGAGCAGCGCAACTACTCGACCTTTGCGCCGCGCCTGTCGCATGGCGACGATGCGGTCCTGAAAGTACAGCACTGGCTGCAGGCGCATCGCAGCGAGGAGATCAACGTCCCGGATCTGGCCGAGCGGGCCGGGCTCGAGACGCGTACATTCCTGCGCCGGTTCCAGAAGGCGACCGGCCTCAGGCCTACCGAGTATGTGCAGGCGCTCCGGATCGCACTGGCCCGCGAGCGGCTGGAGTTCAGCCGCGACACGGTCGAGCGGATCGCCTGGAATGTCGGCTACAAGGATCCCTCGGCCTTCCGGCGGGTGTTTCAGAAAGTCACCGGCCTCTCGGCCAGCGCCTATCGCGACCGCTTCGGGGCCGCGGTGCGGGCCTAGCGAGCTACGTTATGGCGACTTCGCGGCGGCAAGCTTGATCGACAGTTCTACCTCCCCGAGCAGCTTGCGCGGTAGTCGGTCAGATAGGCCTCGTAGCGACAGACATACGATTCCGACAGCGCGGGATCGATGGCTTAGAACCGGGTTCCGGTATCGCGCGCCCATTGCATCAGCGGTCTGTAGCCGGATCCCCGCATAATGCCGAGCGCGTCTCGACGATCGACACCGGACCAATGATGGTTTCTGCCCTCATGACGCCCTCCACCTGCAGAGCGTGGACTAAATCCGAGGGCCTCGGCGCCGAAAGGCCGCGATCGCGTTGACACACACCTGAGCGGGAGCTAGCTTCCCCTCGCCCATGCAACCGAAGGGAGGCGTCCAATGACTGACATTGTGAGAACCACCCTTCATCGCGCCGCCGCGTAGCATCCGCACACCAGGGATTCCGGCTGGCGCCTTCATGGCCCTGATCCAAGGAATTCCATTTTGCTCGAACAGTTCGGCTGGAGCGATGCGCTCAACCAGCAATTCACCACCTATGCCGCCGACGGCCTGATCCCGGCGCGGGTGATCGTCCAACAGCGCGGTCTCTATGAGATCGTCACGGAAGTCGGCGAGCTTGTCGCCACGCTGGCAGGCCGGCTTGCCCATGACGCCGAGGATGGCGCGCTGCCCGTCACCGGCGATTGGGTCGCTGTACAGGCACGCCCCAGCGAGGGCAGCGCCACGATCCAGCACGTCCTGCCCCGCAGCAGTACGTTCACGCGCCGCGCCAGCGGCCCGGGCGCACCGCGCGCTCAGGTTGTCGCGGTCAATGTCGACGTCGCCTTGCTGGCGGCCTCAATGAATGCAGACCTCAATGCACGCCGTATCGAGCGCTACCTCGCCACGGCCTGGGAAAGCGGGGCCGAGCCGGTGATCGTGCTCACCAAGGCCGACATGTGCAGCGATGCCGAGGCACGCATTGCCGAGATCGAGGCGGTCGCGATGGGCGCTCCGGTGCTCGGCGTATCGGCGGTGACCGGGGCCGGGCTCGACGCACTGCGTGCCTGCCTCAAGCCCGGACGCACCGCCGTGCTGCTCGGCAGTTCGGGCGTCGGCAAGTCGACACTGGTCAACGCCCTGGCCGGTCGCGAGCAGATGGCCACGCAGGCGATCCGTGAGGACGATGCGCGCGGCCGGCACACCACCACCCATCGGGAACTCGTACTGCTTCCCAGCGGTGCGCTCGTCCTCGATACGCCGGGCATGCGCGAGCTCGGGCTGTGGGACGCCGGCGAGGGTATGTCCGCCGCCTTTGCCGATATCGAGGCGCTGGCGACGCAATGCCACTTCCGCGACTGCAGTTAATGACACCGAGCCGGGCTGCGCCATCGTCGCGGCGCTGGCAAGCGGCGCGCTCGACGCCGAGCGCTGGCGGGCCTACGGCAAGCTGCAACGCGAACTGGAGTTTCAGGTTGGCAAGGAAGACCCCAGGGTCCATGCCGAAAGCCGCAAGGTGCGAATCCGGCGCAACAAGCTGCACCGCGCCGAGATGAAGTTCCGCAAGCGGCTGGAATGATTGGCAGCAGGGCCCAGAGCGTTCACGCTTGGGCTCGACCTTGGACGGCCCGCCGGCGTTATCCTGCACCGGCGGGAATGACATCAGTGCGCGCTGAGACGCCATGCTTCGCCGCAATCGAAACGGTGAACCGCGCTATGAGGCAGTCGTTGCGGCCTTGATCAGCGCCGATAGCTGACGACTGAGCGCCTGCCCCTCCAACTGCTTTTTGTCATACCCCTCGGCGGCAACGGCGAGCTTCAACTCGCTTACCGTGCCGAAGCGGCCTGAGCGCGCCAGCTCGAACGCCCGCTCAAGAGTGGTCTTGCCCACTTCCATCGGCGCTAAGACGATCTGGCCGATGCAGCAGGGGCGTGCGACTTCAACGCGACCGCCCTGGTGCGGTGGCGCCCGCTCTCGGCTTGGGTGCAGCAATCAGACCTTCGCGAATGGCCTGCTTGCGCGCCGCCTTTCGCGTCCGACGAACCGCCTCCGCTTTCTCTCGCACGCGGGCCTCGGATGGCTTCTCGTAGTACTTGCGGAGCTTCATTTCGCGAAACACGCCCTCGCGCTGCAGGCGCTTTTTCAGCACACGCAGGGCCTGATCGACGTTGTTATCCCGGACCTGGACTTGCAAATTGAGATCCTTCCCTATCGTTGGATTAGGTGGTCGACCGTGTGTTCGGTCACCGCTTGCGGGGGCTGACCCGGGCATCGTGTTTCAACGCAACGCTCCAGGTCTTTGATCGGTCGCGCTTTCGAGCGGAAAAGTCTGCGATCCCCGCCTCCGCAGGGACAGCCATTCTCCTGCAAACGCACTGGGTGTCACCGGCGCGTGATGGCGATCGTAAGTGGTCGTATTGCAGTTTCGGTCGTCGGCTTGGCAGCGGAGCTGGGCGTCAGGTCGGCCTCAGCGACGACACGCTCGACGCTCTCGTTGAGCGGTTTCACGCGATAGAGTGCCGGACCCTTGTCGTGCGGGAGGCAGAAGATCACTTCAACCGGCCCGGCCACACGATTGCTGATCTTGGGAGACGAGCGCATCTCCAGTATCTGACCAACGCTGTATTGATGCGGCATCCAGTGCCCTCCTCAGTGCGAGGTCACAGGTTGGTTGACCTGTGACCTCATTTGCCGGCCCGAAGGCCCAGCCCATGGCTGGAGTGGCTAGACTCGGCGCCAGGAACCGACGCCGATCACCTCAGCTCAGAGTGCGGTCAGGTTCGTCGCCGATACCTTGCCGTCACGCCCCTTCTCGAGCTCGTAGCTGACCTTCTGCCCTTCGTTCAGGGTCGACAGGCCCGAGCGCTCGACGGCGCTGATATGGACGAAAGCATCTTTGCTGCCGTCATCCGGCTGGATGAAGCCGAAGCCTTTGGTGGAGTTGAAGAATTTGACGGTGCCGTGGATCATGGCGCAGGTCTTTCTCGATATCTGGTAGCGCGAAAACGCAACCTCACGTCCCCAGGGGGCGACATGCCAACCGGGCCTAAACGTTCACAATATCAAGGAAAGCCGGGAGTTCTGGCCCGAGAGTGTCGCGAGATGTCAGCGAAGCGTTCGTCACATTGCTCTTATTGACCGGCGATAACAAGGTAATTCGGCCCTTGCCTTGGTTCAGCAGTCCTGCGGGAAGGAACTGTTCCGGCGACAATGACCAGTTCGGGTCGTGCGCCGCCCCATATTCCCGACCCAGCCGGTAGGCTAACCTAGCCTTTGCATTTTGCTGCTATTGCTCGGTGGCATTTCGCGAAAAACCGTCGCATTTCCGTCGCCGCCTCACGCTAGAGCCTCGGGAATGCCCTAGTGCTATTGGACGCCTCACGTGCAGGTCTATCTGCCGATCGCCGAACTTTCGATGAACCTGTTCTTCCTCGTGGGGATCGGGGGCGCGGTCGGGTTCCTGTCGGGGCTGTTCGGGGTAGGCGGCGGGTTCCTGTTGACGCCGCTGTTGATCTTTTCCGGTGTCCCGTCTTCCGTTGCCGTCGCGTCGGTAACCGGACAGGTGGTGGCGGCCTCCACCTCGGGGGCGCTCAGTTATTACCGACGCGGGCAAATCGACCTGCATATGGCGATGTACCTGGTGCTGTCGGGCGTGCTGGGCGCGTTCGGCGGCGTGGCGACCTTCCAGGTGCTGCGCGCCGCTGGCCAGCTCGACCTCGTCATTTCGCTCGGCTTTTTGATCCTGCTCGGTTTCGTCGGCACGCTGATGCTGATCGAGGCGGCGCGCGCCATCATGAAGCGGCGCGCGGGCATCGTGGTGCGCGAAAAACTGCCCAACCAGCACAACTGGTTCCACGGCCTGCCCTGGCGCGTACGGTTCAAGAAGTCGCGGCTCTACATCTCGGTGATCCCGGTGCTGGCGCTGGGCGTCGCCATCGGCTTCGTCGGCTCGCTGCTCGGTATCGGCGGCGGCTTCATCCTGGTGCCGGCGCTGGTCTATATCCTCCGCATGCCCGGCAACATGGTGATCGGCACCTCGCTGCTGCAGGTGGTGGCGATGATGGCAGCGACCACGATCCTTCATGCCGTGTCGAGCCAGAGCGTCGATATCCTGCTCGCCTTCTGTCTGATGGTGGGCGGCACTGTCGGGGCGCAGTTCGGCGCCTCGGCCGGCAAGTACCTGCGCGGCGAACAGCTACGGGCGCTGCTCGCCATCCTCGTTCTTGCCGTCGCCATCCGTTTCGGGATCAGCCTGGTGATGACGCCGGGCGACGTCTATTCGACCGCCGTGATCGGCGCGTCGGGGGTGATCTGATGCGCCGTCTGCTGGTTGCGCTGGCCCTGCTCCTCGCGGCGTCGCCGGCTTCGGCAGAGCGGCTGGTGACGCAGGTCAGCCAGGACGAAGTGTCGATCACCTCGAGCTTTGCCGGCCAGACACTGACGTTGTTCGGCGCCATCGAGCCGGAGGTGGGCGCCGAGCAGCGCTTCGTCGAGGGTCCCTATCACGTCATCATCACCGTCACCGGCCCACTGCAGAACCGGGTGGCGCGCCGCAAGACCAACCAGTTCGGCATCTGGCTCAATACCTCGCAGGCCGAGTTCGAGCGTTTCCCGTCGTTCTACCAGGTGCTGAGCGATGCGCCGCTGAGCAACATCACCGACCCGATCACGCTGGCGGAAAAGGAAATCCCGCTGGAGAACCAGGCGCGCTACACCGCCAAGGCCGGCTGGTGGGACGCCACGGTGTTCGGCGGCGAGCTCACTCGGCTGATGCAGCAGAAGGGCATGTTCAAGCTCAATGAAAACGGCGTGGTGTTCCGCTCCGACACGTTTTATTTCGCGCAGGTAGCACTGCCGTCCGACGCGCCGCCGGGGCCGTATCTGGCGCACACCTACCTGATCAAGGACGGCAACGTGATCGCCGAGAAGTCCGACGGCTTCTCAGTGCGGAAGATCGGCTTCGAGCGTTTCCTCGGCCAGTCGGCGCGCACGCAGCCCCTGCTTTACGGCCTCGTCTGCGTGGCGCTGGCGCTGTTCACCGGCTGGCTGGGCGGCGTGGTGTTCAAGCGGTAGGAGCGCACCTGGTGCCGCCTCCACAAGATGTCATCCCAGCGAAAGCTGGTACTCAAGTTTCCGCCCGAGCTGACCGAGAGTTGTGTCCCTGCTTGCGCAGGGATGACACCGAATTTTGGGGAAGCTCCGGGTGCTTTAACGCCTACTTCTCAAGCTTGATATCGCTGCCGCTGCTCGCTTCCTGGTCGACCTCGGCGGGGTTGCCGTAGATCGTCAGGTCCGAGCCCGAAGAGGCGTTGGCCTTCACCGACTTCGAGGCATGCACCTCGAGGTCGGAGCCACTCGAGGAGTTGGCGTCCATGGTGGCACAGGTCAGGTGCTCGGCATCGAGGTCGGACCCCGACGACGAGTTGGCCTTGCCGTCGACGCAGGTGCCGTCGATCCTCAGACCGGCGCCCGAGGACGCGTTGAGATCGATCGCCTGGCCGGCGACAGCCCTGAGCGTCAGTTCGGCGCCGCTCGATGAGCCGAACTCCAGATTGTCTCCAGTCACCCCGGTCGCTTCGACGTCTGAGCCGGCACTGGCTTCGATCTTGTCGAGGGCCGGTACGGTGATGGTGAGCTTGATCTTGTCACGATCGCCGAAGCTGAAGATGTCGAAGAGGCTCCAGTCGAAATAGGCTTTCAGCGTATCGCCATCGACCTTGAGCTGCAGGTCGTCGAGCAGCCGCTTGTCCTTGGCTTCGACGGTGATCGACTGTGCGCCACCCACCGTGACTATGGCATCGATCCCAGACGAGATATCGAGCGCGGTGAAAGCCGGCAGCTCGATGGTGCGCGTCTCGGCAAGCGCCGGCGCGGCAGCAAGCAGCAGGGCCGCGGAGGCGGCGACGAGTTTCACAATCCCATGCATCTGAAAGTGTCCCATTCCCGTTTGAGGCTGACACGTGGGTGGTGTGTTACCTGCCGATCAAGGGTTCGGAACCGGAATATTTTCGGGCACGTACCCCATCGGATAGCTGAAGCAGACTGCCGTCTCTATCAGTACGCGTCGTAGCCGGTCACCAGCCGCTTCGGGCTCACCGGGTAGACCCGGCCCCGCCCGATCATCGTGACCTCCAGTGTCGGCCAGTGCAGCAGGCCGACAAAGGCCGGGCTGAGGATGTTGAGGCTGCCGGTGGCGGCGCCATAGGCCGGCAGCACCATCAGCCGGCCATCATGCACGAAGCAGGGGCGGCGGACCGAGCGGCCGTTCATCGCCACATGCGCGGCGGGATGGAGGTGGCCGGCGATCACCCCCTGCCCCGGTTTCGGCTCATGCGTGAGGGTCAGGCCGGCGCGGCTGAGGCCGGTAACGCAGCTGCCGCCGAGACTGTGCGGGGCGGGATCGTGATTGCCGGAAATCCAGGTCCAGCGCGCCTTGCCCAAGAGGCTCGCGAGCCGCAGCCGGTCGGCGTCGAGCAGTGTCGAGGTGCCCTCGTCGCGGTGAAAGCTGTCGCCCAGCGCAATGACCTCGACCGCCCCGGTGTCGGCGATATCGGCTTCGAGCCGGCGCAGGGTCAGGCCGGTATCATAGGGCGGCAACAGGCTGCCGCGTTTGGCGAAGGACGAGAGCTTTTCGAGATGCAGGTCGGCGACCAGCAACACCCCCTCGGCGGCCCACCACAGGGCACCGGAGGGGAGCGGCTCGAAACTGTGACCGGCGAAATGCAGGTACACGGGGTCGCCCTTGTCGTCGATCGGGGCAGTGCGCGCCGCCCAGGCTGAACTCAATTCGCCCGCTTCCTTGTCTCTGGACTAACGCCCATGGCTTCGGCGATCAGCTCCTCGGCGGCTTCGGCCATGGTGCTTTCGCGGGCCTCGCCGACCACCGGAACCTTTCCGATATCGAGCAATACCGGTACCGCCAATGGCGAGATTCGGTCGAGCGGCTTGTGCACGATGTGACGCTTGATGCGGGCAAGCATGTGGCCGAGCCGTTCGATATCGAGCAGACCGCGCGCCGCGTCGCGCCGAGTGGCCTGAATCAGGATGTGGTCGGGCTCGTGCTGGTACAGCACGTCGTAGATGATGTCGGAGGAGACGGTGATCTGCCGGCCGGTCTTTTCCTTCTGCCCGGGGTGCCGGCGCTCGATCAGCCCGGCGATGATGGCGCAGTTGCGGAAAGTGCGGCGCATCAGCTGGCTCTCGTCGAGCCAGGCCTCGAGGTCGTCGCCCAGCATGTCCTCATCGAACAGGTCATCGAGCGATAGCCGGCCGGTGCGGATCAGCGCCGAGAAATCACCCAGGCCCCAGACGGCGAGCGAATAGTCCGAGGCAACAAAGCCGAGCGGGCGGGCGCGGGCCCGCTCCAGCCGGCGGGTCAAGAGCATGCCGAGCGTCTGGTGCGCCAGCCGCCCCTCGAACGGGTAGCAGACGAGGTAGTTCTGCGCGCCGCGCGGGAAGGTCTCGACCAAGAGGCTATCCTCTGCCGGCAGGATCGACGCTTCCTGCTGCAGGCGCAGCCAATCGCTCACCTGGTCGGGCAGCAGGTGCCACTCGTCGGGGTGAGCGAGCAGCTTTCGTACCCCATCGGCGAGGAAGGTGGAGAGCGGAAACTTGCCACCCATGTAGGACGGAATCTTCGGGTCCTTGCCCTGCGAGCGCGACACATAAGCCTCGCTCTCGAACATCCCCTCATAGGCGACGATTTCGGAGCCGAACAGGAAAGTGTCGCCCTTGGTGAGGGTGGTGAAGAAGTACTCCTCCATCTCACCAAGTACCCTGCCGAACCGGCCGATGGGCCCGGTGGTCGCCCCCTTGGTGAAGCCACGGCCTTTGACCAGTCGCACCTTCACCATCGGCTCCTCGACAATGGTGCCGATGTTGAGCCGATACTGCTGCGCCACCTGCGGATTGGAGATGCGGAACTTGCCGTCGCCGGTCTGCCGCAGCTTGGCATAGCGCTCGTAGGCGCGCAGCGCGTAGCCGCCGGTAGCGACGAAATCGACGGTGCGCTCAAATTGCTCCCAGCTCAGCTCGCGATAGGGCCAGGCGCGGCGGATTTCGGCATGCAGCGCCAGCGGATCGAACGCATCGGCGCAGGCGGTGCCGAGGATATGCTGCGCCAGCACGTCGAGCCCACCGGACACCGGATCCTCGCTGTCCTGATGGTTGTGCTCGACCGCCTCGAGCGCCGCCTCACACTCCAATACCTCGAAGCGGTTGGAGGGGACGAACAGCGCCTTCGACGGCTCATCCAGCCGGTGGTTGGCGCGGCCGATGCGTTGCAGCATGCGGGACGAGCCCTTGGGCGCCCCAACCTGCACCACGAGATCGACATCGCCCCAGTCGATGCCGAGGTCGAGTGTCGAGGTGCACACCACCGCCCTGAGCCGTCCCTCCGACATCGCCGCCTCGACCTTTCGCCGCTGCTCCACCGCCAGCGAGCCGTGATGCATGGCGATGGGCAGCATGTCGTCGTTGGCCGCCCACAGCTCCTGGAACAGCATCTCGGCCTGGCTGCGCGTGTTGACGAACAGCAGCGTCGTCTTGTGCTCCTTGATGGTGCGGTAGAGGTCGGGGATGGCATAGAGCGAGGAGTGGCCGGCCCAGGGGATCACCTGCTCCGATTTCAAGATCTCGATATGCGGCTTGGCTCCGCCCTCGCCCATCAGCAGGCGCGCCTCGGCACCCGGCACTGGGCTGGCGATCCAGTCGCGCAACAGGTCCGGGCGGGCGACGGTGGCGCTGAGCGCAGTGATCCTGAGCTGCGGCGCGAGACTGCCAAGCCGTGCCACGCCGAGCGACATCAGCTCGCCGCGCTTGTTGGTGACCATGGCGTGCAGCTCATCGAGCACGACGCGGCGGAGCGAGGCGAACAGCTTGTTCGCATCCGGGTGGCTCAGCAGCAGCGCCAGCTGCTCGGGCGTGGTCAACAGGATCTGCGGCGGGTCGTAGCGCTGCCGCTGGCGGCGGTGCGACGGGGTATCGCCGGTGCGGGCTTCGACCCGGATGCCAAGGCGCATTTCGCTGATCGGCGTCATCAGGTTGCGTTGCACGTCGACTGCCAGCGCCTTCAGCGGCGACAAGTACAGGGTGTGTAGCCCCGGCCGCGGGTTTTCGATCAGGTCGTTGATGGTGGGCAGGAACCCCGCCAGTGTCTTGCCGGCGCCGGTCGGGGCGATCAGCAGCGCCGAGTCCCCCGCTTCGGTTGCCTCCAGCACCGCCAGCTGATGCGCACGCGGCGCCCAGCCCTTGCCGGCGAACCAGTCGGTGATCTCTGAACGGAGGGGCAAGGGGTGTTCCCGATTTGTGCCTAGTATGGGGGGACTGGTTCCGAACAACAAGAGCCGGATGCGCGCCGACCCCCACCCCTGCCCCTCCCCCTTGAACATGGGGAGGGAGAAGCTTCCACAGACGTGGGTGTTTTGGTCTCCCTCCCCCTTGCGGGGAGGGGACAGGGGTGGGGGTCAGCGCGCACAAATGTTCAACGTTTCATTCCCGCCGCGCCGGGAATCCGTTACCAACGACGGTCGGAGGCGCCCCGATGAACGACAACGAACAGCAGGTGTTGCAACTGAAGCCGGAGGCGGCGCTGGCGCTGCTGGTCGAGCGGGTGCAGCACATGCTGACCACCTACGAGGGGCGCATCGCCATCGGGCTCGCCGGCGGGCCCGGCGTCGGCAAATCGACGTTGGCGGTGAAGCTGGTGGAGGCACTGAACGCAACAACCCCTGACCTCGCCGCTTATGTGCCGATGGACGGCTTCCACATGCGGCATGCCAAGCTCGAAAGCCTCGGCACCGTGAAAGACAAGGGGGCGCCACACACGTTCGAAGGCGCGGCGTTCGCCGAGTTCCTCGCCGGGGTCAAGGCGGCGACGCTGCAGGTGAGCGGCCCCGGCTATTCGCGCGAGATCGAAGACGTGGTGATCGACGCCTTCGTCGTTCCGGCAGGCGCACGGGTGCTGGTGGTCGAGGGCAATTATCTGCTGCTGGCGAATGCGCCATGGTGGCAGGTGCGGCCGCTGCTCGACCTCGCCGTGTTCATCGACCTGCCGCGCGATACGGTGAAGGCGCGGCTGCTGGCCCGGCATGCCGAGCACGGCCTGTTCACTGCAGAGCGCAACCGGCAGCATGTCGAGCGCGTCGATCTCGCCAACTATGACCTGGTGAAACGTTCGCGTGGCCGTGCCGATATCGCCATAGACCTTCTCACCGAGCACTAAGTTGACCCGACCGACCTATCCGTTCGACGTGCGCTCGCGCGACGTCTGGGCCATCGCCTTGCCCGCCTCCGTGGCCTTCATCACCGAGCCGCTGGCCGGGCTGGTCGATATCACGGTGATCGGCCGGCAAGGCGACGCAGCGATGCTGGGCGGCGTGGTGCTGGGCGCGCTGGTGTTCGATTTCATCTTCTCGATGGCATATTTCCTGAGGACCGGCACGGCCGGGCTGACAGCGCAGGCCATCGGGGCGCGCGACCCGCGCGACGGGCTGCTGCATGTGGCCCGCGCCATCGGCATCGGCATCATCGCCGCCGTGCTGATGATCGCGCTGCAAATGCCGCTGCTGGCGCTCGCCAACCTCGCCATGGCGCCGACGGCAGGCGTCGCCGAAGCGCTCAAGCAATATTTCGAGGTGCGGATCTGGGCGGCGCCATTCTCGCTGATCAACTATGCGCTGCTCGGCTGGTTCTATGGGCGCGCCCGCGCCAAGACCGGCATGATGCTGCAGATGGTGATCCACGGGCTCGATATCCCGCTGTCGATCCTGTTCGTGATGAGTTTCGGCTGGGGCCCGCACGGCGCGGCGCTGGCGACGGTGATCGGGCAAGCCGCGGCGTCGATCCTCGGTCTCGTACTGCTGGTCCGGCATTTCGGTGGCTTCGCCAGGGTCTTGGCGATGATCGTGCCGGACGAGCTGTTCCATGGCCATGCGCTGCGCCGCATGTTCGGGCTCAGCCGCGACCTGATGATCCGCTCGATCGCGCTGATGGGCGCCTATGCCTATTTCGCGGCGCAGGGCTCGCGGCTGGGCGAGGTACCGCTCGCCGCCAACGCGATCCTGCTCAACTTCCTGATGATCTCGGGCTTCTTTCTCGACGGCATCGCGCAGGCCGCCGAGCAGCTCTGCGGCAAGGCAGTGGGCGCCAACTGGCGGCCGGCCTTCGATCGCGCCTACACCCTGGCGTTCCGCTGGGGCACGCTGATCGCGGTCGGGCTGGCGCTGGTCTGGTTCGCCGGCGGCTGGTACCTGATCGACTTCATGACCACCAGCGAGCCGGTGCGCGAGTATGCCCGGATGTTCCTGTGGATTGCGGCACTGTCCTCGCTCACCGGCATGCCGGCCTTCGTCTTCGACGGGATTCTCGTCGGCGTCACGCTCAACACAGTGATGCGCAACGGCATGGTGCTGGCGCTCGGCTTCTTCCTCGCCGTTGCCGTGGTGCTGCAGGGGGCGCTCGGCAATACCGGGCTATGGATCTCGATCCACCTGTTCTTCCTCTGCCGCGCCGGGTTTTACTGGTGGGCGCTGGAGCGGAAGAAGGCGGGGTTGTTTGACGCGTGACTGATAGAGACGGCCCCTCCCGGCCTCCCCGATAAAGGGGGGAGGTGAAGAGTCGAGGCTTTGTCTTCGATTGTGCCTAATGCACCGGCGGGGCACCTCCCCCATTATGGGGGAGGATGGGAGGGGGGGCGTCTGCTAGAGGCTAGCTTTCCCGCTCGCCCACTCCGACGTGGTCAGCCCGGTCAATTCCGACACCGACTTCAACCCCCTGCTCCGCACCGCGGCGCTCAACCCGCGCTTCAGCCGGTCGAGCATGTCGAGCCCGCCGAACACCAGCGCCGAGTAGAGCTGGATGGCGTCGGCGCCGGCCTCGAACTTGGCCACGGCGCTTTCGGGCGAGTGGATGCCGCCGACCCCGATGATCGGGAGCTTCCCCACGCGCTGGCGCACCTGCGCCAGCTTCTGGGTCGCGAGATTGAACAGCGGCTTGCCGGAGAGACCGCCGGTTTCGGTAGCGTTCTCCATGCCCTGCACCGGATCACGGCTCAGCGTGGTGTTGGAGACGATGAGCCCGTCGAGGTCGGTGGCGAGCACCACTTTGGCGATGCCATCGAGCGCCTTTTCGTCGAGATCGGGGGCGATCTTCAGCAGCACCGGCACGCGGACCGAGGCCTTGGAGCGCGCCTTCAGCACCGCCGCCAGGAGGCGGGTCAGCGCTTCGTCGGCCTGCAGGTTCCGCAGCCCGGGTGTGTTGGGCGAGGAGATATTGACCGTCAGGTAGTCGGCGACCTCGGCAAAACGAGTGACGCCGGTGACATAGTCGGCGACGAAGTCCTCGGAATCCTTGTTGGCCCCGATATTCACCCCGAGGATGGCGCCGACATGAGCGCCCTTCAGCCGGGCGAATGCCGCCTCGTGGCCCTCGTTGTTGAAGCCCATGCGGTTGATCACCCCATCGGCCGGGTGGACCCGGAACAGCCGCGGCTTGGGGTTGCCCTGCTGCGGCCGTGGCGTGACCGTGCCGACCTCGACCATGCCGAACCCCATGCGGGCCAGCGGCTTGGGCACCTCGGCATTCTTGTCGAAGCCGGCGGCCATGCCGACCGGGTTCTTCAGATCGAGCCCGCACAGCGTGGTGCGCAGTTCCGGCGGATCGACGCCCTCCTGCTCCGGCGCGAGGCCGAGCCGCAGCGCCGCGATGGTGGCGCCGTGGGCGATCTCGGGATCCATCTTCAGCAGCGTGTCGCGGGTCAGGCCCGAGAGCAGCGGCAGGCGGAGCAGCGGAGAGAGGCGCGAGAAGATCATTTGACCCAATCCGGCAGCGTGACGAGGCCGTTGGCCGGCACATCGAGCCGCGTCATGTTGGAAACCGATGCCATCGGGAAAGTGGCGAAGAGATGCGGGAACAGATCGCCGCCGCGCGACGCCTCCCATTTCAGCGTTTCGCCGAGCGGCGCCGTGGGGACCTGGAACAGCACCTGATCGGCGAGCCCGGCAAAGTAGAGCCGGATGGTCTCGCCCAGTTGCGCGGCGCTGGAGAAATGAATGTAGCCGTCGTTGAGGTCGATCGGCTGACCGACGAAGCTGCCGGCGGCGAGCGACGCCTCGTAGATCTCGCGGCTCGCGACCTTGTAGATGAATTCGGTTGTGGCCACGACATGCTCCTTCGCTCGAACGGGCCGGACCCTAGAGCATTTCGTCGTTTCAATGAAACGCCGAAAAGCTCCTGATTATGGGTTTGTCGCGCTTTCGAACCGGAAAGAACCGCAACCCTTCCGGCAAGCGCTCCAGCGATACGAACCGTCAATCACAAGTTGCTCCAGCCGCTTTACAAGCGGCGCGCTCGGGGCTTGGGTAGGACTTGTTTCCTCGACGAGACCAACCCAGAGCATGCTCTCACACAGCGACATCTGGACCGCGATCGATGCGATCGCCCAGCGGCATGGCCTATCGGCCTCAGGGTTGGCGCGATTGGCAGGTCTCGACGCGACGGCGTTCAACAGATCCAAGCGCATCAGCAAGGACGGTCGTGAGCGCTGGCCCTCGACCGAGAGTATCGCCAAGGTGCTGGACGCGACGAACGAGAGCTTCGATGCCTTCCTCGCACCAGGCGCACGGCTTCCGGCGTCAGGAACGAGAGGCTCGTTCGTGCCGCTGCTCGGTCTCGGCGAGGCCGGCTCCGGCGGCTTCTTCGAGGCGGCCAGCCTGCCGCAGGGCGAGGTGAACTTCCCGTCGGTGGACGGAGGCTTCGCGCTCGTAGTCTCAGGCGACTCGATGTTGCCGCTTTACCGTGACGGCGATGTCATCGTCGTCTCGCACACTGCACCGATACGGCGCGGCGACCGCGTCGTGGTGCGTACCAAAGACGACGAGGTGCTGATCAGGATGTTGTATCGACAGACCGCAAAGCTGCTGGAACTGCACTCGCTCAATTCCCTCCACCCGCCGCGCGTCGTCGAGATGACGAATGTCGAGGGGATGGGCCGCATCGTCTGGGTCAGCCAGTGATGGAGCAGCTCGAGATCATCCTGCCCTCCGGTGGCAGCGGGCCGGGCGTGCTGGTGGTCCATCCCTGGTGGGGCCGCAACGAGACCGTGCTCAACTATGGCCACCGGCTCGCCGGGCGCGGCTTCGTCGTGGGGCTCGCCGACGCCTTCGACGGCAATGTCGTTACCGACCAGGACGCGGCGCAGGGGCTGCTGGAACGCTACTGGCAATCGGCCCCCGCCCTGCTGGCCGGCAATGTCCGAACGCTCGCCGCGCATGGCGCAGTGACCAGCGGGGTCAGCGGGCTCGGCTTCTCGTTCGGCGCCTTCCAGTTGCTGCAGTTGCAGGAAGAGCTGCCGCTGCGTCGCGTCGTTACCTACTACGCCGACCGCGAGGTCGAACTGAAAGTGCCGGTGCTCGGCCATTTCGCCGAGACCGACCCGTTCGCTGACGATCAGCCGGGGATGATCGGCAAGCTCGAGGCTGCCGGGCCGCCGAGCGCCGCCATCGTCTACCCCGGCACCACCCATTGGTTCGCCGAGGCCGATCGACCGGAATATGTTGCCGCAGCCGCCGAAGCGGCGTTCCAGCGCTCGGTGGCGTTCCTCAGCGAGGATTGAGCCTCAGGCCGCAGTCACCAGCTTGCCGGCCAGTGCATCGGCGATCAGCTGGCGGGTCTCGGCCACGCCGTAGAGCGCCACGAACGAGCCGAAGCGCGGGCCCTGATCGGCGCCGAGCAGCACCTGATAGATGGCGCCGAACCAGTCGCGCAGCGGATCGAACGCGTGGGCGTTGCCGACTGCATAGACGATGTCCTGCAACTCCTTCGCCTCGAGCGCTTCCTTGCCGGCGAGCTGATCGGCAAGATCCTGCAGCGCGGCGCGTTCCTTGTCGGTCGGGGCGCGGAAGGTCTTGGTCGGCTTCACTTCATCGTTGAAGTAACGCACGGCATAGCCGGCGAGCCGGTCGAGCTCGGGGTTGGTCAGCGGCGTCTCGCCGGGCAGGCGGCGCGAGATGTAGTTCCACAGCGCCGACTTCTCGTGCGCGTTGGCGGCCGAGGCGAGGTTGAGCAGCAGCCCGAAGGTGATCGGCATATCGACCACCGGGACCTTGCCCGAGTGAATGTGGAAGGCCGGATTTTCGAGCGCTGCCGCTGCATCCTGTCCGTTGTAGGAGGCGACGTACTGATAGTAGTCGTCGACGGCGCGCGGGATCACATCGAAGTAAAGGCGCTTGGCCACCCGCGGCTTCTGGAACATGTAGAGGCTGAGGCTCTCGGTGCCGGCATAGGTCAGCCACTCGTCGATGGTCAGCCCGTTGCCCTTCGACTTCGAGATTTTCTGGCCCAGGTCGTCAAGGAACAGCTCATAGACGTAGTGCTCGGGCGGGGTGCCGCCGAGGATCGAGCAGATCTTGTCGTAGATGTGCTGGTTGGTCTGATGGTCCTTGCCGAACATCTCGAAATCGACCCCGAGGGCGGCCCAGCGCATGCCGAAATCCGGCTTCCACTGCAGTTTCACATGGCCACCGGTCACCGGCAGCGTAGCATCGCGACCATCCTCGTCGACAAAGGTGACGGTGCCGGCCTTGGCATCGACGTGCTTCATCGGCACGTAGAGCACGCGGCCCGAGATCGGCGAAATCGGCAGGAACGGCGAATAGGTGGCCTGCCGCTCTTCGCCGAGGCTGGGGAGCATCACTGCCATGATCTGCTCGTAGCGCTCGGCAGCGCGCAGCAGCACCTCGTCGAAACGGCCGGCCTTGTAATACTCGGTGGCGCTGGCGAACTCGTAGTTGAAGCCGAAGGTATCGAGGAAGCGCCGCAGCATGGTGTTGTTGTGGTCGCCAAAGCTCTTGTAGTCGCCGCCGAAGGGGTTCGGCACCGCGGTCAACGGCATCTGCAGGTAGGGCTCGAGCGCGGCGCGATCCGGCACGTTCTCCGGGATCTTCCGCATGCCGTCCATGTCGTCGGAGAAGCAGAGCAGCCGGGTCGGGATCTCGTCGCGGGTCAGGAGACGGAAGGCGGTGCGAACCATGGTGGTGCGCGCTACCTCACCGAAGGTGCCGATATGCGGCAGACCCGAGGGACCGTAGCCGGTCTCGAACAGCACCTCTTTCAAGCCAAGTCGCTCGACCCGAGCCACCAGTTTCCGGGCTTCCTCGAACGGCCAGGCGCGCGCCGTCGGTGCGGCGTCGAAGAAGGCGGGGTCGAGGGTTGGAAGCGGCGCGGGCACGGCAGGCCTCAGATGCTGAGTGGGGAGAAGGCGCTCAATTGCACCAGCCGGCTACGGGCGTCAATGGGAACGGCGCCTGCTCCGCCTTGCCAAGCGCCGGTGCGGTGCCTAGTTATGCGGGACTTTCAGCCAGGTCTCGCGAGATCGAGCCGGAAAGTCTGCAACTTACTGATCCCGCTCCAGAGGACCCGATGGCCATTTCCCTGCAGGACGCTCTCATCCACATCATGGTGGTCACCGCCTCGTCGGACGAAGGCATTTCCGAGCACGAGCTGGATGTAATCGGCAGCCTCGTGGAGCGCTCGCCGGTGTTCGCCGATTTCGACCTCGAGCGGCTCCCGGCCGTGGCCAACGCGGCGGTCGACAAGACCAACAGCGCCGGCCTCGACGCGGTGCTCGATGATGCCGTTGCGGCCGTGCCGAAGCGGCTCCACGACACGGCCTATGCGCTGGCCGTCGAAGTCGCAGTAGTGGACGTACAACTGCCCCAGGAAGAGTTGCGCCTGCTCGAGATGGTGCGCGACCGGTTGGACGTCGACCGGCTGGTGACCGCCGCAATCGAGGCCAGCGCCCGGGCGCGCATGCGGTCGGCGTGAGCCGACCTCCAACCCGCGCCATATGCACAGTCATCCCCGCGAAAGCGGGGACCTCTGTTTCTGAGGCTGATATCGCAAACTGAGGTTCCTGCATTCGCGGGAATGACCCGGCGGATGGGGCGCGCCCGCCTATCGGGCCCCGGTCAGTAGAAGCTCACCGGAAACCAGCGCAGGTAGAGCTCGTCGTAAGCGCCCGAGCGCTTCAGCCGGGCGAGGCCGTAGTCGATAACCTGGCGGACTGCGTCGGCGCCGGCGGGAGTCGCTACCGCAAGGCCCTCTCCGAACAGGTCGGGCCGGAAATACGGCTCCCCCGCGAACTCGCAGCACTCGACATGCTCATTGAGCCAGAATGACGCGCGCATGGCGTCGCCGAAATAGGCGTCCGCCTCACCCTTCGACAGTGCCTCGAGCGCCATGATTTCACTGTCGAACTGGAGCAGCCCTGCAGCCGGCAGGTAGCGGCGAACGAACTCGGCATGGGTCGAGCCGCGCCGTACCGCCACGCGCTTGCCGTTGAGCGATGCCGGGTCGAACCCGGAGGCCGCAGCGAGAGGGGTGACGAAACGGCCGGGCAGCATCAGGTAGATCTGCGAGAAATCGAACAAAGCCCCGTTCTGCGGGGTGAGCGCCAGGCCGGCGATCAGCGCGTCGCCCTGTCGATCCTCGAGGGCCCGCGCCGCCTGGTCCCACGGCCAGGCCTGCACGGTGCAGGTGATGGCGAGGTCAGCGCAGAGCGCGCGCGCCAGATCAACATTGAAGCCGACCAGTTCGCCCTTGTCGTCACGGAAGTTGAACGGCGGAAAATCCGCCGTGGTCAGGAACCGGATCGAGGGCACTGCGGCAAGGTTGGGGACGATTTCGCGTGCGCCCGGGTCGATGTGATAGGGCAGCGCCTGCGCCAGCACCGGCGCCGACGGGGCGAGCAGCAGAGCGAGGGCGAAGAGTAAGGCGCGCATGACGTCCCGGGGCGAGCAACCCTCGGCTTATCGCCCAATTCGCCGCTAAAGGCGAGGGCCGATGCCGCTGATCCCAAGCTCGATTTCGGACGATCTTCCAGGCCAGGTGGAACGGCCTAAGCGTATCGGCTTAGGCCGAGGTCGGCGACGTCGATGTCAGGCGCTTTGCCGGAAATGATGTCTGCGAGCACGCGACCAGACCCCGCCGCCATGGTCCAGCCGAGGGTACCGTGGCCGGTATTGAGGTAAAGGTTGGAAAGCTTGCTGCGCCCCAGCACGGGGGTGCCATCCGGCGTCATTGGCCGCAAGCCGCACCAGAAGCTCGCCTTCGAAGCATCGCCGGCCCTCGGGAACAGTTCGCGCAGCGAGCGGTCGAGCGGGCCGCGGCGCGAGGGGTGGAGCGTCGTGTCGTAGCCGGCAATCTCGGCCGTGCCACCGACGCGGATACGGTCGCCCAGCCGCGTCGTCGCTACCTTGTAAGTCTCGTCCATCACGGTCGAAACCGGCGCCACCGTGGCATCGGTGATCGGCACGGTGAGCGAGTAGCCCTTGATCGGGTAGACCGGCAGCCCGATGCCGAGCGGACGCAGCAGCAAGGGCGAATAGCTGCCAAGCGCCACCACATAGGCATCGGCGGTCAGCATGCCTTTGTCGGTCGCAACGCCGCTCACTTCTCCGCCGGAGGTGGCGATGTGGTCGATCGTCGTGCCGTAGCGGAAGGCCACGCCGCCGCTGGCGGCGCGCGCTGCCAGCGCTTCGGTGAACATCTTGCAGTCGCCGGTGTCGTCATTGGCGAGGCGTAAGCCGCCGACGAACGGCACCGTGGCAGTGGCAAGCCCTGGTTCGGCGGCCACGCACCCCTTGGGGTCGAGCACCTCATAGGGGACGCCATATTGCTTCAGCACGGCGATATCGTCAGCGGCATGGTCGAGCTGCTTCTGTTCGCGGAACAGTTGCACCGTGCCCTGCTGTCGCCCATCGAAGGCAAGCCCGGCCTCGGCGCGCAACGCGATCATCATGTCGCGCGAGTACTCGGCGAGCCGCACCATCCGGCCCTTGTTGGTGGCATAGGCGCGCTCGGTGCAGTTGGCGAGCAGCTGCAGGCCCCAGATCCACATGCGCGGATCGAGCTTGGGCCTCAGCACCAGCGGACCATCGGTCATCAACAACCACTTGATGGCCTTGACCGGGATCCCCGGACCGGCCCAGGGCGAAGCATAGCCGTAGGAAAGCTCGCCGGCATTGGCATAGCTGGTTTCGAGCCCCGGCCCCGGCTGGCGATCGATCACCGTCACCTCGTGGCCTGCCTCCGCCAGGTAGTGGGCAGAGCTGGTGCCGATGACGCCCGAGCCGAGGATGAGGACTTTCATGCCCTCATGATCACGAGTGCGGGCCGAAAGGCAATACGCGTCAGCAACATGGCGAGGTTGCAGTGCATCATGTAAGCATGCCGGCTTGCGCTCGGATGCGCCACTGGGCATGCTTTCCCACGCGGGGGCGCAACAAGACCATCGAGGACGTAACGGTGAGAATTGCCGCGCTATTCTTGGGCTTGATTGCCGGGCTGTTCGCACTCCTGGCGCCAAGTGCGCTGCGCGTCGACCTCGTGTCCCCATTCCTCGACTTCTGGACCCACAGCTCGAACGAGCGGCTGCTCGGCACCATCATGTGGTACGCTGTTGCCGGCGCTGCCCTGCTCGGCGGCGTGCTCGCCACGGTCACGCCGGGCTTTGCGGCGCTGCTGCTGATCGGCGCCGCCGCCGGCTGGCTCGGGATTGCCATTTCAGTGCCCCAGCTGTTCACCTACCATCTGCTGGCGCCTGCCGGCGCAGCGGGCCTTGCTGCGCTGTTCGCGTTCCTCGCCGGTGAGTTGCAGGTTCGGCGTCGACGGCAGGCCCGGCGCAACCGCAGGCTGGCGACGGAGGTGCCCGAAGAGAACGACAGCGAGTTCGAGCGCGAGGCGGCGCTGCGCATGGACCCGATGCTGATGCCGCGGCACGATGCTCCGCCGCCGCCCAAACGGGCCATTCCGCTGACGCTCGATGACGTGACCGTCACGTCGCGCCCGGCAAGTGCACCGCCGCGTTGGGAAGACCTCGATACACCGCGACCGCCGCGCCGCCACGATCCCGACATGTGGGCCGAGGCACGGCGCGAACAGCTCGAGCCGGCCGAAGCGCCCCGTGCCCGGCCGACGCCGGAACCGCAACCGGAGGTGAGGGAGCCCGCGCCTGAGCCACGGCGGCGCGAGCCGGAGGCGAGGCGGCGTGAGCCGGAGCCGCGCCGCGAGCGCGAGTCGCGGCGCGAGCCGGAACGGCGCAGCCCGGCACGCCGCGAGCGGGGCAATGCCTGGGTCGCCGCGCTGACGGCGGTCGTTGCCGTACTGGGTATCGGCATCATTGCGGGGGGCGCCTACCTGATCAACCGCGATGGGTCGCTCGACGCTCTGCTCGGCCCGCCCGCTACACCGGCCGCGGTGGTAAGCAGCGAGGCTGCCAATCCGGAACCGGAACCGAAGGTTGCCTCCACCGCCGCGCCGGCCCCCGCCGCGAAGCTCGAGCTGCCTGCGGCACCGACGCCCCCCGCGGATACTTCCGACGCCGCATCAGCACCGGCGGCGCCGGCGGCGACAGCGGTACCGGCGCGGGTTGCTGCGGCTCCTGCCCTCGGCACCTATGACAATCCGTTCGCCTACTGCCGCGCCGTCGGTACGATCGACTACATCGACAACCGCTATGCTGGTCCGGCAGTGACCCCGGCCATCGCACAGGCGCTGCTGATCCCCGCCGGTTCGGCTCGCGACCGGGTGCGCTGGCGCTGCGTCAGCGGCGCAGTGCTCGCCTGCACGTCGTATATCGGGCCGATCTGCGACATTGCGCCGACGGTGACCGAGATGCGCGAGTTCTGCGAGCGCAACCCCAATGTCGAGCAGCTACTGGCGCCCAGCGGAACCTGGGCCTGCGTCGACGGCAAACCGCAACTGCCGGCCGATGCCCATTGGCCCATAGACGAACGTGGCTTCCTGCCCATGGGCTGGATCAAAGTGCCGGACACGGCGTCGGCTACGGCGGGGTAGCGGGTCAGCCTGCCGAAGGCGGTTGGGGCCTGGTCGAGCCGCGGATCACCAGTTCGGGGGGGAACAGGTCCGTCTCGCTGTCGGCGCGGCGGCGCCCGGCAATGAGGTCCAGCAGGATTTCGATGGCGCGCTCGGCCATCGGGGCCAGCGGCACGCGAACCACCGTCAGTGGCGGCGCCAGCAGTTCGGCGAAATCAAAATCGTCGATGCCGACGATAGACAGGTCGCGCGGCGCCGCAAGCCCGAGATCATGCAGGGCGTGGAGTGCGCCCAGGGTCATCATGTTGGAGATCGACAGCAGCGCCGTCGGTGGATCAGGTAGACGCATCAGCGCGGCCACACTGTGCGCGGCCAGCGACTGTTCATAATCGCCCTTGAGCAGCAGGCCTGGATCGACCGCAAGGCCGGCGTGCTGATGCGCTTCGAGGTAGCCGGCAAGGCGATCCTTGCTGGTGGCAAGCTCGGCGATACCGGTGAGGACAGCGATCCGGCGATGTCCCAGCCCGATCAGGTGCTCGGTTGCCATGCGGGTGGCAGCGACGTTGTCCAGCTTGACGACGTTATAGGCGAGACCCTCGACATACATGTCGAGCAGGACGGTCGGAACGTGGATCTCGCGCTCCAGCCGCTGGCCATGCTCGGCGTCCGACCGCGTCGGAATGATGATCAACCCGGCGACGCGCTGCTGGCGCAGGAGGCGCAGGATCTGGTTTTCGCGTTCAGAATCCTGCCCAGTGGAAAACACCATCGAGAGAAAGCCGGCATTGAGGCAGACGTTCTCGATGATCCTCGCCACCGCAGCGAAATGCGGGTTGGTGATCGAGGGAACAATCAGGCCGATCAGTCTCGACTGGCCGCTCCTCAGACTCTGCGCCGCGCCGTGCGGGACATAGCCCAGTTCGCGCACCGCCGCCTCGACTTTGGAGATCACATCAGCGCTCACCGGCGCCGACCGGTTCAGTGCCGCCGATGCCGTGGAAATGGCCACGCCTGCATGCTTCGCCACGTCCCGAATGGTTGCCAAGTCGAATCCTCGATCGCCACGGCCCTTGCCAAGTGCGCTGCAAAGTGCTGTATACGAAACGTTTCGAGTCCGCAAATGAGCAACGTCGGATGGAGCAACGCTCCAGCCGGCGGTTTATCAGGCCAGCGACACGAAACGTTTCGACCGGGGGATCGGTCAACGATAAGCGTCGGATGGCGCAGAGGGAGGATTGAGTATGCTCAGGATTTCACGCCGCAACCTGTTGATGTCTTCGGCCGCACTGGCGGCCGGCGCCGGCCTGGGGCTCGGCCATGCCGCGGCCCAGTCGGATGTTGCTGCCACGCTCAAGCTGCAGACGTTCGGTGGCGACGCCGAACTCGCCGGCATCAACAGCGCCATCGCGCGCTTCAACAGGGCCTATCCCAACGTCAAGGTCGAGGTCTCGATCGACCCGATCTCCACCGGCTGGGGCGACTACGTCACCAAGGTGCTCGGCCAGTTCACTTCGGGCTCGGCCGCCGATGTCTACGGCACCGCGATCGAAACCTTCCAGGCCTTCTCGGCCCGCGGCCTCTTCCTGCCGCTCAACGATTTCGTCGCCGCCAATTCCGGCTTCTCGGACTTCGCGCCCAGCCTGTTCGAACAGGGCTCGTACAAGGGGAATATCAACTACATCCCCATCGGCTGGAACAACATCATGATCAACTACAACCGCGACCTGTTCGACAAGGCAGGCGTGGCCTACCCGGCGCGCGGTTGGACCTGGGAGCAGTTCCGCGAAACCGCCAAGGCACTCACGGTCAAGGACGGCTCGGGCACCGTCACCCAGTTCGGCTATGAAGTGCCGAACCAGAACTTCTTCGTGTTGCCATGGTTCTTCTCCAACGGCACCAACATCCTCAATGCCGACTGGACCCAGTCGAACATGCTGGATCCGAAGGTCGCCGAGACGCTGCAGTTCCTCCACGACCTGATCCATGTCGATGGCGTCTCGCCCATTCCGGGCGCCGAAGCAATGGACAACCAGTTCTTCGCCGGCCAGGTGGCGATGATCAATCGCGGCCAGTGGATCGTCCAGAACGCCAGGAAGAACAACCTCAACATGGATATCGCGGTGCCGCCGCAGAAGGAAAAGGAAGCCACCATCATCGGCTTCGGCGCCTACGCGATCGCCAAGTCGGCGCCCAATGCCGATCTCGCCAAGGCACTGGTGCTCGAACTCACCAGCGAGGAGACGCAGCGCGAGCAGGGCGAACGCGGCGGTGGCGTACCGGGCCGCAAGTCGGCGGCTTCGAGCGAGGCCTTCCTCGCCTTCCCGCCCAGCGCCTTCCTCTACTACGAGACGCTGCCCTTCACGACGCCCGTTCCCTCGCCGGCCAATTTCCAGGAAGTCGAGAAGATCTTCATCCGGCACTACACCGCGATGATGTCGGGCCAGGAAACCATCGCCGACGGCACCAAGGCCGCCGACGCCGAACTCAACGAGTCCTTCGCCCGCCTGAAGCAGCAGCTGGGCGGCTGAGTTCCTCCCGGCGAGGAGGGGCCGAGGATCCGGTGCGGGAAACGCACCCCCACCCCTGTCCCTCCCCGCAAGGGGGAGGGTGACCCTCCCACCAATCTTCGTCCCCTGGCCACCGTGCGAGCGGTGCCATCGTCTCGCTCCCCCTTGCGGGGAGGGGACAGGGGTGGGGGTATTGAGCCACCGGGCAACCGGTTCGTCACGGCAGTTCAGGTTTCCGGCCACAGATGTCAGCAACAGCTCAAATCCACGCGGGGCTCCATAAGCACCCGCCCTCCGATCTCCGCCGCGCGCAGGCGCGGACCGGGTACCTGTTCGTGCTGCCCACCTCGGTGCTCTACCTCACCTTCGTCTTGGCGCCGGTGGTGCTCACCGTCATCCTGAGTTTTGCCTATTACGATCCGATGCTTGGCTCGCGCTGGGTCGGGCTCGAGAATTTCCAGCGCTTCTTCACCGATCGCCGCTCGCTCGAGATCCTGTGGAACACGCTGCGCTTCACCTTCTTCGCGGTGACCTTCAACGTCTCGATCGGGCTGATCCTCGCCTTGGCGCTCAACCGCGCCATGCCGGGCTGGCTGCTCTACTTCTTCAGGCTCGCCTTCTTCCTGCCGGTGATCATCGCGGCGGCGTTCGTGTCGATCGTCTGGAGCTACTTCTTCGGCGACGACCTCGGGGTCATCAACTACTTCCTGCGCCTTGTCGGCCTGCCGGCCGTGCGCTGGTTGACCGATGCCTCGACCGCCATGACCTCGATCGTCATCATGGACGTGTGGAAGAACGCCGGCTTCTTCATGATCATCTTCATCGCGGCGCTGCAGGGCGTGCCGAAGACCATCATGGAAGCTGCGGTGATGGACGGCACGCCGGCCTGGCGGCAGTTCTTCCGCATCACCCTGCCCTACATTTCGCCGGTGGTGTTCTTCTGCATCGTCTACGCCTCGATCGGCGCGCTGCAGGTCTATGAGTCGATCGTCATCCTGACCCAGGGCGGACCCGGCGACGCGACGCGCTCGCTGTCGATCCTCATCGTCGAGCAGGGTTTTGGCAGCTTCCAGATCGGCTATGCCGCCGCCATTTCGGTGGTGATGACGGTGATCATCCTGATCATCACCGCCATTCAGCAAGCGCTGTCGCGCAAGTGGGTGCAGCGATGAACAATGCCATGCAGACCCAGGCCGCCAAGCGCTGGCTCGACTACACCATCATCGCCATCATCGCGGTGCTCGCCATCGGCATGCTGCTGCCATTCCTGTGGTTGTTCTCGGTGTCGTTCAAGCCGGTATCGGAAGCCTACAAGCTGCCGCCGACCTTCTGGCCGACGAGCCTCGATCTCTCCAACTACGCCGCCGTGCTCGCCTCGCGCGTGCCGTTCCTCACGATCTACGGCAACTCGCTGCTGATCGCGCTGGTGGTGACGGTGGGCCAGCTGGTCACCTGCACGCTCGCCGCCTTTGCCTTCGCCCGCCTCGAGTTCCGCGGCCGCGACACGCTGTTCGTAATCCTCTTGATCGGGCTGATGTTCCCGGCGCAGGTGACGATCCTGCCGATCTATCTGGGCTTTGCCCAGGTCGGCCTGATCAACCAGCCGATCGGGTTGGCGCTGATGTACCTGACCTCGAGCTTCGGGGTGTTCCTGATGCGCCAGTTCATGCTGAGCCAGCCCAAGGCGCTGGAAGAGGCCGCGCTGATGGATGGTGCGGGTTACCTCAAGATCTTCTGGCGCATCTCGCTGCCGCAGCTGAGGCCAGCGCTGTCAGCGCTCGGCATCATCACCTTCACCCAGACCTGGAACTACTATTTCCAGGCCCGCGTGCTGCTCGGACGCGAGACCTCGATGACCCTGCCGGTCGCGATGGACGTGCTGCGCGGCTATCTCGGCTCGG
>Ga0209902_100742_pt1 | contig 26297 bp, 22 predicted proteins | sample FECB27metaG_FD_188304 | JGI IMG/M metagenome (GOLD analysis project Ga0209902, IMG submission 188304) | Cyanobacterial communities from the Joint Genome Institute, California, USA - FECB-27 (SPAdes) (version 2) | ecosystem: Environmental > Aquatic > Thermal springs > Hot (42-90C) > Microbial mats...
TGTGGCTCTCTCCAAAAAAGTCCCACCCTGCCCATAAGGCTGGGCGCATGAACTAGGGCTTACAGGCCCAATTGCTTGAAAGCTACCCGCAACAGGAACGTGTTGCCGCGCCGGGCATCGCCGCGCGCCTGATAATCGCGGCGCCACGTCACGCCGAGTTCTAGGCATTCATCCTCGTAGGACAGGCCGAGTCGGTGGCGCACGGGCTCATATCCGTCCGCGCTGGTCAGCGGATCCTCGCGCGCACTGGTCAGGTCGATCGTCGTCGATCCGAACATCGACCAGTATTTGGCGATCTGCACGCGGCCACCCAGGCGGATTTCCTCGCGGTCGCGCAGATCCTCCAGATCGGGGCCGATATTCCGGTCGAGCCGCAGATAGCCGATGATCGCATAGGTGTTCCGCCCGCCGACCGTGGCGTCGATCTCGTTGCGCCGGATCGCCAGGCTGTCCTTGTCGAGACGATAGCGGTGGGTGAGGCTGAGGAACCGCTTGAAACGGACGGTGGTGCGACCGACGATATCCGACGTGCGGTTGGTCAGGCCGGTACCGTCCGGGAACAGCGCTGGCCTGGCCGACAGGCGATAGCTCTGGCCGACGATGGTGTTGATCGACAGGCCGGGCCGGTCGAGCGACCATTCGGCGCCATAGGTGACGCGCGCGCCATCCTCGTAGCGATCATAGCCCGCGAACCGGTTGATCGCGAACAGGTTGCTGTCCTCCAGATCGACGGCGCGCGCATCCTCGTTGGGGATGGCGAGATTGCCTTCGACGGGCGAGGCCACCAACTGGACGCGCGGCGTGAAGCGCTGCGTGCCGCCGAACGCTTCACCGACGAACGGCCATTTCACGTCGATCGCGAAGGATGCGACCGATCGCGCCGACCAGCCCGCATCGCCGCGATAGGCAGGGGTCAACGTCCTGAGCACCTCGTCGGTGTGATAGGCGTCGCCGCGCGCATAGGCAGTGAAGGTCACTTCCTGGCCGAGCGGGGTCAGCTTGCGCAGATCCCAGCGTATCCCGGCAAAGGCGCGCTGCGTATCCTGGCCGGCGGTGCGCGTCAGGAACAGGCTGTTGCCCTGAATCTCGATCGTGCCGCCCAGCAATCCCTCACGGAAACGGCGGCGGTAATCGATCAGGGGCAGCGCGATCGGCTGCTGGCCCTGAACGGCGCCGGCGCGCAGGGTCTGGGTCGCCCAGCCCGAGATGGAGAAATAACTGTCGGTGCCGATACGTTCCAGGTTGATCATGGAGCGCAACCGGTCGTCGCGTGAAATGTCGTAGCGGCGCAGGAACGTGCGATCGCTGGCCAGCCGGCCCGACGCCGTCAGGCTCCAATAGGGATCGAACTGCAGCTTGCCGCTGATATCGAGATAGCCCCGGAAATCCTTTTGCCCATTGGTGGGTATGACCGGCAGGATCGGCTGCCGGTTCCCATAGGTGCCATAGCCTGTGATCTGGAACGCGCCGAGATCGGTGAGCGCGCGGAACTGCCCCTCGAGCATCGGCAGCGCGTCGCTGTAGAGATGCGGTGTCAGGGTCAGGTCGCGATCCGACGATATCCGCAGATAATAGGGGACCGCGATCTCGAAGCCGTTGACCCGGTCGTAGCGCAGTTCCGGCACCAATATGCCCGACGCCGCCTGATCGCCCACGGTGTGGGTGAGCCCCGGCAGCGGGATCAGCGGCACGCCGAACAGTTCCAGCCGGGCGCCCTTGTACCGCACGCGCTTGCGTCCGGCGTCATAGGTCACGCTGACCGCGGTGATCTTCCAGGTCGGTTCGCGCGGGCAGTCGGACGAATCGGTGACGGGGCAGGGGGAATAGGCTGCGCGGTCGAGCGTATAGATGTCGCCGCTGCGCGATCCCTTGATCGCCGCGAGGCGGCCGCCCTCGTCCAGCACGACCAGCAGATTCTCCACGACGCCATCGCGCAGCGTGTCGGTCAGGTCGACCTTGTCGCCATAAGCAGTATCGCCGCCCGGATTGACGACCGCGACATTGCCCTCGGCCGTGACCTTGCCCGTCTCGCGATTCCAGACGACCGTGTCCGCGCGCAGCCGATTGCCCTCGCGGAACATGCGGACGTCCCCACTGGCGGTGACGACGTCGCTGTTATTGTCATATTCCAGAGTGTTCGCGCTGAACGTGATCTCCTCGTCGGTCGCGGGCGCCTGGCCCGCCGGCGGCAAGGACGGGGGCGCTACGGTCCGGGGCTGGAGGTCCTGCGCGGCTGCGGGCACGGCCATGAAAGCGCATGGCAACGCCGCCGAAAGCAGGAAAGTCTTACGCGTCACTTGGGCTCCACAATCCGGCGACTGGGTGCCGCATATCGCACCGTAGCAAGCCCGCTGCAACCAGCGCCTTTTCTTGCCCTTTTGCCAGCGGCGGCGGACTGGCCTAACAGGCAGCTCGCTCTATATCACAGCCGTTCAACGAAAGGCCCGTCTGTTCATGCGCATCCGTTTTGCCGCCACCCAGCCCGAAGGTGATCACGCGCTGGCGCTTCCCATCCGCAAGGGCGCCGATTTCCCGGCCAGCCTGCCCGGGCTCGACGCAGCCGGCGCGGCGCTTGCGCGTGCGGCCGCGGCGGCCGCGCGGTTCGAGGGAGAGGTCGGCGCGACTGCGGAACTGGTGGTGGCTGAAGGGCAGGGCGCGCGTCGCATCGTCCTGTTCGGCCTTGGTGACCGCGACGATGCCGTCGCCTGGGAACGCGCGGGCGGCGCGCTTGCCGCACGCCTGCTGACCTCGGGGGAGACACGGCTGGTCGTCGATCTGTCCGGCAGCGTTCCGCGCGCCTCCGACGCCGCTCGGCTGGCGCTCGGCGCGTCGCTCAGGAGCTGGCGGCACGACATCTATCGCACGCGACTGCCCGAAAAGTCGAAGCCGACGCTCGACGAAGTCGTCATCGTCGGCGCCGCCGACGGCGCGGAAGCGGACTGGGCGCAACAGAATGCTGTGGTCGAGGGCGTGGCCTTCACGAGGACGCTGGTGTCCGAACCCGCCAATGTCATCTATCCGGAAAGCTTCGTCGAACGCTGCCGGCATCTGGCGGACCTGGGCATCGAGATCGAGGTTCTCGACCGCGCCGCGATGGAACAGCTCGGCATGGGCGCGCTGCTGGGCGTTTCGCTGGGTTCGGCACGCGAGCCGCGTCTGCTGGTCATGCGCTGGGACGGGACGAACGGTGCCGAGAAGACGCCGGTCGCCTTTGTCGGCAAGGGCGTGACGTTCGACACCGGCGGCATATCGATCAAGCCCGCGGCCGGCATGGAAGACATGAAGTGGGACATGGGCGGCGCCGGCGCCGTTGCAGGCGCGATGAAGGCGCTGGCGCTACGCAAGGCGAAGGCGCATGTCGTCGGCGTCTGCGGGCTGGTCGAGAACATGCCCGACGGCAAGGCGCAGCGCCCCGGCGACATCGTCACCTCGATGTCCGGCCAGACGATCGAAGTCATCAACACCGACGCCGAGGGGCGGCTGGTGCTCTGCGACGCGATCACCTGGGTCCAGCGCAAGTACGCGCCGAAGACGATCGTCGACCTGGCCACGCTGACCGGCGCGATCATCATCTCGCTCGGCAACGAATATGCCGGCATCTTCTCGAACGACGACGGGCTTGCCGATACGCTGATCGCCGCAGGCAAGGCGGCGGGGGACCCGTTGTGGCGCTTCCCGCTCGGCGACGCGTACAACAAGCTGATCGACTCGCCGATCGCCGACATGAAGAATATCGGCGCGCGCGGCGGCGGATCGATCACTGCGGCGCAGTTCATCCAGCGCTTCGTCGAAGACGGCGTCAAATGGGCGCATCTCGACATCGCGGGCATGGTCTGGGCGGACAAGGCCGGCGCGACCTGGGAAAAGGGCGCAACCGGCTTTGGCGTCCGCCTGCTCGACCAGTTCGTCGCGGATACGCTCGAAGGCTGATGAAAGTCGATTTCTACCAGCTTGGCGGCCGTCCGGTCGAACAGGTGCTGCCCGCGATCGCGCAGCGCCTGATCGATTCGGACGCCCGCCTGCTGGTGGTCTCGGGCGACGATGCCCAGCAACAGCGGATCGACGCGGCCCTGTGGTCGGCGCGCCCCGACTCCTTCCTGCCGCATGCACGGGCAGGCGCGGACGACGATTCGGCGCAACCGATCCTGATTTCCGCGACCACCGATGCGGCCAATGCCGCGCGCAACATCGCGCTGGCGGACGGCGCATGGCGCGACGCCGCGCTGGAATTCGACCGGGTTTTCCATTTCTTCGACGCGGACTCGGTTGAGGCCGCGCGCGGCGCATGGCGTGGCCTCAACGGCCGCGAGAATGTCGAGCGCCGCTACTGGGTTCAGGACGATGCGGGCAAATGGAGCCAGATGGCCTGAACAGGCGCGGCTTGCGGTTCGGCCCGCCCGCCGCTAAGGGGCCGGCATCCCCATCATCCAACATATTGGAGCTGTGACGGCCATGGCCGCAAATCGCACCTTTTCGATCATCAAGCCCGACGCCACGCGCCGCAACCTCACCGGTGCGGTCACCAAGATGCTGGAGGAGGCCGGCCTGCGCGTCGTCGCATCCAAGCGCATCCAGATGACCCAGGAGCAGGCCGAGGGCTTCTACGGCGTCCACCGCGAGCGCCCCTTCTTCAACGATCTGGTCAGCTTCATGATCTCGGGTCCGGTCGTGGTCCAGGTTCTCGAGGGCGAGAACGCCGTGCAGCGCAACCGCGACATCATGGGCGCGACAAACCCCGAGAATGCCGAGCCCGGCACGATCCGCAAGGAACTGGCCGAGTCGATCGAAGCCAATTCGGTCCATGGTTCGGACAGCGACGAGAATGCGGCGATCGAGATCGCCTATTTCTTCAAGCCGGAAGAACTGGTCGGCTGATCTTCGGATCCTCGACAAAAAAGGGGCCGCCGGGTGATCCGGCGGCCCTTTTTCGTTCAGAACTCGGCGGCGACGCCCATGAACCTGGTCAGCCGCTTCGGCGCGACCGCGCGCCAGCTCTTGTCCAGCCAGTCGGCGACATGATCCCAGTCGGTGTCGCCCGTATCCAGCCTGATCGCGATCCAGCCCGCCGCGCCATAATAGGCCGGGCGGTAATAGAGTTCGGGTTCGGCCTCGATCAGCGCGTTCATCTCGTCCTGCCCGCTGGTCTTGACCAGCAGCGCGATGGCATCCTCGCCATGGTGACGGATCGAGACATAAGCGAAGAACTTGCCGGATTTCTCGCCGCCCACGCGCCAGCCCGGCGAGCCGTGCGACGAGCGCGCATCGGTTTCGGGAAGGGCGAGCGCCAGCTCGCCGACTTTCGCCACGATCCATTCGGGCGTGCTCTCACGACTGACGAAATCCGCCAGCACACGCGAATAAAGCTGATGCTCGGCGATCAGGACCCGCGCGGCCAGGCTGTCCGCCGTATCGCCCGCGACGATCGCGACTTCCGTCCGACCCAGTACGGGCCCGTCGTCGAGCTCGGCCGTCACCTCGTGCACCGAACAGCCCGTCGTCCGGTCGCCCGCTTCGAGCGCGCGTTCATGGGTGTCCAGGCCCTTATACTTGGGCAGTAGCGAGGGATGGATATTGAGCATCCGCCCGGCCCAGCGGCCGACGAAATCGGGCGAGAGCAGGCGCATATAGCCCGCCAGCGCGACATATTCGACGCGCGCCGCGCGCAGCTCCGCATCGACCAGCGCATCGAATTCGGCGCGCTTCATGCCCTTGTGGCTCGCGCCCCATGTCGCGATTCCTTCGCCCTCGGCGAATTTCAGCCCCGCCGCCTCCGGATCGTTGGCGGCGACCAGCACGATCTCGAACGGGCAATCGGGATGCTTCGCGGCATAGACCAGCGCCGCCATGTTCGATCCGCGCCCCGAGATGAGGACGCCGACCCGCGCCTTACCCATTATGCGTCGCGCTCCAGTCGGCGCGCGCGCTCCAGGTTTCGGTTGAACCCGACACGGTACAGCCACGCTCGCCGGCCTCGATCCGGCCGATCCGGAACACTGCCTCACCGGCCTCTTCGAGCGCGGCGATCAACGGCGCGACATCGCCCTCGTCGACGGCCAGGACCATGCCGACGCCGCAATTGAAGGTGCGCGCCATCTCTTCCGGCTCGACATTGCCCTGCGCCTGCAGGAACGCCATCAGCCGCGGCTGCGGCCAGGCGTCGGCGTCCACATGGGCATGCAATCCTTCGGGCAGCACGCGCGGAATGTTCTCGAGCAGGCCGCCGCCCGTGATGTGGGCAAGCGCTGCGATCCGCCCGGCACGAACCTGCGGCAGCAGCGAGCGGACATAGATGCGCGTCGGCGCCATCAGTGCGTCGATCAGCAGGACGTTCTGATCGAACAGGGCGGGGCGGTCGAGCTTCCAGCCCTTGTCGGCGGCGAGTCGGCGGACCAGCGAGAAGCCGTTCGAATGCACGCCGGACGATGCCAGGCCGAGCAGGACCTGTCCCGCCTTCACCCGATCGCCGGTCAGCGCCTCGCCGCGCTCCACCGCGCCGACGCAAAAGCCGGCAAGATCGTAATCGCCATCGGCATACATGCCCGGCATTTCCGCGGTCTCGCCGCCGATCAGCGCGCAGCCCGCCTGGCGGCACCCTTCGGCGATTCCGGCGATCACGCGCTCCGCGACGCCATTCTCCAGACGGCCACAGGCATAATAATCCAGGAAGAAGAGCGGTTCGGCGCCCTGGACGATCAGATCGTTGGCGCACATCGCGACCAGATCGATGCCGACTCCGTCATGGCGGCCGCTGTCGATCGCAAGCTTCAGCTTCGTGCCGACTCCGTCGTTCGCCGCGACGAGCAGGGGATCTCGATAGCCCGCTGCCTTGGGATCGAAAAAGCCCCCGAAACCGCCAAGATCGGCCTCCGCGCCGGGCCGGCGCGTCGAGCGTGCGAGCGGGCCGATCGCTTTAACGAGTGCGTTGCCGGCGGCGATGGAAACGCCAGCCTTGGCGTAGGTGTAGGATTCATCGGATGTCATGCGCCGCGCCTACAGCATTTTCGGCACCGAGTGGGAGCCGCTTTTTACACAAGAAAATGCGAAAGAAATTCCATCCCACTTGGATTTCCACCTCCAACTCGTCAAAAGAGCGCCGTGACGCTCACCAATCGCATTTATCAGCCTCTGCCGCTGCTCCTCGCGCTGCTCATGCTGGCCGGATTGGCGGCTGCGGTTTTCGCCCAGATCGAGGGCGGCGACCGCGGCGTGATCCCCATCGACACCAGCGGCAGCCTGGAAGTGCCGGGCGTGACCGTCGACGTCTATGCGAAGACCGCGGATGCGGCGCGACTCGGCGGCTGGAGGCTGGCGCAGCGCAAGGCGTGGCGCGAACTCTGGGTCAAATATCATCCCGGGACCGGCGCCCCCGCGCTTCCCGACGGCACGCTCGATTCGATGGTCAGCAGCATCGTCGTCGAAGACGAACAGATCAGCGCCAACCGCTATATCGCGCGTCTCGGCGTGCTGTTCGACCGCGCCCGAGCGGGCCAGATACTCGGCGTCAGCGGCGGCGTCGCGCGATCGCTGCCGATGCTGGTCATTCCCGTCCAATGGTCCGGCGGACGGCCCGAAAGCTTCGAGCACCGCACCGAATGGCAAAAGGCCTGGGCGCGCTTCCGCACCGGATCGGGCCCGATCGACTATGTCCGCGCCACCGGCACCGGCGCGGATCCGGTCCTGCTCACCGTCGCGCAATCCGGGCGCCGCAACCGCAACTGGTGGCGCCTGCTGCTCGATCAATATGGCGCGGCCGATGTACTGATCCCGACCGTGAAGCTGGAACGCCAATGGCCCGGCGGGCCGGTGATCGGCCGCTTCACCGCCGCGTTCGGACCCGACAGCAAGATCCTCGACCAGTTCACGTTGCGCGCCGAGAATTCGGGCGCGCTGGAAAAGATGCTCGACGAGGGTGTTCGCCGTCTCGACGAATCCTATTCGCGTGCTCAGGCGATCGGCATGTTGCGGCCCGATCCGACGCTGATCATCGAAGAGCCGGTCGATCCGTCCGCGCTCGAGGAAGCATTGCCGACCGAGGATGCGGCGGGCAACGCGACCGATCTGTCGATCCCCACCGGCGGACTCAGCGTCACCGTCCAGTTCGAAACGCCCGACGTGGGTTCGATCACGCGCGCCGAAAGCGCGATCCGTTCGGTGCCCGGCGTGACCAACGCATCGACGACCAGCCTTGCGCTCGGCGGGATCTCCGTCATGCGCGTCGTCTATGCCGGCGACGTCTCGACATTCCGGACCGCGCTGGCCGCGCGCGGCTGGCAAGTCACCGAAGGGGGCGGGGTGCTGCGCATCCGTCGATCCCAGGCGACCCCGCCGCCCGACGATCAAGTGACGGTCCGGCAGTGAAGTCGACCGCGTGAGCCAGATCGCGCTGCCGCTCGACTGGCCGGCGGACGAGACCGACGCCGATTTCCTGGTCAGTACATCGAACGCCAATGCCGTCCGTCATCTGGAACATGTCGGGACATGGCCGGTATGGGCGACCGTGCTTGCCGGCCCGCGCAAGTCCGGGCGCAGCCTGCTTGGCCGAATCTTCACGCTGAAGACCAAGGGCCTGCTGATCGACAATGCCGAGGAGCAATCCGAGGAGAAGATCTTTCATGCCTGGAACGCCGCACAGGAGATACGCCGGCCATTGCTGATCGTCACCGATCGCACCCCCGGCGAATGGAAGCCGCGCCTGGCCGACCTGCGCTCGCGGCTCGCAGCGACTCCGATCGTCCGGCTCGAAGATCCCGACGACAGGCTGATCGACATGCTGATCGAACGGCAGCTCGGCGCGCGCGGCATCATCACCCTGCCGGAGTTCCGCGCCTTCGTCGTCGCGCGGATAGAACGCAGCTTCATCGCGGTGCATCGCTTCGTCGATCAGGTCGATCAGGCGGCCCTGGCGCGACGCAGCCGCATCAATATCAACCTCGCTCGACAGGTACTTGCCGAGATGGGTGTCATCGACGAGTCACATTCGAACGGTTAGGCTGGCCGGATGAGCAGCAATCCAGTCCCCATCGCCTTCGGCAACGACGATGAGCCCGATGTTCCCGTGGCCCCCGGCGTGCGCTATTTCAATCGCGAGCTGAGCTGGCTCGCCTTCAACCGCCGTGTGCTCGAGGAAGCGACCAACCACGCGCATCCGCTGCTGGAACGACTCCGCTTCCTGTCGATCTCAGGTAACAATCTCGACGAATTCTTCATGGTGCGGGTTGCCGGCCTGAAGGGACAGCAGCTCCAGGATATCGAGCAGCGTTCGGCCGACGGCATGACCATCGTCCAGCAGCTTGCCGAGATCGCGCGCCAGGCCGACCGGCTGATGGCGGAACAACAGGCGATCTGGCGGGAGATCCGCGGAGAATTGCGCCAGGTGGGCATCCGCGTGCTCGGTGTCGACGATATCAACGACTCGACCGCGACATGGCTCGCGACGCATTTCCGCGAACAGATCTTCCCGATCCTGACGCCCCAGGCGCTCGATCCCGCTCACCCGTTTCCGTTCATCCCGAACAAGGGATTGAGCGTCGTGTTCGATCTCAAGCGTCGATCCGACGGCGAATCGATCCGCGAATTGCTGATGCTGCCCGCCGCGGTGCCGCGCTTCGTGCGGATCCCGGGCGGGGATGCGGCCTGTTATGTCGCGCTGGAGACGGTGATCCGCCATTCGGCCGGACAGCTTTTCCCCGGCTATGATGTCGTCGGATCGGGCGCGTTCCGCATCATCCGCGACAGCGATATCGAGATCGAGGAGGAAGCGGAGGATCTGGTCCGTTACTTCCGCAGTGCGATCAAGCGCCGGCGACGGGGCAGGGTGATCCGCCTCAAGCTCGAAAGCGGCATGGCGCCCGACGTCGAGAAGCTGGTGAAGCAGGAACTGGGCGGCGAGGATGCGCTGATCACCGAAACCGCCGGTTTCCTGGGGATCGGCGAACTCGAACAGCTTGTCGAGGAAGACCGCCCCGACCTGAAGTTCACACCCTATGCGCCGCGCTTTCCCGAGCGCATCCGCGAGCATGGCGGAGACTGTTTCGCGGCGATCCGCGACAAGGATATCGTCATCCACCACCCGTACGAGACATTCGACGTGGTGCTGGCCTTCCTCAAACAGGCGGCTGACGATCCCGATGTGGTCGCGCTCAAACAGACGCTCTATCGCGCGGGCAAACAATCGGCGGTGATCCGTGCGCTGATCGACGCGGCGGAAGCGGGCAAGTCGGTTACCGCTGTCGTCGAGCTGAAAGCGCGCTTCGACGAGGAGCAGAATCTGCTCTGGGCGGCCCAGCTCGAACGGGCGGGCGTTCAGGTCGTGTACGGCTTCATCGACTGGAAGACGCACGCCAAGATCTCGATGGTCGTGCGCAGGGAAGCGGGCACCTACCGCACTTACTGCCATTTCGGCACCGGCAATTATCACCCGGTCACCGCGCGCATCTACACCGATCTGAGCTTCTTCACCGCCGACCCGCGCGTCGGCCGCGATGCGGCGCAGATCTTCAATTACATCACCGGCTATGTGGATCCGCCGGGGCTCGAAGTGGTGACGATGTCGCCCAAGAATCTGCGATCGTCGCTCTGCGCGCTGATCGATGCGGAAATCGCGCATGTTCGCGCCGGAAAGCCCGGCGCGCTATGGGCGAAGATGAACTCGCTGGTCGATCCGGACATCATCGAAAAGCTGTACGAAGCCAGCAATGCCGGGGTGGAGATCGACCTGATCGTCCGTGGCATCTGCTGCCTGCGACCGGGCGTACCGGGCATGTCGGAGAATATCCGTGTGAAATCGGTCATCGGCCGATTCCTGGAGCACAGCCGCATCTGGGCGTTCGGCAACGGCAAGGCGTTGCCCAATGACGGCGCGAAGCTGTTCATATCGTCGGCCGACTGGATGCCGCGCAATTTCGACCGGCGCGTCGAATATATGCTGCCGATCGAGAACCGGACCGTGCACGATCAGGTGCTCGATCAGGTGATGCTCGCCAATCTGCTGGACAACGAGCAAAGCTGGGAGCTGAACGCCGAAGGCGATTACGACCGCGTCGTCCCGGACGAACGACCGTTCAATCTCCATCATTATTTCATGACCAACCCGTCATTGTCGGGCCGTGGCGCTTCGCTGCGCAACAGCGACGCCGTGCCGACACTCAGGCTGAGGCGCCGCAGAAAATAGCCTTCGCTTTTTTGTCGCTCCGGCGGAAAGGCCAGCCTATGCAGTGCGGGATGTCGCGCGGCGATATCGTGTCCAGTTCCCCGGGCATATGCCGGCGACGCTTGTGAGGTCAGATTGACGTGAACGGTCAAACCAGCACCTCGCGCAGGGCCATTATCGATATCGGCTCGAACTCGATCCGCCTGGTCGTCTTCGACGGGCCGGAACGGCTGCCCGATATCTATTTCAACGAAAAGGTCATGGCCGGGCTTGGCCGCAACCTTTCGCGCAGCGGGACGATCGATCAGGCGTCGATCGACGTGATGTTGCGCGCACTCCGGCGGTTCCGTCGCCTGGCCGACGAGATGGGCGTGTCCAGCCTGCGGACGGTCGCGACCGCGGCGATCCGCGAAGCGACGAATTCGGCGGATATCCTTGCCCAGCTTGCCGATCTCGGCCTGAATGTCGAGCTGCTGTCGGGCGAACAGGAAGCGCAGGCGGCCGGCCTCGGCGTGCTTTCGGCCATTCCGGACGCGAACGGCATCGTTGGCGATCTCGGCGGCGGCAGCCTGGAGCTCATCCGCGTGCGTGACGGGCGGACCCATGAATCGATCTCGCTTCCGCTCGGCGTGCTGCGGCTCGGCGCCATTCGCGCCAAGGGCAAGAGCGTGCTGCGCGGAACGCTCGGCAAGATGCTGAAGAAGCAGGGCTGGCTTTCCGAAGGGAAGAAGCTGCCTTTCTACCTGGTCGGCGGCTCGTGGCGGGCGCTCGCGCGTCTCGACATGTTCCTGACCGGCTATCCGCTGCCGATCATCCATCATTATCGCATGCCGCCCGACCGCGCGACGCATCTGGCGCGCTCGCTGGCCAAGGTCGACCGCAAGAAGCTGCAGGATCTGCCGACGCTGTCCAGTTCGCGTATTCCGACGTTGAACGACGCCGCATCGCTGCTTTCGGCGGTGGTCGCGCATCTCGACCCGAGCGAGCTCATCGTGTCCGCATCCGGCCTGCGCGAAGGACTGATGTTCGACATGCTCGACGCTGAGACCCGGCGGATCGACCCACTGATCGCCGCGACCCGGACGGAGGGGGCGCGATTGAGCCGTTTCCCCGAACATGGCGACCTGCTCGACCGCTGGATCTCACCGCTGTTCGATCGGGAACCGCCATCGATCGCGCGGCTGCGCCTCGCCGCCTGCCTGCTGGCCGATGTCGGCTGGCACGCAAATCCGGAGTTTCGCGCCGAACGCGGCATCGAGATCGCTCTGCATGGCAATTGGGCTGCGGTCGACGCGGCAGGCCGCGCGATGATGGCGCAGGCATTGGCAACCAGCTTCGGCGCCGGAAACGCCCCGCTGCCGCTGCTTGCGCCGCTTGCGCCCCCGCAGGCGCTGCAAAATGCAGTGCTGTGGGGCTTGGCGATGCGGCTCGGCCAGCGTTTTAGCGGGGGTGTCGCCGCACCTCTGCGTCAGAGCCGCCTGTCGGTGGATGGCGGCAAACTTCGGCTCGCGATCGATCCGGGCGAAGCCGAACTCTATGGAGAGGCGGTCGAACGGCGCCACCGGCAACTGGCCGTGGCGATGGGGCTCAGCCATCAGATGGTGGCGGATCAGCCGCAGTTCGCGGACGTCACCTTGTTGTCGCGGTCGTAGCTGACCGTCAGCCGGTCGGCCCGGAAATCCATCGTCATCGCGCTATCGGGCGGGCCCCAGCGCAACGTACGCGCGCCCGAAACCTTGAGCAGTTCGGCACCGAGTTCCGCGCTGACCGTGCGTCCGACGAATGCGCTCAGCCCGTCATTGGAGCATTCTCCGCCAGCACCGGCGCCGGCATCGGCCGGAACCGTCGCGCATCCTGCCAGCAGGACGCATCCCAGCATCGCGAGCCTGATCATGCCGCATCCTCCGCACCAGCCATGGTCATTGTCATGGTCAGCTTGCCGCCCCGGACCGCAAAGGCAAGCCGGCCTTCGACGAGCGCCAGCGCATCCCGGCCGAACTGTTCGAACCGCCAACCTTCGAGGATCGCCAGCCCGTCGCGCCGTCCGGCGGCGAGCATTTCCAGCTCCTCGGTGCGGGCCAGCAATCGCGGCGCGACGCTTGATTCGCGGGCACGGATCTTCAGCAGCAGCTTGAGCAGATCGGCGACCAAAGTGCCTTCCTTGCCCAGCCCCGGCGTACGATCCTCGCGCACGGGCATCTCGTCGGGGGGGAGCGGAGTCGACGCGGCGAGCGCCGCGATCATCCGGCCGCCGATATCGTTGCCTGCCCAGCTTCCCGACAGACCGCGCACCTTAGCCAGATCGGACTGGACGCGCGGCGGATGCGCGGCGATGTCGGCCAGCGTCTCGTCCTTGGCGATGCGTCCGCGCGGCAGATTCTTGTTCTGGGCCTCGCGCTCTCGCCACGCCGCCAGCGCCTTCAGGCGCCCCAGCACTTCGGGCTTGCGGCTGGGCACCTTGATCTTCTGCCAGGCCTGTTCGGGAACGGTCACGTAATTGGCGGGATCCGCAATCCGCTCCATCTCCTGATCCAGCCAGTCGCCGCGCCCGGTCTTGCGCAGCTTCGCCAGCATCCTGGGGAAGATCTTCACGAGATGGGTGACGTCGCCGATCGCATAATCGATCTGGCGCTGATCGAGCGGACGGCGGCTCCAGTCGGTGAAGCGCGCGCCCTTGTCGAGCGTGATGCCGAGCCAGCTATCGACCAGATTGGAATAGCCCACCTGATCGCCTTGCCCCAGCGCCATCGCCGCGATCTGCGTGTCGAACAGCGGGTGAGGGGTCTTGCCCGTCAGATTGTGGACGATCTCGATATCCTGGCCGCCCGCATGGAAGACCTTCAGCACATCCTCGTTGTTGACGAGCAGATCGAGCAGGGGCCCCATATCCATGCCCTCCGCCTTGGGATCGATCGCAGCCGCCTCGCTTTCGTCGGCGATCTGGATCAGGCAGAGATCCGGCCAATAGCTGTTCTCACGCATGAACTCGGTATCGACCGCCACGAAGGGCGATCGCGCGAGGCGGGAACAGAGATCGGCGAGGGATTTCGAGTCGGTGATGAGCGTATGAACATGCATCGCGTCCCCTTATACCCGTCTCGCGGGTTGACAAAGCCGCTTCGCCCCTGTGTTAGCGCGGTTTCACCGGCCTTGCCGACGAACAACCGGAAAAATGAGCATCATGCACGCCTATCGCACTCATAAATGCGCAGAATTGCGCGCCGCACAGGTCGGCGAGAGCGTTCGCCTCTCTGGCTGGATCCATCGCAAGCGCGATCATGGCGGATTGCTGTTCGTCGATCTGCGCGATCATTACGGCATCACCCAGATCGTCACCGACGTGGATTCGGAAGCGTTCAAGGTGATCGACAAGGCGCGCGCCGAATCCGTCATCACCGTGACCGGCGATGTCGTCGCGCGTTCGCCCGAAACGGTGAACCCGAACCTGCCGACCGGCGAGATCGAGATCCGCGCGCGTGAGGTGAGCATCCAGTCCCAGGCGCAGGAACTGCCGCTGCCGGTGTTCGGCGATGCCGAATATCCCGAGGATATCCGCCTGCGCTATCGCTTCCTCGATCTGCGTCGCGAGCGGATCCACAACAATATCGTGCTGCGTTCCAAGGTGATCGCCTCGATCCGCCAGCGCATGATCGGCCAGGGCTTCACCGAGTTCCAGACGCCGATCCTGACCGCGTCGAGCCCCGAGGGCGCGCGCGACTATCTGGTGCCCAGCCGCGTCCATCCCGGCAAATTCTACGCGCTGCCGCAGGCGCCGCAGATGTTCAAACAGCTGCTGATGGTCGCCGGCTTCGACCGTTACTTCCAGATCGCACCCTGTTTCCGCGACGAGGATGCGCGCGCCGATCGCAGCCCGGGCGAATTCTATCAGCTCGATTTCGAGATGAGCTTCGTCACGCAGGACGACGTGTTCGCCGCGATCGAGCCCGTCCTGCACGGCGCGTTCGAGGAATTCGCGAACGGCCGCAGCGTCACGCCGGCGCCGTTCCCGCGCATTCCCTACCGCGAATCGATGCTGAAATACGGCAACGACAAGCCCGATCTGCGCAACCCGATCGAGATCGTCGACGTCACCGAGCATTTCCGCGGCTCGGGCTTCGGCATCTTCGCCGGCATCGTCGAAGGCGGCGGCACCATCCGCGCGATCCCGGCGCCCAAGGCCGGCGAGCGCAGCCGCAAATTCTTCGACGAGATGAACGACTGGTCGCGCACCGAGGGCTATTCCGGCCTTGGTTACATCAACATCAAGGGCGGCGAAGCCGGCGGTCCGATCGCCAAGAATCATGGCCCCGAAGCGACCGCGAAGCTGATCGAAGCGCTGGGCCTCGGCCCCGATGACGGCGTGTTCTTCGCCGCCGGCAAGGAAGCCGATGCGGCGAAGCTGGCGGGCCTTGCCCGCACGCGTGCCGGCGAACAGCTCGGCCTGATCGACCCCAACGCCTTCGCATTCTGCTGGATCGTCGATTTCCCGATGTTCGAGTGGGACGAAGACAACAAGAAGGTCGATTTCAGCCACAATCCGTTCTCGATGCCGCAGGGCGAGCTGGAAGCTCTGGAGACGATGGATCCGCTGGATATCCTGGCGTTCCAGTACGACATCGTCTGCAACGGCGTTGAACTGAGCTCGGGTGCGATCCGGAACCACCGGCCGGAGATCATGTACAAGGCGTTCGAGATCGCCGGCTACAGCCAGGAAGAGGTCGACACCAACTTCGCAGGCATGATCAACGCGTTCAAGTTCGGCGCGCCCCCGCATGGCGGCTCGGCACCGGGCATCGACCGCATCGTCATGCTGCTGGCGAACGAGCCGAACATCCGTGAGGTCATCGTTTTCCCGATGAACCAGAAGGCCGAGGATCTGATGATGGGGGCGCCGAGCGCGGTGACCGCCAAGCAGCTTCGCGAGCTCAACATCCGGATCGTCGAGCCCAGCAAGAGCTGACCGTCCGGACGGACTGTCCCATTTCCGCTCGCATCGGGCGAGGTCGAAGCGCATGCCTCGACTTCGTGCCGGGCGAGGGGTTATTGCTGGCGACCGAAGGAGCCAGCAATGCCCGTAGACCTGTCCGACTATGAACGCGGCGACAAGTTCGAAGGCGATTATGACGAGGCGTTGAAGGCCGCGCAGGAGCGGCTGGCGCGCGTGCAATCCGCCTATATCGGCCATGGCAACCGTGCGATCGTGCTGTTCGAGGGCTGGGATGCCGCGGGCAAGGGCGGGGCGATCGGCCGGATGACCGCCGAGCTGGACCCGCGCTATTTCCAGGTATGGCCGATCTCGGCCCCGACGCCCGAGGAGAAGGAGCGCCATTTCCTGTGGCGTTTCTGGACCCGGCTGCCGCGCGCACGCGAAATCGCGGTCTTCGACCGATCCTGGTACGGCCGCGTGCTCGTCGAGCGCGTCGAGGGTTTCGCCCGGGAATCCGAATGGCGCCGCGGCTATGACGAGATCAACGAGTTCGAGGCACAGCAGAAGGACGCGGGCACGACGATCGTGAAGCTGTTCCTGCACATCACCCAGGCGGAACAGGACAAGCGCCTTGCCAAGCGGCTCGATCACCCATGGAAGCGCTGGAAGACGGGTGAGGAGGATTTCCGCAATCGCGCCCGTCGTGCCGACTATCTGAAGGCGATGCACGACATGTTCGCGGTCACCGACACGCGCTGGGCGCCGTGGAAGGTGATCGACGCCAACAATAAGAAGGCGGCGCGAATCGCCGCGATGATGCACGTCGCCGACCGGCTGGAGAGCGGCGTGAAGATGGAGCCGCCCCCGCTGGATCCCGCGGTGGTGAAACTGGCGGAGCAGGCGTTCGGCTATCAGCCGGACAAGAAGGGCGAGAAGGACGGGGAGGACTGATCCCCTCCCACGTCAACCCAGCCTTCGCTGGGATGACGGGTGAAGGTCACGGATATTCGATCTTCATCACTTCATATTCGACCACCCCGGCGGGAAGCTCGACACGGCGCAGATCGCCGACCGCGGCGCCCCGCAAGGCCCGCGACAGCGGCGCGTTCCAGCCGACCAGGCCCTTGCCGGCATCGGCCTCGTCATCGCCGAGCAGGGTCAGGACCCGTGTCCGGTCATCCTCGTCCGCGATCGTCACGGTCGCGCCGAAATAGACGCGGCTGCGGTCTTCCTGCTGCGCGGGATCGATCACCTTGGCGGCCTTCATCCGCTTCGACAGCCAGCCCAGTCGCCGGTCGATCTCACGCAGGCGCTTGCGGCCATAGATATAGTCGCCATTCTCCGACCGGTCGCCATTGCCCGCCGCCCACGAAATCACCTCGACCAGCTTTGGTCGCTCGTCGGACAGCAATGCCTGATATTCGCCGTGCAGACGGGAATAGCCGGCGGGCGTGATGTAATTGGGACGGTCGATCATCGCCAAGGCGTCTAACACTCGCGCGGCGACAGGGGAATCCTAACCCGCGCTTTGCTTGCCCAGATACCAGGACAGGGGCGTCCGGGCGCCCTTGCTGCGTGCGCGTTCGGGATTGATCGCGTCGTAGACCACCGCGTTTTCGAGCACGCGCTGAACATAGTTGCGCGTTTCGAAGATCGGGATCCGTTCGATCCAGTCGATCATGTCGACGCCGCTCATGCGCGGATCGCCATTGGCGCGGAGCCATTTGTTCACATTGCCCGGCCCGGCATTATAGGCCGCGACGGCGAGCGGATAGCTGCCCCCGAAATAGTTAAGCATCGACTGGAAATAGGTCGATCCAAGCCGGATATTATACAGCGGATCGCTGGTCAGGCCGGCCAGGTTGTAGCTTTCGCCGATCTTGCCCGCCGTCTCGCGCGCGGTGCCCGGCATGAGCTGCATCAGCCCGCGCGCGCCGGCATGGCTGACGGCCTGGCGATCGAACTGGCTTTCCTGGCGCGTGATCGCATGCACCATGGTGAAGTTCGATTCGTGACCGCTCGGCAGGGTGACGACGGGAAAACCGCTGCGGACATAGTCGTTATGGCCGTTGATCCGGGCGCTGCGCGCGATCATCACGCCCAGGTCGGGGCGTTGTATCTCGCGCGCCAGTTCGGCGGCGAAATGATGGTCCAGGTCGCTTTTCGCGTCGTTCGAGATGCTGCGCAGGAACTGCGTCTGATCGCGCCAGTCGCCGACCTCACCCAGCATCCGCGCCGCACGCACGACGCTGCGGTCGAAGAACGCCGCGCGCTCGGCGGCGGACGGCGTGATCGTCGGGCCGGTGGAGGGCGGCGCGATGGGCAGGCCGAGCCGTTCCAGCGCGAGCTGTCCATAGAATTGATCGTTGAATTCCGACGCACGCTGGAAATAGCCGCTGGCGCGTTCCGCCTGGCCCGCCGCCAGCGCGGCACGGCCGGCCCAATAAAAGCCCTTGGACTGGGTCTGCGGCGAACGGGCGGCAAGCGCATAGCGCTCGAACATGCCGACGGCATCGGCCGGGCGCCCGAGCTTCTGCAGCGCGGTGGAGCCGGCGAGCCAGACCAGGCTGGTATAATCGTCGCGCTCGCCGATCGGGCGATCGCGGATATCGGTGCCCGGCGCATAGGCATCGTCGACCTTGCTCGCGATGTCGTAGGCAAGGCTCCATTGGGTATCGTTCGCAGCGCCACGCGCATTGGTCAGCAGCGTCTCGAACCATTCCTCCGCCTCGAGCGGGGGAGCGGCCAGCGTGCGCGGACCGGCCAGATACGCGCGTGCGGCCGCGCTGTTGCCTGACGTGCGCAGCCAGCCGGCGCGATCGACGATATATCCCGGCTCGCTGCGCAGCCGGTCGTCGAGCGTCGCGGCCTTCGTCGCGGCATCCGCCGCCTTCGTCTGCATCGCGATCCGCGCTTCGAACAGCGGGCGCCTGCCCTGCGAGACGAAGGGAAGCTGGCGCACGGCGGCATTGCTCGATCCCGCCCAGAGCAGCCTTTCCATCCTCAGATCGTGATCGGCCTGGGTCAGCGCGCCGCCGAATGCGCCGATAATCCGTGCCTCGTCTTCCGGAGAGAGCGTCCCGCCGGTCCATGCGCGCCGCGCGACCGCGCGCGCCTGATCGGTCCGGCCCATCGCCAGCAGCGCCGTAGCATGGCGCGCTTCACCGGTGGTGGTGAGGGCGGGCATGCGTTCGAAATAGGCGACCACCTGCCCGGGCGAATAACTGTTCGGATTGATCGCTCGCTCGGCGGTCTTGCGCATCGCCGCCTCGCCCGGCCAGCCCGGATTCGCCACCAGGAAGCTCGCATAATCGTTGAACGCATAGCTGTCGGACTGGCGCAGCCGGTTCCAGCTGAGCACGGCTTCGCCGACGGGATCGGTGCGGACCGGCCGGATGGCGCCGGTCGTGCCGCCCTGAAGCTGCGCGCCGTACCAGCTGCGCTGATCGGGGCTGAGCGTGTCCGCCATCGCCGCGGTGGAGGCCGAAAGCATCAGGCCTGCTGCAATCATTCTGAGAACCATGCTGGACATTTTGGCGGTGCGGTCCTTATCAGGCGCTGAACAGACAAACCTATGTGGCATTGCGCGATCTATAGACGCGGACCTGCGACGAATTGAAGGAGCTAAGGCATGTTTTCCGGGTCGATTCCGGCTCTGGCGACGCCGTTTCGCGACGGGGTGTTCGACGAGCACGCTTTTCGCGCCTTTATCGACTGGCAGATTGCCGAGGGAAGCAAAGGCCTGGTGCCTTGCGGAACGACCGGCGAATCCGCGACGATGACGATCGAGGAGCATAACCGCGTTATCGAGGTGACGATCGAACAGGCGGCGGGCCGCGTGCCGGTGATCGCCGGCTGCGGTTCGAACGACACGGTCATCGCGCTCGAGCATATGAACGTCGCGAAGGCGGCGGGCGCGGCGGCGGCGCTGGTCGTCGCCCCTTATTACAACCGTCCGAATCGGGAAGGGCTCTACGCGCACTTCGCCTATCTGGCCGAGCGCTGCGACCTGCCGATCATCCTCTACAACGTCCCGTCGCGCACGATCACCGACATCGATACGGAGACGATGGGCAGGCTGGCAGAACTGCCGACCATCATCGGCGTCAAGGATGCGTGCGGGAACGTCGCGCGGGTGACCGCGCAGCGCCTCGCCTGCGGCGCCGATTTCTGCCAGCTTTCCGGCAATGACGACATGACGCTCGGTTTCATGGCGATGGGCGGAAGCGGATGCATCTCGGTCACGGCCAATGTCGCGCCGCGACTCTGCGCCGAGTTCCAGGCCGCCTGCGCCGCGGGCGACTGGGATATCGCGCTCCAGCTTCAGGATCGGCTCTATCCGCTGCACGCCGCTTTGTTCAGCGACGCTTCACCCGGCCCGGTCAAATATGCATTGAACCGGATGCGCAACGATTTCTCTCCCGATGTACGTCTTCCCATGACGCCGCCATCAGCCGCCAGCCGCGCTGCAGTGGACGCCGCCATGGAGATCGCTGGGCTGATCTGATGGCCCGTCCGCGCCCCGTAGAATTCGACAAGGTGAAGACCGTCGCCGAGAACCGGCGCGCGCGCTACGAATATTTCCTCGAGGAGTTCTTCGAGGCGGGAATCGCACTCACCGGCACCGAAGTGAAATCGCTCCGCTTCGGCGAGGGATCGATCGCGGAAAGCTATGCGGAAGTCCGCGACGATCAGGTCTGGCTGGTCAATGCCAATGTTCCCGAGTTCAGCCACGGCAACCGCTTCAATCACGAGCCGAAACGCCCCCGCAAGCTGCTGCTGCACGAACGGCAGATCAACAAGCTGCGCGCGGGCGTGCAGCGGGAGGGCATGACGCTCATCCCCCTGTCGATCTATTTCAACGGCCGCGGGCGGGCGAAGGTGGAACTCGCGCTCGCCAAGGGCAAGAAGATGCACGACAAGCGCGAGACGGAGCGCGCGCGCGACTGGAAGCGCGATCAGGCGAGGATTTTGCGCGACCGTGGCTAGGAAACAGGGAAAATTCGGCGCGTGGGTCCATCGCAACAGCCCGCGCCGCGAGGAGCTGATCGAGAGCCGCTGGCTCCGGCCCTTCGCGCATCGCATCGCGCATAGCGAGCTGTGGCGCTTCACCCGCCGTTCGGTGCCGCGCGGCGTGGCGCTTGGCCTGTTCGTCGGCATCTTCCTGCTGATTCCGGGCGTGCAGATCATCGGCGTCGCGATGCTCGCGCTGCCGTGCCGCGCGAACATCCCGATCGGCGCGGCAATGACCTTCCTCAGCAATCCGGCGACCACGCCATTCCTGCTCGCGGCCTCAATCTTCGTCGGCAACCGCGCATTCGGCCTTCATGCCGACATGTCGACGCTGGGCACGCTCTATGCGGAGGGCGCGAGCCTGGCCGACTGGACGGCATGGTTCTTCTCCGACGCGGCGCCGGCGTTGATCGCCGGGCTGTTCATCATTTCGGTGGTGAGCGCGGCGGTCGGCTATGTCGTCGCGGCATTCGTCTGGCGCTGGTGGATCGGCGCCAAATGGCGTCGTCGCGGTCATGGCCATATCGAGCTGTCGACGAACGCGCCCTGAGCGCTTGACGCCCGATCGAACCACGGCGAAGACGGGCGACACCCATGTCCTCGCCGCCACTCCTCACCAATCGGTCCGCTCCGCTCAGCGACGCGTCGGGCCGTATGCTGTGGGCGACGATCGGCGGCGGCGCGCTGATCTCCGCGTTGCTGATCCTCTATGCGGCGCAGAACAGCATGGTCGCGGCCGCCTTCGGGGCGGCCGTCGTCGTGGCCGGAACGCTCATGATCGTTTTCCGGCGCCTCTATCCGCCGGTCGAAACGCACGCCGGCGGCATCGACTGGTCACTGACGCGCGAGGCTGCGGACAATGAGGGCGCGGCGATCGCGATCACCGACCGCGCAGGCCGGCTGGTATGCGCCAACGACCTGTATGGCGAGTGGTTTCAGGGGTTCGCCACCCCGCCAAGCCTGCCCATCGGCCCCGGCGGCGTCGCGCAGCTGACCGCGGCTGGACGGGAAGCGTGGCGCGACGGCATCGGCGTGGTCGACCTGATCGAGGCAAACGGCGCGCGCCACGCCGTGCGGATCATCCGCAGCGGCCGCGCCGAGGATCACCTGCTCTGGCGCTTCGTACGCCACCGGACGCTCGACTTGAGGGCCGAAGCGCGCCGCCTGATCGAAGGCGACGGCGGAGACCGGATGGGAGAGGCGGGAATCATGGTCGCGCTGATCGGCGGGGAAGGGCGCGTCCGATCGGCCAATCGCGCCTTCATCGCGCGCGCCGCGGGGCGGCCGGATGCGCCGATCGAGGGTCGCGACTTCGTCACCATGCTGACATCGGATCGCGAGGGAGTGCTACGCTTCGCCGAAGAGGGCGCGAAGGGAAATCCGCTGCGGCTGATGCAGATGCCGCTCGAGGCGGGCGTTATCGAGAGCCCGACGCTGATCTTCCTGATCGACGACGACAGCGCCCAGCCGGAGCGTTTTGCGGGCAAGAGCGGCACGGGCAGGCATCTCCAGACATTGCTGTCGATGCTGCCGCTCGGGCTGGCGCTCACCGATCGCGATGGCCGCTTCCTGTTCATCAACGAGGCCTTTGCGCGCGCCGCCGCGATCGAGGCCGGCACCATGCCGGTCTATCCGGGCGATCTGGTCGTGCGCGAGGACAAGGCGGCGGTCGCCGACACGGTCCGTCGATTCGGCACAGGGCAACAGGCGCTCTCGGGCGACATGGCGGTCCGTCTGCGCAGCAATCCCGAGGAACCGATCGCACTGACCATCGCGGGCGCGCGCGGGCTGGGCGAAGCCGCGGTGCTGCTCAGCCTGAAGGACACCAGCGAGGAATCGAAGCTCAAGCGCCAGGCGGAACAGGCCACCAAGATGCAGGCCGTCGGCCAGCTCGCCGGCGGCGTCGCGCACGATTTCAACAACATCCTGACCGCGATCATCGGCCATTGCGATCTGATGCTGATGCGCCATGCGCCCGGCGACAGCGATTATGACGATATCCAGCAGATTCGCAGCAATTCGAATCGCGCCGCCAGCCTGACGCGTCAGCTCCTCGCCTTTTCGCGCCAGCAGACGCTGCGTCCGCAGATCCTCCAGCTTCCCGACGTGATCTCGGAAGTGTCGAACCTGCTGAAGCGGTTGCTCGGCGAAACGGTGGTGCTGGAAGTCAGTCATGGTCGCGACCTCGGCGCCGTACGGGCCGACCCCGGCCAGCTCGAACAGGTGATCGTCAACCTGGCCGTCAATGCGCGCGACGCGATGCAGCCCCGCGGCGGGGGAACGCTCAACATCCAGACCTTCGCGGTGCCCGCGTCGGAAGTTCGCCAGATGGGCAGCGAGTTGCTGCCGATCGTCGACTATACCGCGTTCAGCATCTCCGACACCGGCGCCGGCATCCCGCCCGAGGTGCTGCCCAAGATCTTCGAACCCTTTTTCACCACCAAGGAAGTTGGCAAGGGGACCGGGCTTGGCCTTTCGACCGTCTATGGCATCGTCAAGCAGTCGGGCGGCTTCATCTTCGCCGATTCCAAGCCCGGCGAAGGGGCATGCTTCACCATATACCTGCCGGTCCATCACGTCGATCCGCAGATCGAGACGGTCAAACCGGCGAAGATCAAGCAGGGCGAACTGTGGGGCTCAGGCACGATCCTGCTGGTCGAGGACGAGGATATGGTCCGCGCGGTCGCGGAACGCGCGCTGACGCGTCACGGCTACACCGTGCTCACCGCCTCGAACGGCGAGGAAGCGCTGGAGGTGCTGAACGGCGGCGCCGCGATCGACCTGCTGATCTCGGACGTGGTGATGCCCACCATGGACGGGCCCACCATGGTCCGGATCGCCCGCAAGACCTGGCCCGACCTGCCCATCCTCTTCATGTCGGGATATGCGGAGGAGCAGCTTCGCAAGTCGATCGATCTCGACCGTGTCGCCTTTCTTCCCAAGCCGTTTTCGGTGCTGCAGCTCGCGGAAGCCGCACGATCCGTCATGGAAACGAAATAAAGGCCTTCCGCTGAATGTGTTGGCTGCTATGAAGCCGGCAATGTCGGGGCTGCGCATCCTTATCGTCGAAGACGAGCCTTTGATCGCCATGATGCTCGAGGATTTCGTCGACGCGCTCGGCTATGTCGTCGCCGGCTCGGCGGACTGCATCGCCACCGCGATGCCGCTGATCGAACTCGGTTCGTTCGACATGGCCATTCTCGACATCAATCTTCGCGGCGGAGAGCGATCATGGCCACTGGCCGACGCGCTGAAGGCCGCCGGAAAGCCGTTCCTGCTCGCGAGCGGCGGCCAGACCGAGGCTTCGCCCGAGGCCCATCGCGACGCGCCGATGCTGGCAAAACCCTATACGATGGACGGTATCCGCGTCGCTCTTGACGCGCTGGCCTAACAGGTCGAGCAATCGCCGGCGAATTCGGAGTCGGGGAGTGGAAATGCGAAATCTGTTGCTGTCGACGGCGCTGTGCGTCGTCTCTTTCTCCAGTGTGGCCGCGGCCCAGTCCGCACCGTCGGCAAAGCAGCGTGCGGTCGAATCGGGCCTGATCCCCGCCGCGATCTTCGACGGCAAGGCCGAGCGCTGGACGATCCAGCAGCGCATGGCCCGCTGGAAGGTGCCCGGCGTCAGCGTCGCCGTTATCGACAATGGCAAGATCGTCTGGGCGCGCGCATATGGCGTGATCGCGTCGGACGGCAAGCTACCGGTCACGACGTCGACGCGCTTCCAGGCGGCGTCGATCAGCAAGCCGGTTGCCGCCACTGCCGCGCTCGCGCTGGTGCAACAGGGAACGCTCTCGCTCGACACCGACGTCAATGCGACGCTCAAGAGCTGGAAGCTGCCGGCCAGCGCCTTCACCGCGGAGCAGCCGGTGACGCTGCGCGCATTGCTCTCGCACACAGGCGGGACGACCGTCCACGGTTTCCCCGGCTATGCGCAGGGCACCGCCGTCGCCACCAATGTCCAGGTGCTCAACGGCGCCGCGCCCGCCAATACCAAGGCGGTGGTCTCCGAAGCGAAGCCGGGCGAGCGCTGGAAATATTCGGGCGGCGGTTACCAGATCGCTCAGCAGATGATCGAAGATGCCACCGGCCGGCCATTCGCGGATGTGGTGGGCGAACGCGTGCTCAAGCCCGCGGGCATGACGATGAGCGGCTATGCGCTGCCGCCCAAGGGCAGCTTCTCCTTCGGCCATCGCCCCGATGGCACGCCCGTCGTGGGAGGCTGGCACACCTATCCCGAACAGGCCGCGGCCGCGCTGTGGACCACACCGAGCGATCTCGCCCGTTTCGGTCTGGCGCTCGCAGCCGCCTATCGCGGCGAGGCCGGCGCTATCCTCTCCCCGGCGATCGCCGCCGCGATGGCGACCCCGGTCAAGAATGATTTCGGGCTCGGCCCGAGCGTGAAGGGGCAGGGCGAAGCGATCGCTTTCTCGCATGGCGGCGCGAACGAAGGGTTCCGCGCCTATTGGGTGATCCATCCACGCACCGGCGATGGCGTCGCGGTGATGACTAACAACGACAGCGGCGACAAGGTGATGATGGAGATCGTCCGCGCGGTCGCGAAGACCTATGGCTGGTCCGACTATCAGCCGACCCAGTACAAGAGCGTCAAGCTGGCGCCGGACGTCCTTGCCGCCCGCGAAGGGCGCTGGACCGCCAGTCTGGATGGAGAAGCGGTCGCAGCCACGGTGAGCCGTGACGGCGATCGCCTGATCCTCGACAGCCCGATGGGCAGGCTGGCCTTCACACCCACATCGGCGACCGAGGTCGTCAGCGCCGAAAGCGGCACGACCGCGACCTTCGATACCGGCGCGGACGGCAAGCCCGTGCTCAAGATCTTCGGCCTGGAACTGCGCCGCGCGGATTAGGCGCAGAGGCCCCTTTCTTGCCGCATCGTTTCCGGTTGGGATCATTGCATCTCAATCGGAAACGAGGCAGCATGAAGCAGGACGATCGCCGATAACGGGATCGACATGGGGAAGGGGGCGCATGACATGCGTTTGATCAAGATAGCTTTGGGGGCCGCGCTGACGCTTGCGGCCGGTGTGGGCGTCGCCCAGCAGGCGCAGCAGCCGACGCCGGCGCTCGTGCCCGCGCCGACGGCCGCCCAGCCCGGCGGGGGCGGTGTCGCCACGCCGTTGCCCGATGGTCGACGGGCCCTCACCAAGGAGGATGCCGACGGCTGGCTCGACGGCCTCATGCCCTATGCGC
>Ga0209902_100744_pt1 | contig 26235 bp, 18 predicted proteins | sample FECB27metaG_FD_188304 | JGI IMG/M metagenome (GOLD analysis project Ga0209902, IMG submission 188304) | Cyanobacterial communities from the Joint Genome Institute, California, USA - FECB-27 (SPAdes) (version 2) | ecosystem: Environmental > Aquatic > Thermal springs > Hot (42-90C) > Microbial mats...
AGGCGGCGGGGCTGACGCCGCGGGCCCGCATCCGCGCCTTCGTCTCCACCGGCTCCGACCCGGCGCTGATGCTGACGGGGCCGGTCGACGCTACCGACAAGCTCCTGAAGCGCGCCCGCGCCTCGCTCGCCGACGTCGACCTGTTCGAGGTCAACGAGGCGTTCTCGGCCGTGGTGCTGCGCACGGTGCAGGCCTTCGACCTCGACCCGGCCGAGGTCAACGTCAACGGCGGGGCGATCGCAATGGGCCACCCGCTCGGCGCCACCGGCGCGATGCTGCTCGGCACGCTCCTCGACGAACTCGAGCGGCGCGACCTCTCGTGCGGCCTGATCGCCATGTGCATCGGCGCCGGCATGGGCACCGCGACGCTGATCGAGCGGGTCTGAGGGGGTGGAGATGCAGGCTTTTCCCCCTCTCGACCTCACCGACTTCCGCTTCGACGCCGGCGACGACGGCGTCGCCGTTCTGACGTGGGACACGCCCGGTCGCTCGATGAACGTCATCGGCGAGCGGGCGATCGAGGAGCTCGAGGCGGTGCTGGCGCGGGTGGTCGACGATGCCACCATCGCCGGGGTCGTCGTCGTCTCCGCCAAGGCGGAGTTCTCCGGCGGTGCCGATCTCACGCTGATCGAGCGGCTGATCGCCGGCTACCGCGCCGCTGCGCCTGCCGATCCCGTCGCCGCGGCGACGGCGCTGCTCGCGCGCTCGCGGCGGTTGTCGCAGCTCTACCGGCGCATCGAGACGTGCGGCAAGCCGTGGGTCGTCGCGATCGCCGGCCGTTGCCTGGGCGGGGCGCTGGAGCTGGCGCTCGCCGCCCACGGCCGCATCGGCGCCGACGACGGCGCCACCCGCATCGGCCTGCCGGAGGTGAAGGTCGGGCTGTTTCCCGGCGCCGGCGGGACCCAGCGCATCGTGCGGATGCTCGACCCGGAGCGGGCGCTGAAGTTCCTCACCGGCGGACGCGAGCACGCCATGGCCGAGGCAGCGGCGCTCGGTCTCGTCGACCGCATCGTGCCGCGCGATCGGCTGGTCGACGAGGCGCGGGCGATGATCGCCGCCGGCATCGAGACGGTGAAGCCGTGGGACCGCTCGGGCTTCCGGCCGCCGGGTGGCGGTGCGCCGTATACACCCGCCGGCGCGCGCTTCTGGCCGGTGGCGATCGCGCGCTATCGGCAGGAGACGTCGGACACTTATCCGGCGGTGCGGCTCCTGCTGCGCGCCGCCTTCGAGGGGCTGCAACTGCCGATGGACCGGGCGCTGGCGGTCGAATCCCGGCTGTTCGCCGAGGTGCTCGCCGGGCCCGAGGCGGCGGCGATGATCCGCACCGTGTTTACGGGCAAGCGCGCCCTCGACCGCCTCGACCGCCGGCCGGCCGGTGTGGCGCAACGGCTGCCGGGCACGGTCGGCGTGCTCGGGGCCGGCTTCATGGGCTCGGCGATCGCCGCGGCGCTGGCGCTCGCCGGCTTCGAGGTGGTGCTGGTCGACCGTGACGCGGTGACGGCGGCGCGCGGCCGCGAGGCGGCGCTGGCGGGGCTCGCCGACCGCGTCCGCGCCCGTCGTCTCGAGGGGGCGGCGGCGGAGGCGGCGATGCGGCGCCTGACGGCGGGTGACGGGATCGCGGCGCTCGCCGAGGCCGGCCTGGTGATCGAGGCGGTGTTCGAGGACTCCGACACGAAACGGGCGGCTCTCGCGGCGGTGGCGGATGTGGTGGCCGGTGACGCAGTGATCGCCACCAACACCTCCGCCCTGCCGCTCGTCGGGCTTGCGAGCGCCGTGCGGCGGCCGGAGCGCTTTCTCGGCCTGCACTTCTTCTCGCCCGTCGACCGCATGCGGCTCGTCGAGGTGATCCGCGCACGCGACACCGACGACCCGTCGCTGGCGCTCGCCCTCGACGTCGTCGGCCGGCTCGGCAAGACGCCGATCGTCGTCGCCGACGGCCGCGGCTTCTACGCCTCCCGCGTCGTCGCCAGCTATGTCGGCGAGGGCGTGCGGATGCTGACGGAAGGGGTGCCGCCGGCGATGGTGGAGACACTCGGGCGGCTCGCCGGCATGCCGGCCGGACCGCTGGCGCTCGTCGACGCGGTCGGCCTGGACGTCGCCCTGGGGATCGCCGAGGCGGCGCTGGCGGGCGGTGCCGCCCCCGACGATCCGGTGGCGCGGGTGCTGGCGGCCCTCGTCGTCGAGCGTGGCCGGATCGGCCGCAAGGGCGGGGCGGGCTTCTACGACTACCCGGCCTCCGGCGGCAAGGCGCTGTGGCCCGGCCTCGCCGAGATCGTCGGCCGGCCGCGGCCGGCGGAGGCCTTCCGCGTCGAGGGGCTGAAGCGGCGCTTCCTGACGGTGCAGGCGCTGGAGACGGTGCGGGTGCTGGAGGACGGCGTCGTCACCGAGGCCCGCGAGGCGGACGTCGGCTCCGTGCTCGGCTTCGGCTTTCCCGCCTTTACCGGCGGCACGGCGAGCTATGTCGACGGCATCGGCGCGGCGCGGTTCGCAGCCGTCTGCGCGGAGTTCGCCGAGCGCCATGGCGAGCGCTTCCGGCCACCGGCGCTGCTCGCCGGCCTCGCCGCCGACGGCGGCAGCCTGCACGGCCGCTTCCCGGCGGCGTGAGGCGTCCGTGAGGCGTTCGTGAGGCTTGCGCGGGGCTTGCGTCGACGGTCCCCGTGCTTTGCGTTTTCCCGGCGAGGACGTAGTCTGCCGGCGGGGCGCCGGACCAGCGCCACGGGGGCTACCGCCGCGGAGCCGGTGCGATTGCTGCCCGGCGGACCCCGCATTCACCGGGAGAGAACCACATGAAGTTCGTTGCTCTGCTGACGGCCGGCGGGCTGATCGCCTCGGGCGCCGCGGCGCTCGCGCAGGACGCTGCCCCGCCGGCGAACGCCCCCCCTCCGGGCGGCCCGCCGATCCAGCTGATGTTCGTGCAGCAGGCCGCGAGCATGAAGTTCGACGGCAAGACGATGACGCTCGACGGCGTCGCGCCGGCGACCACCTTCTTCTCCGACCGGCCGGAGCGCATGGTCGGCCACATCAACCAGGACCACTTCGTCAAGCTGTGGGGCGCCGAGAAGGACGGCTTCAAGGCCGATCCGCCGAACGCCGCGGTGTCGTTCATCACCGACAACGGCATGCCGATCGTCATCGAGATCGAGGACGTGCAGGCGGTCTCCGACACCTCGCTCGCCTACACGATCACCGTGCTCGAAGGGACGCTGCCGGAGACGGCCGGGCCGACGGCACTGTTCATCGACCCGTGGGTCGCCCACGGCGGCGGCTGGCACGGCGGTGGCTGGCACGGCGGCGGCTGGGGCTATCACGGTGGCGGCTGGGGCTGGGGCGGCGTCGCGGCCGGTGCGGCCGTCGGCGCGGCGGCTGGCCTGGCGATCGGCGCGGCGGCGGCACAGCCGACCTACGTCTATCCGGCCCCGCCGGTGAAGTGCCACTACAGCTACTATTACAACCAGCCGGTCTGCAAAGGCGTCTACTGAGCGGCTGCGGCCGCTGCGGCGGCGCGCGCGAGACCACTGACGGGGGCGGTACGGTGTGCCGCCCTTCGTCGTTTCCGGCCCCTGGCGAACCGCCCGGGACAGGCCGGCATGAAGTACGCGCATGGCAGCCATGCGAGCGCCGCGGGCGGGTGCGATCCTCGTCGACGCGGTCGCGAAAGTCGTTTGACCACAGGGATTTAAGGCCAGGCGACGGAAGAGCAGATCGCGCCGACGGCGCCGAATGATGTGATCGCCTCATGATCGAATGCGCAGATCGCGTCAGGTGGCTTGACCGGTCCCCGGCGCACTGCCAAAGTTTTAGGGCGCGGCTGGACGCCCTGCGTTCGCCGCGCGTGCCCTCTTTGGGCGTTTCCTCCCTAGACTTGGGCCGTTCGCCTCGCGAACGGCCCTTTTTCTTGGGGCTCGACGGCGTGCTCGCCGCGCACGGCCGCGACCCCGGTCGAGCGGATCACCGCAGCGCTGCCGCACTCACCGCAATCGATTGCGCGGTTCTTGACATTTGTGCGGTGCACCACTAGTTTGTGCATTGCGGCGTGGCCCTTGGCCTGCCGTGCCCTCCTTGGGCGTTTCCTCCCTAGACTTAGGCCGCTCGCTCGCGAGCGGCCTTTTTTTCTGCCCGGCGGGGAGCCACGGTTTCCGCCACTCCGGTCGCATCGGCGTGGGCGAAGGCGGCCTCGCCCCGGGCGGGGACGATCCCGGCCCGCGCATGGGTGCAATGCGGAATCCGCAGATTGACCGGCGCTGCCGTGCCGCCTACCTATCGCGTGTCGACGCGGCCTTGCCGCCTCGATGCCCTCCTTGGGCGTTTCCTCCCTAGACTTAGGCCGGTCGCCTCGCGATCGGCCTTTTTTTTGCCCGGAGCAGTGCTGCCGGCGGGACGCGCGGGCTATTCGGCGGCGATGCGCGGAGCAACGCCTTCGGTGAAGTCGGCGATCAGCCGCCGCGCGAACGCCCCGAGCAGGCGCGCCGTCTCGGCGAACTGCGGCGTGCGCTCGAAGTGCGCCTCGTCCATGTAGAGCCCGCGGTTCACCTCGATCTGCAGCGCGTGCACCCCGAGCGCCGGCCGCCCGTAGCTCTCGGTGATGAAGCCACCCGCATAGGGCCGGTTGCGGCCGACGGTGAAGCCGAGGTCGGTGAGGATCGCGACCGCGCTGTCGCTGAGGTCGGCGCTGCAACTGGTGCCGTAGCGGTCGCCGACGATGACGTCGGGCCGCGCCCGCTGCTCGTGGCCGCGCGTCGCCGACGGCATCGAATGGCAGTCGACGAGCACCGCGACGCCGTGGCGGGCCTGGGTGGCGGTGACGAGGCGGCGCAGCGCCGCGTGATAGGGCTTGTAGATCGCCTCGATGCGGGCGAGGCCGTCCTCGACTGCGAGCGGCCGGGCGTAGATCTCCTCGCCGTCGGCGACGACCCGGGCGATCGTGCCGAGCCCGCCCGCCACCCGCACCGAGCGGGCGTTGACGAAGGCCGGCAGGCGGCCGGCGAACATCTTCGGGTCGAGCTCGTAGGGCTCGCGGTTGACGTCGAGAAAAGCCCGCGGGAAGTGGGCGCGCATCAAAGGCGCGCCGGCCGCCACGACCTCGACGAACAGCTCGTCGACGAAGGAATCCTCCGAGCGGCGGATGGCGTCGGTGTCGAGCCGGGAGGCGGCCAGGAAGGCGCGCGGGTAGTCGCGGCCGGAGTGGGGGGAGTTGAAGACGAACGGCACCCGCTGCAGCGGCGGGTGCAGGACGTCGAAGGCAGGGTGGTGGACGAAATCGTCGACGATCCGCATCACGGGCGCGCCCGTGACGATCTGCCGACATGGTGGACCGTCGATGAACAGCCGCCGTGCCGCATCCGGAAACTCCCGTAGTGGCTCGCCCGGCGCAGCCGCCGCGCCCCCGAGCATGTTGCCGTAGCCGACGCCCCGCTGTCCACGACCATGCGGCGCCGCCGTGCTTTCACCCGATCTTTACCCGCATCCCGCCACAACGGTTCCCACGCAGCGGGCGCCGATCTTCATCGAAGGTGAGGCGTCCGGGAGCTGGGGCAGTATCTCGGGGCTTGTCGCAATCGTGATGTCGCGCATCATCCTGGCGGAAGACGACGGTGACATGCGCCGCTTCCTCGCCAAGGCACTCGAGAAGGCGGGCCATGAGGTCGTCTCCTTCGACAACGGCCTGTCGGCCTACGAGCGGCTCCGCGAAGAGCCGTTCACACTGCTCCTCACCGACATCGTCATGCCGGAGATGGACGGCATCGAGCTCGCCCGCCGCGCGACGCGGCTCGATCCCGACCTCAAGGTGATGTTCATCACCGGCTTCGCGGCGGTGGCACTCAATTCCGACTCGCGCGCCCCCAAGGATGCCAAGGTGCTGTCGAAGCCCTTCCACCTGCGCGAGCTCGTTCGCGAGGTCGAGCGCCTGCTCGCCGCCTGAGCGGGGGCGAGCGTCCGCGCGCCGTTTGTGCGAAGGCGAGCCCCGGCTCGCCGCCTGAGACCGTCTCCTTCTCCGAAACGCCGCTCTCTCGTTGACAGTCCCGAACCGCGCCGCCATAAACGCGCCGCGATGGCGGCCGCGCCCTTTACGGCCGCCTCGCACGTGCGGTCCGCCCGGTTGGGCGGGACGTCGCGCGGCGCCGGAGGGGTGCCCGAGTGGTTAAAGGGGACGGACTGTAAATCCGTTGGCTCAGCCTACGTTGGTTCGAATCCAACCCCCTCCACCACGCCGCGTTCGACGACCACCGCGCCCGGTCCGGCGCACCAGCGCGTGCTCGTCCCTGATCGATGTGCCCCTGCGCGGGCGGGTGTAGCTCAATGGTAGAGCAACAGCCTTCCAAGCTGATGACGGGGGTTCGATTCCCCTCACCCGCTCCAGGCGCCTTCGGTCCAGCGCGCGGTTGAGACGGCGAACGGCCCGTTCCCGAGAGGCTGCACAGGATCGACGGAGTACGGTCACCGGCCGTCCGGACAGACGCCGGCCGACTCACCCACCTTGCATTTCGGCCCGGTGGCGGTTACCTGCCGCGCGCGGCCGCGGCTGAGATCCCGTCGGCTGCCACTCTCAATCGGCGGGACAGGACCATGGCGAAAGAGAAGTTTGCGCGGACGAAGCCGCACTGCAACATCGGGACGATCGGCCATGTCGATCACGGCAAGACGTCGCTGACGGCGGCGATCACGAAGGTGCTGGCGAAGTCGGGCGGCGCGACGTTCAAGGCGTACGACCAGATCGACGCGGCGCCGGAGGAGAAGGCGCGCGGCATCACGATCTCGACGGCGCACGTCGAGTACGAGACGAAGAACCGCCACTACGCCCACGTCGACTGCCCGGGCCACGCCGACTACGTGAAGAACATGATCACGGGTGCGGCGCAGATGGACGGCGCGATCCTGGTGGTGTCGGCCGCCGACGGCCCGATGCCGCAGACGCGCGAGCACATCCTGCTCGCCCGCCAGGTCGGCGTGCCGGCGATCGTCGTGTTCCTGAACAAGTGCGACCTCGTCGACGATCCCGAGCTGCTCGAGCTCGTCGAGCTGGAAGTGCGCGAGCTGCTCTCCTCCTACGACTTCCCCGGCGACGACATTCCGATCGTCAAGGGCTCGGCGGTCGTGGCGCTGAACGACGGCGACCCGGTGCTCGGCGAAGAGGCGATCCTCGAGCTGATGACCCAGGTCGACGCCTACATCCCGCAGCCGGAGCGTCCGATCGACCAGCCGTTCCTGATGCCGATCGAGGACGTGTTCTCGATCTCGGGTCGCGGCACGGTGGTGACCGGCCGCGTCGAGCGCGGCATCGTCAAGGTGGGCGAGGAGGTCGAGATCATCGGCATCCGCGCCACCCAGAAGACGATCGTCACGGGCGTCGAGATGTTCCGCAAGCTGCTCGACCAGGGCCAGGCGGGCGACAACATCGGCGCGCTGCTGCGCGGCACGAAGCGTGAGGACGTCGAGCGCGGGCAGGTTCTCTGCAAGCCGGGCTCGGTGAACCCGCACACGAAGTTCAAGGCTGAAGCCTACATCCTGACGAAGGAGGAGGGCGGTCGCCACACGCCGTTCTTCACCAACTACCGGCCGCAGTTCTACTTCCGCACGACGGACGTGACGGGCGTGTGCACGCTGCCGGAAGGCACCGAGATGGTGATGCCGGGCGACAACGTCGAGCTGACGGTGACGCTGATCGTTCCGATCGCGATGGAGGAGAAGCTGCGCTTCGCCATCCGAGAGGGCGGCCGGACGGTAGGCGCGGGCGTCGTCGCCCAGATCATCGAGTAACGCGGCCTTCGCGTGACAGGACGCTCGAGCGACGACACGCTCGAGCGGAGAGACTCGCGGCGCGAGGCACGGCGAACGGCAAGACGCCGGACGCCGTGCCTCGCTGCACGCCCATCAGAGCGCCGAAAAGGCGCCGCACCGAAACGGGGGGACGGCGCATGCACGACTTTATCCGGGCGACGGGCCGCATCCCGCCGGCAAAATCGGTCTCGATGCTAGCTCTCTGGGCGGCGATCCTCGTCGCCGCCGGCGTCGCGGCACAGCCCGCCCGCTCGTCCGACGACGTCGTGCTGACGGAGAAGGGTCTCGGACCGCTCGTCGCCGGCACGACACTCGACCTCGGCAAGGCGGCGGCGGTGTCGGAGCGCTTCCAGGCACAAGCCTTCCAGTCGGGCTCGGAAGGCATGGCGATGCCGGGCGTCGCCCTCGTCAACCAGAAGGGCGTGCGCGTCGCCGAGGCGGTCTATGCCGGCGAGGGGCAGCCGCTCTACCGCATCACGGTGCTGCGCAAGGCGATCGCCAACAGCTTCGGGCACCGCGTCGGCGACGCCTTCCAGGACGTCGTGCCGCAGGCCGCGGTCGAGGCGCGCTGCGTCGCCGGTGCCGAGGAGTTCTCCGGCTCGGCGATCTGCTTCGAGGGCCCCGATTCGAATCTCGCGGTGGTGTTCGCCGGCCGCTGGGACGGGCCGGACGGCACTTTGCCGCCGGCCGACGTGCTCGCCGGCTGGAAGGCGCGGGCGCTGATGTGGGCGGCGCCGCGCACGGGCGAGTAGCCGGGGCGGGGGCGAGGGGTCGCGATTCGCACCATCCCCGGGGTCGGTGCGGGAATGGTCAAAACCCTCTGGCCCACCGCCGCGATCTGGAGTAAGCAGTCCCCCGCGCGCCGCTTTAGGGGTGTAGCTCAGTTGGTAGAGCGGCGGTCTCCAAAACCGCAGGCCGTGGGTTCGAGTCCCCCCGCCCCTGCCAAGCGCGCGCAAGGCGACGGCCACTGGCCGAGCCTCCCGGTCACCGCCAGTGGCGACGAGCCATGTCGGAGAGGGGATGGCGGACGGGGCTGGCGAAGGGCCACGGCTAGTCGATGGTGGCCGCCGCAGAGCCGGCGTATCGCCGCCGTGAGTGGATCATTGCACGACGACACGATATAACCGCTTGCACTCGTCGCCCGGCGCGAATAAATAGAGCGCTCCGGTCGGGCGTGCGGCCCACTCGTCGCGCGCCCGCTTAGTCGTGGGCGAAATCGAGCAGTGATCGTGCTCGTCCGCCTGCAGGTCGGCCCGCAGGTCGGCGTCGGACGCACATTCGAGCAGGCTCGTCGACATGGCGAAAACCAATCCGGTCGTGTTCCTCCAGCAAGTCCGCACGGAGGTCGGCAAGGTCGCGTGGCCGACCCGTCGCGAGACGGCCATCACGACGGTCATGGTGTTCATCATGGTTTTCGTCGCGGCCATGTTCTTCCTGGCGGCGGACCAGCTGATGGCCTGGGGCATCAGCCTTTTGTTCGGCTTCGGCCGCTGACCGGACTTCGCGAGGGAAGACTGACGCCGATGGCGAAGCGCTGGTACATCGTCCACGCCTACTCGAATTTCGAGAACAAGGTCGCCGAATCGATCCGCGAGAAGGCCGGCCAGGCCGGGCTGCAGGATCTGTTCGAGGAGATCCTCGTTCCGAAGGAGAAGGTCGTGGAGGTGCGCCGCGGCCGCAAGGTCGATTCGGAGCGCAAGTTTTTCCCCGGCTACGTGCTCGTGAAGATGGAAATGACCGATCAGGCCTACCACCTGATCAAGAACACCCCGAAGGTGACCGGCTTCCTCGGTTCCGACAATCGGCCGGTGCCGATCACCGAGGCGGAGGCGGGCCGCATCCTGCACCAGGTGCAGGAGGGCGTGGAGCGGCCGAAGCCCTCGATCACCTTCGAGATCGGCGAGCAGGTGCGCGTCTCCGACGGCCCGTTCGCGTCGTTCAGCGGCGTCGTTTCGGAAGTGGACGAGGAGCGGGCGCGCGTGAAGGTCGACGTGTCGATCTTCGGTCGCCCGACGCCGGTCGAGCTCGAGTACGGACAGGTCGAGAAGGTCTGACCGGACCGCGAGAAGGGCACCGGACGTCTCGTCCGGGCCGCCCGATGGTCGGCTGCGGCGCGAGCCTCGACAGCGGACCGTCGGTTCGAAAGGGGCGGGAGGCCAGGGGCGGCGTTCGCCGACGCCCGGAGGCCGAACCGCCCGATCCCGTCGCCCGGCGCATGCGCGGGCGACCCTAACGGGAGAGACTGATGGCGAAGAAGATCGATGGCTACATCAAGCTGCAGGTGAAGGCAGGGTCCGCGACCCCGTCTCCGCCGATCGGCCCGGCACTGGGTCAGCGCGGCCTCAACATCATGATGTTCTGCAAGGAGTTCAACGCTCGCACGCAGGACCTCGAGAAGGGCCAGCCCTGCCCGGTGGTGATCACCTACTTCTCGGACAAGTCGTTCACGTTCGAGATCAAGACGGCACCGGTCAGCCACTTCCTGAAGCAGGCCGCGAAGATCACCTCCGGCTCGAAGACCCCCGGCAAGGGCGGCTTCGCCGGCCAGGTGTCGAAGGAGCAGGTGCGCACCATCGCCCAGGCGAAGATGAAGGACCTCAACGCGTCCGACGTCGACGCGGCGATGCGCATGATCGAAGGCTCGGCCCGTTCGATGGGCCTCGAGGTGGTGGAGTGACCGGGATGGCCAAGCTCGCCAAGCGCGTCCGTGCCACTCGCGAGGGCATCGATCGCGACAAGCTCTATCCGCTCGCCGAGGCGCTGAAGCTCGTCAAGGAGCGCGCCACTGCGAAGTTCGACGAGACCGTCGAGGTCGCGCTCAATCTCGGCGTCGACCCGCGTCACGCCGACCAGATGGTGCGCGGCGTCTGCGTGCTGCCGAACGGCACCGGCCGGACGCAGCGCGTCGCGGTGTTCGCGCGTGGCGACAAGGCCGCCGAGGCGCTGGCCGCCGGTGCCGACATCGTCGGCGCCGAGGACCTCGTCGAGAAGGTGCAGGGCGGCACGATCGAGTTCGACCGCTGCATCGCGACGCCCGACATGATGCCGCTCGTCGGCCGTCTCGGTAAGATCCTCGGCCCGCGCGGCCTGATGCCGAACCCGAAGGTCGGGACGGTGACGATGGACGTGAAGACGGCCGTCAACGACGCCAAGGGCGGCGCCGTCGAGTTCCGCGTCGAGAAGGCCGGCATCATCCACGCCGGCATCGGCAAGGCGTCGTTCGGCGCCGAGGCGCTGGCCGACAACATCAAGGCTCTGACCGACGCCGTCGTGAAGGCGAAGCCGGCCGGCGCCAAGGGCACCTACCTCCAGAAGGTGGCGGTGTCCTCGACGATGGGCCCCGGCGTTCGCGTCGACCCGGCGAGCGTCACCGGCGTCGGATCGACGTCCTGATCGTGTGATCTGTCGTCGCGGGCACGTCCCGCGACGGAGCGGCGCCGCTACGGCGCCCTATATGAGGAATTCCCGCCGCGGACCCGTCCGTGGCGGGCGAAGGGCCGCCGGAGGCGCAAGCACCCGACCGGCCCGCCCCTGTCCGAGACTGCAGGTGCCCGTGCCCGGTCCTCCGAGCGCGGGTCTAAGCCATACGGGCCTGCACGAGACGGGTCGGAACCGTGATCTTCGCGGACGGCGCCCCGGCGTCGCGCCGCAATCGTTTCGGTTCGAGACCGTTTTGCCTTGCGGCGCTTCGGCGCCCGCGAGGGGACAGGCTTCCCGAGCGCCGTCCGACCCGCGGAATGTTCCGCGGGCCGTGCGGCAAGGCAAGCGGCGGCCGCGCGGCGGTCGCCATTCGGAGTGAGGCAAGTGGAAAGAGCGGAGAAGCGAGAGCTCGTCACGGCGCTCCACGGGGTGTTCGAGAACACCGGCGTGGTGGTCGTGGCCCACTATCAGGGCCTCACCGTCGCCCAGATGTCGACCCTTCGGGGTCGGATGAAGGCGGCAGGTGGGTCCATGAAGGTGGCGAAGAACCGCCTCGCCAAAATCGCCCTTCAAGGCACCGACATCGAGCACATCGGCGACCTGTTCACAGGTCCGACGGTGATCGCCTATTCGAACGACCCGGTCGCGGCCCCCAAGGTGGCCGTCGACTTCGCCAAGACGAACGACAAGCTCGTTATTCTCGGCGGGGCGCTCGGACGGACGTCGCTCAATGCGGATGGCGTCAAGGCGCTCGCGACCATGCCGTCGCTGGACGAGCTTCGTGCTCGCCTGGTCGGCATGATCAAGACGCCCGCGACGCGGATCGCCGGCGTGCTGCAGGCGCCCGGCGGACAGGTGGCGCGCGTGCTCGCCGCCTACGCCAAGAAGGACGAGGCGGCGTAAGGCCGGTCTCCCGACACCGATCCGATCAACGGTACGAACCGATACAGGAAGACAAGACAATGGCCGATCTCAGCAAGCTCGTCGACGAGCTGTCGAACCTCACCGTCCTGGAGGCCGCCGAGCTCTCCAAGATGCTGGAAGAGAAGTGGGGCGTCTCCGCCGCGGCTCCGGTCGCGGTCGCGGCTGCCGCCGGTGGTGGCGAAGCCGCTCCGGTCGCCGAGGAGCAGACCGAGTTCGACGTGATCCTCGCCGAAGCCGGCGACAAGAAGATCAACGTCATCAAGGAAGTCCGTGCGATCACGGGCCTTGGCCTGAAGGAAGCCAAGGACCTCGTCGAGGCGGCTCCGAAGGCGGTGAAGGAAGGCGTTTCGAAGTCCGAGGCCGAAGAGCTGAAGAAGAAGCTCGAGGACGCCGGCGCCAAGGTCACCGTGAAGTGATGCGGCGGGGGCGCGCTTCGGCGCGCTCCCACCCCTCGGTCCGCCGGCTCCGGCCGGCGGCACCGGGAGAGACGATCGCTGTGCCGGACCGCTGGTCCGACGGGTGGTCGAGCCGGGCCTAAAGCCCGGTGAGGTTTTTCGGATGGTCTTCCCCGCCGCCCCGCAAGGGCGGCGCGGTGGACAATCCGGCGAGTAGCCCCGTCCGCCGCTGCGGCGGCATCGCGGTGCGGGGCAGACAGGTCGGCGGCACGGTGCGCGCCCCCCGGCGTCCCACGCGGCGCCGGCGGCGGCCGCCCGCGAAGCGAGGAGCGACGAATGGCGCAGGCTCAGAAGGCGCAGACGTTCAACGGTCGCAAGCGGATCCGCAAGTATTTCGGCTCGATCCGCGAAGTGGCGGACATGCCGAACCTGATCGAGGTCCAGAAGGCCTCCTATGATCAGTTCCTGCTTGTGGACGAGCCGAAGGACGGGCGCCCCGACGAGGGCCTGCAGTCGGTCTTCAAGTCGGTGTTCCCGATCTCCGACTTCGCCGGCACGGCGCTGCTCGAGTTCGTGCGCTACGAGTTCGAGGCTCCGAAGTACGATGTCGACGAGTGCCGCCAGCGCGGCATGACGTTCGCAGCACCCCTCAAGGTGACGCTGCGCCTCATCGTGTTCGATGTGGACGACGACACCGGCGCCAAGTCCGTCAAGGACATCAAGGAGCAGGACGTCTACATGGGCGACATGCCGCTCATGACGGACAACGGCACCTTCATCGTCAACGGCACCGAGCGCGTCATCGTCTCGCAGATGCATCGCTCGCCGGGCGTGTTCTTCGACCACGACAAGGGCAAGACGCACTCCTCCGGCAAGCTTCTGTTCGCCGGCCGGATCATTCCCTATCGCGGCTCCTGGCTCGACATCGAGTTCGACGCCAAGGACATCGTGCACGCCCGCATCGACCGGCGCCGGAAGATCCCGGTGACGTCGCTGATGATGGCGCTCGGCCTCGACGGCGAGGAGATCCTCGACACCTTCTACAACAAGATTCCGTACACGCGGGACGGCGACGGCTGGCGCATGCCGTTCGACGCCAACCGCATGCGCGGCATGAAGGCGACCATCGACCTCGTCGACGCCGACACCGGCGAGACGGTGCTCGAGGCCGGCAAGAAGATGACGGCGCGCACCGCCCGCCAGCTCGCCGACAAGGGCCTCAAGGCCCTGAAGCTGACCGATCTCGACCTCGTCACGCAGTACGTGGCGGAGGACCTCGTCAACCCGGCGACCGGCGAGATCTTCGTCGAGGCCGGCGACGAGATCACCGACAAGCTGCTCGCGACCCTGATCGGCGCCGGCTTCGACGAGATCCCGATCCTCGACATCGACCACATCAACACCGGCGCCTACGTGCGCAACACGCTGGCGGTCGACAAGAACGCCAGCCGCGAAGAGGCGCTGTACGACATCTACCGGGTGATGCGCCCGGGCGAGCCGCCGACCATCGAGACGGCGGAAGCGATGTTCCAGTCGCTGTTCTTCGATCCGGAGCGCTACGACCTCTCGGCCGTCGGCCGGGTGAAGATGAACATGCGCCTCGACCTGCAGTGCCCGGACACCATCCGCGTGCTGCGCCGCGAGGACGTCATCGCGGTGATCCGCACGCTCGTCGACCTGCGCGACGGCCGCGGCGAGATCGACGACATCGACAACCTCGGCAACCGGCGCGTGCGCTCGGTCGGCGAGCTGATGGAGAACCAGTACCGCGTCGGTCTGCTGCGCATGGAACGGGCGATCAAGGAGCGCATGAGCTCCGTCGAGATCGACACCGTGATGCCGCAGGACCTGATCAACGCGAAGCCGGCGGCCGCCGCCGTGCGCGAGTTCTTCGGCTCCTCGCAGCTGTCGCAGTTCATGGACCAGACCAACCCGCTGTCCGAGGTGACGCACAAGCGCCGCCTGTCGGCGCTCGGCCCGGGTGGTCTGACGCGTGAGCGCGCCGGCTTCGAGGTGCGCGACGTGCACCCGACGCACTACGGCCGCATCTGCCCGATCGAGACGCCGGAAGGCCCGAACATCGGCCTGATCAACTCGCTGGCGACGTTCGCGCGCGTCAACAAGTACGGCTTCATCGAGGCGCCGTACCGCAAGGTGCACGACACCATCGTCTCCAACGAGGTGGTCTACCTCTCGGCGATGGAAGAGGCGAAGCACCACGTCGCCCAGGCCAACATCAAGATCGGCCCCGACGGCCGCATCGACGAGGAACTCGTCATCTGCCGCCACGCCGGCGACGTGATGATGGTGACCACCGACCGCGTCGACTACATGGACGTGTCGCCGAAGCAGCTCGTCTCGGTCGCCGCGGCGCTGATCCCGTTCCTCGAGAACGACGACGCCAACCGCGCGCTGATGGGCTCGAACATGCAGCGCCAGGCGGTGCCGCTGGTGCGGGCCGAGGCGCCGTTCGTCGGCACCGGCATGGAGCCGATCGTGGCGCGCGATTCCGGCGCGGCGATCGCCGCCCGGCGGGCGGGCGTCATCGACCAGGTCGACGCCACCCGCATCGTGGTGCGTGCCACCGAGGACCTCGAGACCTCGCGCTCGGGCGTCGACATCTACCGGCTGATGAAGTTCCAGCGTTCGAACCAGAACACCTGCATCAACCAGCGTCCGCTGGTTCGCGTGGGCGACATGGTCAACAAGGGCGACATCATCGCCGACGGTCCGTCGACGGACCTCGGTGACCTGGCGCTCGGCCGCAACGTGCTCGTCGCGTTCATGCCGTGGAACGGCTACAACTTCGAGGACTCGATCCTCCTCTCCGAGCGCATCGTCTCCGACGACGTGTTCACCTCGATCCACATCGAGGAGTTCGAGGTGATGGCCCGCGACACCAAACTCGGGCCGGAGGAGATCACGCGCGACATTCCGAACGTGTCGGAAGAGGCGCTGAAGAACCTCGACGAAGCGGGCATCGTCTATATCGGCGCGGAAGTGAAGGCGTCCGACATCCTCGTCGGCAAGATCACGCCGAAGGGCGAGAGCCCGATGACGCCGGAGGAGAAGCTGCTCCGCGCCATCTTCGGCGAGAAGGCCTCCGACGTCCGCGACACCTCGCTGCGCGTGCCCCCGGGCGTGCAGGGCACGGTCGTCGAGGTGCGCGTGTTCAACCGCCACGGCGTCGAGAAGGACGAGCGCGCCATGGCGATCGAGCGCGAGGAGATCGAGCGTCTCGCCAAGGACCGCGACGACGAGCAGGCGATCCTCGACCGCAACGTCTTCGGCCGTCTGGCCGAGATGCTTGACGGCAAGGTGGCGCTCGCCGGGCCGAAGGGCTTCAAGAAGGACACCGAGGTGACGCGCTCGGTGCTCGCCGACACCCCGCGCTCCCAGTGGTGGCAGTTCGCCGTCGCCGACGATCAGCAGATGACGCAGATCGAGGGGCTGCGCGGACAGTACGACGAGAGCCGCAAGCGCCTCGAGCAGCGCTTCATCGACAAGGTCGACAAGCTGCAGCGCGGTGACGAGCTGCCTCCCGGCGTGATGAAGATGGTCAAGGTCTTCGTCGCCGTGAAGCGCAAGATCCAGCCGGGCGACAAGATGGCCGGCCGGCACGGCAACAAGGGCGTCGTCTCGAAGATCGTGCCGGTCGAGGACATGCCGTTCCTCGCCGACGGCACGCACGTCGACATCGTGCTGAACCCGCTCGGCGTGCCGAGCCGCATGAACGTCGGCCAGATTCTCGAGACCCATCTCGGCTGGGCGTGCGCCGGCATGGGCCGCAAAGTCGGCGAGCTCATCGACGCCTACAAGAAGTCGCACGACGTCCAGCCGCTGCGCTCGGCGCTCGTCGACATCTTCGACGACGGCCGCGAGCCGGTCGCCCAGTACGACGACGCCTCGGTGCTTCGCCTCGGCGAGCAGCTGCGCAAGGGCGTGCCGATCGCCACGCCGGTCTTCGACGGCGCGCACGAGCCTGACATCGTCGTCATGCTCGAGCAGGCCGGCCTCGACCGCTCCGGGCAGGTGACGCTCTATGACGGGCGGTCCGGCGAGGAGTTCGACCGTAAGGTGACGGTCGGCTACATCTACATGCTGAAGCTGCACCATCTGGTGGACGACAAGATCCACGCCCGTTCGATCGGCCCGTACTCGCTGGTCACCCAGCAGCCGCTCGGCGGCAAGGCGCAGTTCGGCGGTCAGCGCTTCGGCGAGATGGAGGTGTGGGCGCTGGAAGCCTACGGCGCCGCCTACACGCTGCAGGAGATGCTGACGGTGAAGTCGGACGACGTCGCCGGCCGCACCAAGGTCTACGAGGCGATCGTGCGCGGCGACGACACCTTCGAGGCGGGTATCCCGGAATCCTTCAACGTGCTCGTGAAGGAAATGCGGTCGCTCGGCCTCAACGTCGAGCTCACCGACTCCAAGCCGAAGACGGCAGCCAACGAGCTCGAGCGACCGGCGGACGCGGCGGAGTGATCCGCCGCGCTGCGGCCGCAAGGTCGCCCTACGCTCGCCGATTCCTGATTCTATGACGACGGGGTCGCGTCATCCGCGACTGCCGGCGTGAAGGAGAGAACCGATGAACCAAGAGGTCATGAACCTGTTCAACACGCAGGTGCCGGCCCAGACGTTCGATCTCATTCGGATCTCGATCGCCAGCCCTGAGAAGATTCTGTCCTGGTCGTACGGCGAGATCAAGAAGCCGGAGACGATCAACTACCGGACCTTCAAGCCGGAGCGGGACGGCCTGTTCTGCGCGCGGATCTTCGGGCCGATCAAGGATTACGAGTGCTTGTGCGGCAAGTACAAGCGCATGAAGTACAAGGGCGTCATCTGCGAGAAGTGCGGCGTCGAGGTGACGCTGTCGCGCGTCCGGCGCGAGCGCATGGGCCACATCGAGCTGGCCGCGCCCGTCGCCCACATCTGGTTCCTGAAGTCGCTGCCGAGCCGCATCGGAATGCTGCTCGACATGACGCTGAAGGACCTGGAGCGCATCCTCTATTTCGAGAACTACGTGGTGCTCGAGCCCGGCCTGACGCCGCTCAAGATGCACCAGCTGCTCTCGGAAGAGGACTTCATCGAGGCGCAGGACAAGTACGGCGAGGACGGCTTCACCGCCGCCATCGGCGCCGAGGCCATCCGCGAGCTGATGAAGGCGCTCGACCTCGAGAAGCTCGCGGCCGACCTGCGCGTCGAGATCGCCGAGTCGACCTCCGAGCTGAAGCCAAAGAAGCTCGCCAAGCGGCTGAAGCTGATCGAGGCGTTCATGGAATCCGGCAACAAGCCGGAGTGGATGATCCTCAACGTCATCCCGGTGATGCCGCCGGACCTGCGTCCGCTGGTGCCGCTGGACGGCGGGCGCTTCGCCACGTCCGACCTGAACGACCTCTACCGCCGCGTCATCAACCGTAACAACCGCCTGAAGCGGCTGATCGAACTGCGCGCGCCGGACATCATCATCCGCAACGAGAAGCGGATGCTGCAGGAGGCCGTCGACGCGCTGTTCGACAACGGCCGCCGCGGTCGCGTCATCACGGGTGCCAACAAGCGCCCGCTGAAGTCGCTCTCCGACATGCTGAAGGGCAAGCAGGGCCGCTTCCGCCAGAACCTGCTCGGCAAGCGCGTCGACTATTCCGGCCGTTCGGTGATCGTCGTCGGTCCGGAGCTGAAGCTGCACCAGTGCGGCCTGCCGAAGAAGATGGCGCTCGAGCTGTTCAAGCCGTTCATCTACTCGCGTCTGGACGCCAAGGGCTACTCCTCGACGGTGAAGCAGGCGAAGAAGCTCGTCGAGAAGGAGAAGTCCGAGGTCTGGGACATCCTCGACGAGGTGATCCGCGAGCATCCGATCATGCTCAACCGGGCGCCGACGCTGCACCGCCTCGGCATCCAGGCGTTCGAGCCGGTCCTCATCGAAGGCAAGGCGATCCAGCTGCACCCGCTCGTCTGCTCGGCCTTCAACGCCGACTTCGACGGCGACCAGATGGCCGTGCACGTGCCGCTGAGCCTCGAGGCCCAGCTCGAAGCCCGCGTGCTGATGATGTCGACCAACAACATCCTGCACCCGGCGAACGGCTCGCCGATCATCGTGCCGTCGCAGGACATCGTGCTCGGCCTCTACTACCTGTCGATCATGGCCGAGAACGAGCCCGGCCAGGGCATGGCGTTCGCCTCCATCGGCGAGCTGCACCACGCCCTCGAGTCGAAGGCGGTGACGCTGCACTCGAAGATCCGCGGCCGCTATGCCGGCATCGGGCCGGACGGCAAGCCGTTCACCAAGATCTACGAGACGACGCCGGGGCGCATGCTCATCGGCGAGCTCCTGCCCAAGCACAAGGCGGTCAGCTTCGACGTCTGCAACCAGCTGATGACGAAGAAGCAGATCTCCAACATGATCGACATGGTCTACCGTGGCTGCGGCCAGAAGGAGACCGTGATCTTCTGCGACCGGATCATGACGCTGGGCTTCACCAACGCCTTCAAGGCGGGCATTTCCTTCGGCAAGGATGACATGGTCATCCCCGAGACGAAGGAGAAGCTGGTCGAGGATACGCGCCAGCTGGCGAAGGAGTACGAGCAGCAGTACTCAGACGGCCTGATCACCCAGGGCGAGAAGTACAACAAGGTCGTCGACGCCTGGGCGAAGTGCACCGATCGCGTCGCCGACGAGATGATGAAGCGCATCTCGTCCGTGCAGATGGACGCCGAGACCGGCCGTCAGAAGAAGATCAACTCGATCTACATGATGAGCCACTCCGGCGCCCGCGGCTCGCCGGCGCAGATGAAGCAGCTCGCGGGCATGCGCGGGCTGATGGCGCGACCGGACGGCTCGATCATCGAGACGCCGATCATCGCCAACTTCAAGGAAGGGCTGTCGGTGATGGAGTACTTCAACTCCACCCACGGCGCCCGCAAGGGCCTGGCCGACACCGCGCTGAAGACGGCGAACTCGGGCTACCTGACGCGTCGTCTGGTCGACGTCGCGCAGGACTCGATCATCACCGAGTACGACTGCGGCACCGACGCCGGCATCAAGATGACGGCGATCGTCGACGCGGGCCAGATGGTGGCGACGCTCGGCATGCGCATCCTCGGCCGCACGGCGTGCGAGGATGTTCCTGATCCGGCGACGGGCGAGATCATCCTGCCGCGCGGCAAGCTGATCGAGGAGAAGGAGGTCGAGCGCGTCGAGAAGGCGGGCATCCAGGCCGTCCGGATCCGCTCGGTGCTGACCTGCGAGACGAAGAACGGCTGCTGCGCGGCCTGCTACGGGCGCGATCTCGCCCGCGGCACGCCCGTCAACATGGGCGAGGCGGTCGGCGTCATCGCGGCGCAGTCGATCGGCGAGCCGGGCACGCAGCTCACCATGCGCACGTTCCACATCGGTGGAACGGCACAGGTGGTCGACTCGTCCTTCATCGAGTCGAGCTTCGAAGGCACGGTGAAGATCCGCAACCGCAGCCTTGTGCGCGATTCCCAGGGCCGGCTCATCGCCATGGGCCGCAACATCGCGATCGTCGTGGTCGACAAGGACGGCACCGAGCGCGCCGTCCACCGCATCACCTACGGCGCCCGCCTGCACGTCGACGACGGCGATCAGGTCAAGCGCGGCCAGCGCATGGCGGAGTGGGACCCGTACACCCGTCCGGTGCTCACCGAGGTCGACGGTCTCGTCGCCTTCGAGGACCTGGTGGAAGGCGCCTCGGTCACCGAGACGACCGACGAGGCGACCGGCATCACCAAGCGCATCATCCTCGACTGGCGGACCTCGACGCGCGGCTCGGACCTCAAGCCGGCCGTCGTCGTCAAGGGTGCCGACGGCAAGGTGGCGAAGCTCGCCCGCGGTGGCGACGCCCGCTCGCTGCTCTCCGTCGACGCCATCCTGTCGGTGGAGCCGGGCGAAGAGGTGAAGGCCGGCGACGTGCTCGCGCGCATTCCGCTCGAGAGCGCCAAGACGCGCGACATCACCGGCGGTCTGCCGCGGGTGGCGGAGCTGTTCGAGGCCCGGCGTCCGAAGGACCACGCCATCATCGCCGAGATCGACGGCACGGTGCGCTTCGGCAAGGACTACAAGAACAAGCGCCGCATCATCATCGAGCCGCACGACGAGGCACTCGACCCGATCGAGTACCTGATCCCGAAGGGCAAGCACGTCCACCTGCAGGACGGCGACGCGATCGAGAAGGGCGACTACATCCTCGACGGCAACCCGGCGCCGCACGACATCCTGGCGATCCGCGGCGTGGAGGCGCTCGCCGCCTACCTCGTCAACGAGATCCAGGAGGTCTACCGGCTGCAGGGCGTGGCGATCAACGACAAGCACATCGAGGTGATCGTCCGTCAGATGCTGCAGAAGGTGGAGATCACCGACCCCGGCGAGACGGACGTCATCAACGGCGAGCAGATGGATCGCATCGAGCTCGACGAGCTGAACGACAAGGCCAAGGTCGACGGCAAGAAGCCGGCGTCCGGCGTGCCGGTGCTGCTCGGCATCACCAAGGCGAGCCTGCAGACCCGCTCGTTCATCTCGGCCGCGTCCTTCCAGGAGACGACCCGCGTCCTCACCGAGGCGGCCGTCAATGGCAAGGTCGACAACCTCGAGGGCCTCAAGGAGAACGTCATCGTCGGCCGCCTGATCCCGGCGGGAACGGGCGCGATGGTGAACCGCATCCGCGAGATCGCGACGAGCCGCGACGAGCTGATCCTCGACGAGCGCCGCAAGGCGGCGACCGTCGACGTGCCGCTGGCCGGAATCGCCGGCCCGGCCTGACCCGCCGGCTGCCGCCGACCCGGCGGCAGAACGACCCGCCCTGTCGCCATTGCGGCCGGGGCGGATCAGACAACACGACGGGCCGCCCTCGCAGGAGGGCGGCCCGTCGTCGTTTCGGACGGTGCCCAGAGGCTGCCGGTCGGCTGCGCCGCTCAGTGCGGTGAAATGCCAACGGCCTGCATGACGAGGTCGACCAGTGCCCGCACCGAGGCAGTGTCGCCGTGGGCGACCTCGACGGTGATGGTGCGCGGTAGCCCGGTCAGCACGGCGTGGTTCGACAGCGAGCAGTCGCTGCGGCCCGGCTGCACCGTCTCGTAGAGGACGTTGACGCCGCGGCCGGTGAACCAGGCGATCGACGCCCGCGCCGCGCCCTCAGTCGGCGGGCTGCGGCCGGCCAGGATGATCATGGTGTCGTCGTCGCGCCGTGGCGCCCCGGCGGGACGCGATGCGTCGGTGGCGGCGCGGAAGGCCTCGGCGCCACGGTAGGGCCGGGCCATCGAGATGGTGCCGCCGCGGCGCTCGTTGGAGTGCAGGGCGACGATCGGAAAGCGGCGGTCGAGGTGGGCGAGCACCGCCGCCGTGTAGGCGGGGTCGGCGCGGCCGCGGCCACAGGCGCCACTGCCGAAGACGCGATTGGGGTCGACTCCCCGCCATAACCGCGTCTCGCCCGACTCGACCGCGACGAGAACGCCGCCATAGCGCCGCACCGCCTCCACGCCCCCCTCGAACGCCGACTGCTCGTCGTCATGCGGCAGCACCCAGCGCGGGCCGCTGCGGGCACGATTGGCGACGACGAGGAGCGACCAGGGGCCGGCGGTGCCATCGACCCGGACGATGCCGAGGCAGAGGGCGGGGTCCGAGAGGGCCCCGGACAACCGGCGGACGTCGCGGTCGCCCGTCGCCGCGACGATCTCCGCCGGTGTCCGGCAGGCCATGTCGCCGGTGGGCGGAGGGCGGTCCATCACGGTGATCGGTGCGGAGCCGTTGGGCGCCGGCCGCCGCACCGTCTGCGGCTCACCGGCAGCAGTCGGGCCGGCGGCGGCCGCCAGGCCACAAAGGAGGACGGTAACGGAGAGAATCGTCGGCACGGCACGGCGCATGTCGCAGCTCCCCCAGGCGAATCCCGCGGGAGCATCACCCGCCGCACGCCCCGCCGATGCGTGGAAAACACGCCGATCCTGTGGCGCTTCCGCCGATCCGGCAGGACGCCCCCCCGCCTCGAGAGCGCGATGGTCCCAGTGGCGCAAGGATGTTGCTCCTGAGCGCTCGACAGCGACAGAAAAGGCGCCCCGAGCGGGATTCCCGGTGACCGGCGCCGTGCGGGAAAAGTGCCCCGAGACCGCCACGATTCCGCTATTGACGCCGGGGAACCGAACGAATAGGTTCCGCCAACTTTCGCGGCAGGCGGTAAGCCCCGTTCGCGTCGCCGGCGCCTCGCGCTGCGACTGATCGGCTTAAACGCTGCCGGGTTCAAGAGACGACATCGGCTTCTCCGCAACTGCCGACAGGCAGTCGCAACGTTGCCATGACCGCGTGTGAGCGCGGTCCTCTGGCTTGGGGCGCCGCCCGCGATCGTAAGATCGCGGACCGGCGCCTTCGCGTTCGTGCGTGGAGGCCAGTGGCGTCAACCGACGGCGGGCGAAAGCTCGAAGGTACGGAACGGGACAGCATGCCGACGATCAACCAGTTGATCCGCAAGCCGCGGAAAGACCCGCCGAAGCGCAACAAGGTGCCGGCCATGGAGGCCTGCCCGCAGAAGCGCGGCGTCTGCACGCGAGTTTACACGACGACCCCGAAGAAGCCGAACTCGGCGCTTCGTAAGGTCGCCAAGGTTCGGCTCACGAACCAGTATGAAGTGATCGGCTACATCCCGGGCGAGGGGCACAACCTTCAGGAGCACTCGGTCGTGATGATCCGAGGTGGCCGCGTGAAGGACCTTCCGGGCGTGCGTTACCACGTGGTGCGCGGCGTGCTCGACACGCAGGGCGTGAAGGACCGTAAGCAGCGCCGTTCGAAGTACGGCGCCAAGCGTCCGAAGTGATGGGAGCCTGAGCGATGTCGCGTCGTCACAGCGCCGAGAAGCGTGAGATCCTGCCGGACCCGAAGTTCGGTGATCAGATCGTCTCGAAGTTCATGAACAGCATCATGCGCGACGGCAAGAAGTCCGCCGCCGAAACGATCGTCTACGGTGCCTTCGACCAGATCCGCTCGCGGTCGCGGCAGGATCCTCTCGAGGTGTTCCACACCGCTCTCGATCGTGTGATGCCGCAGATCGAAGTGCGCTCCCGCCGCGTCGGTGGCGCCACCTACCAGGTGCCGGTGGAAGTCCGCACGGAGCGCCGTCAGGCGCTTGCCATCCGCTGGCTGATTACCGCTGCCCGCGCCCGTAACGAAAAGACCATGGTCGAGCGTCTCTCCGGAGAGCTGCTCGATGCGTTCAACAACCGCGGTACCGCCGTGAAGAAGCGCGAGGATACGCACCGGATGGCTGAAGCCAACCGCGCCTTCTCGCACTATCGCTGGTGAACTGAGCGCGAGCCGAGGTCGAGGACCGTACTATGCCCCGCACGCACAACCTCGAAGACTATCGTAACTTCGGCATCATGGCCCACATTGATGCCGGTAAGACGACGACGACCGAGCGCATCCTCTACTACTCCGGCAAGTCCCATAAGATCGGCGAAGTCCATGACGGCGCCGCGACGATGGACTGGATGGAGCAGGAGCAGGAGCGGGGCATCACGATCACGTCTGCCGCCACCACGACGCAGTGGAACGGCAAGCGCCTGAACATCATCGACACTCCCGGCCACGTCGACTTCACCATCGAAGTCGAGCGTTCGCTGCGTGTGCTGGACGGCGCCGTTTGCGTGCTGGACTCCAACCAGGGCGTCGAGCCGCAGACCGAGACGGTCTGGCGCCAGGGTGACAAGTACAAGGTTCCGCGGATCGTCTTCTGCAACAAGATGGACAAGACCGGGGCCGATTTCTACAACTGCCTTAACGACATCAAGGTCCGCCTCGGCGCCAAGCCGGTGGCGATCCAGCTGCCGATCGGCTCCGAGTCCGACTTCAAGGGCTGCGTCGACCTGGTGAAGATGCAGGCCTATGTCTGGCACGACGAGGACAAGGGCGCGAAGTACGACACCGTCCCGATCCCGGCCGACCTCGCCGAGAAGGCGGCCGAGTATCGTGCGCTGCTGATCGAGGCGGCGGTCGAGCTCGACGATGAGGCGATGACGGCGTTCTTCGACGGCGTGGAGCCGGACGAGGCGACCCTGAAGCGCCTGCTGCGCAAGGCCGTCATCACCGGCGCCTTCTACCCGGTGCTGTGCGGCTCGGCTTTCAAGAACAAGGGCGTGCAGACGCTCCTCGACGCGGTCGTCGACTATCTGCCGAGCCCGCTGGAAGTGCCGCCGATCAAGGGGATCGACGTGCGGACCGGCGCGGAGGTGGTGCGCCACTCGACCGACGACGAGCCGCTCGCCATGCTCGCCTTCAAGATCATGGACGACCCCTTCGTCGGGTCGCTGACGTTCTGCCGCATCTATTCCGGCAAGGTCGAGAGCGGCACGGGCGTGCTGAACTCGCCGCGCGATCGCCGCGAGCGCGTCGGCCGTATGCTGCTGATGCACGCCAACTCGCGTGAAGACACCAAGGAGGCCCATGCCGGCGACATCATCGCGCTGGCCGGCCTGAAAGAGACCCGGACGGGCGACACCCTGTGTGATCCCGCCCATGCCGTGATCCTCGAGAAGATGGAGTTCCCGGACCCCGTCATCGAGATCGCGGTCGAGCCGAAGGCGAAGGCCGACCAGGAAAAGATGGCGGTGGCGCTGTCGAAGCTCGCGGCCGAGGATCCGTCCTTCCGCGTCTCGACGGACCAGGAGAGCGGCCAGACCATCCTGAAGGGGATGGGCGAGCTTCATCTCGACATCAAGGTCGACATCCTGAAGCGGACCTACAAGGTCGAGGTCAACGTCGGCGCCCCGCAGGTCGCCTACCGCGAGACGATCACCCGCTCGGTCGACATCGACTACACCCACAAGAAGCAGACCGGTGGTACCGGCCAGTTCGCCCGGGTGAAGTTCACGATCGCGCCGAACGAGGTCGGCAAGGGCTTCGAGTTCGACTCGAAGGTCATTGGCGGCTCGGTGCCGAAGGAGTACATCCCCGGCGTCGAGAAGGGCCTCAACTCGGTGCTCGGTTCGGGCGTCGTCGCCGGCTTCCCGGTCGTCGACGTCAAGGTCGACCTGACGGACGGTGCCTACCACGAGGTCGACTCGTCGGCGCTCGCCTTCGAGATCGCGTCTCGCGCCGGCTTCCGTGAGGGCCTGCAGAAGGCCGGCCCGGTCCTGCTCGAGCCGATCATGAAGGTCGAAGTCACCAGCCCCGAGGACTATCTCGGCTCGGTGATCGGCGATCTCAACTCGCGGCGTGGCCAGATCTCCGGCACCGACACCCGCGGCAACGCCCAGATCGTCACCGCGATGGTGCCGCTCGCCAACATGTTCGGGTACGTCAACACGCTGCGCTCGATGAGCCAGGGACGTGCCAGCTACTCGATGCAGTTCGACCACTATGAGCAGGTGCCGCAGGCGGTTGCTCAGGAAGTCCAGGCGAAGTTCGCCTGACGACACGCCACAGAGCCAGTCGACACTGTCAACACGTTAAAAGACCGACGGAGTTACGCCGATGGCGAAAGAGAAGTTTGCGCGGACGAAGCCGCACTGCAACATCGGGACGATCGGCCATGTCGATCACGGCAAGACGTCGCTGACGGCGGCGATCACGAAGGTGCTGGCGAAGTCGGGCGGGGCGACGTTCAAGGCGTACGACCAGATCGACGCGGCGCCGGAGGAGAAGGCGCGCGGCATCACGATCTCGACGGCGCACGTCGAGTACGAGACGAAGAACCGCCACTACGCCCACGTCGACTGCCCG
>Ga0209902_100745_pt1 | contig 26210 bp, 27 predicted proteins | sample FECB27metaG_FD_188304 | JGI IMG/M metagenome (GOLD analysis project Ga0209902, IMG submission 188304) | Cyanobacterial communities from the Joint Genome Institute, California, USA - FECB-27 (SPAdes) (version 2) | ecosystem: Environmental > Aquatic > Thermal springs > Hot (42-90C) > Microbial mats...
AGCACCGCCAGCTTCACCTCGCGCGCCTCGATCTTCTTGCCGACATATTCGGGCGTGCGCCCCACCATCAGCCCGGCGACGAACACCGCGAGGATGGCGAACAGCAGGAAGCCGTAGATGCCCGCGCCGACGCCGCCGACCACGACCTCGCCAAGCTGCATGTTGAACAGCGGGACGAGCCCGCCCAGCGGCGTGAAGCTGTCGTGCATCGCATTGACCGCGCCGCACGATGCGGCGGTGGTGACCGCGGCGAACAGCGCGGAGGCGACGACGCCGAAGCGCACCTCCTTACCCTCCATATTGCCGCCATGCGCGCCGAGCTGGTGGAGGACCGGATTGCCCGCGGCTTCCGCCCAATAGGCGACGGCGACGCCCGCGACGAACAGCAGCGTCATCGACGCCAGGATCGCGCGGCCCTGGCGCGTGTCGCCCACCGCCTTGCCGAAGGTCCAGGTCAGCCCGAAACCGACCGCGAAGATCGAGAGCATCTGGACCAGATTGGTGAGCGCTGTCGGGTTCTCGAAGGGATGCGCGGAATTGGCGTTGAAGAAGCCGCCGCCATTGGTGCCGAGCATCTTGATCGCTTCCTGCGAGGCGACCGGACCGAGCGCGAGCACCTGCTTCGCGCCCTCCAGCGTGGTGACGTCGACCGATCCGGCCAGGGTCTGCGGCACGCCGCTCGCGATCAGGAACAGCGCATAGACGATACAGGCGGGGAGCAGCAGATACAGGGTGATGCGCGTGACGTCGGCCCAGAAATTGCCGATCCCCTTCGCCTCACGCCGCGCGAAGCCGCGGAACAGCGCGAAGGCGAGCGCGATACCGGTCGCTGCCGACAGGAAATTGTGGATGGTCAGGCCGAGCATCTGGCTGAGGTTCGACATGGTCGATTCCCCGGCATAGCTCTGCCAGTTGGTGTTGGTGGTGAAGCTGGTCGCGGTGTTGAAGGCGAGGTGTGCGCCGACCCCGTCATAGCCCAGCGGATTGCCGGGCAGCACGCCCTGCAGCCGCAGTATCGCATAGGTGAAGATCAGCAGCGCCGCGTTGAAGAGCAGCATGTGCACCCCATAGCGGCGCCAGCCCTGTTCCTCGTCCGGGTCGATGCCGGCAAGGCGATAGAAGCCCGTCTCGACCGGGCCCAGCACGCGATGGAGCGGCGTGCGGCGCCCTTCGTAAAGTGTGAACAGATATTGGCCGACCGGACGGGTCAGCAGCAGCAATATGCCGATGAATGCGGCGATGAGGACCCAGCCCTGAAGCGTCATGGCGCGGTTCCGATCAGTAGCGTTCGGGCCGCGCGAGCACGGCGACCAGATAGATGAGGATGGCGATCGCGGCGATCGCGGCGAGCCAGAGGTCGAGCGTCATGATCGGCGCGCCTCAGGCGTTGTCGCACAGGCGGACATAGCCGAGCGTCGCGACGATCAGTCCGACGATGAGTGCGATCCAGAGCATGTCGTCCATCGTTTTCCTCCAGGAATGAGGATGCCGATTAGGGGCGCCGCGCATTTGTTAGCGAGACGCTCACCGGCCGCGCCGCATATGTTTTGCATATGAAATGGCGGGTTTTTGGGGTTCTGGCTTGGCCGTGAGCACCCGAGCAGGCGCCGTAAATTCCATACCCCCTGCAACCGTCCATCCTGAGGGAAGACTGAGTAGCTGCGCAGCAGCGTAGCGAAGGCTGCCTCGAAGGACGCACGATACATGGTGCGTCCTTCGAGACATCGTTTCGACTTCGCTCAACGGTTCCTCAGGATGACCGGGGTCGGTGTGGCGCCAGATCGCAAAACCCGTCGCGGTGACGCGCAATTTCCTGTCCGCCGGCGCGACAAGTCTCGACAGGATCGCCACGACGGATCATGAGTGCCGGCCATGAAATGGCTTGCCCCCTTGCTCGCGCTCGCCGCGCTCACCGGTTGCGCCGCAGCCGAACCCGCTCCGCCCGCGGCATCCGCCGCCGCCTCGCCGGCATCATCCCCGGCAGCGGGCCAGATCCTCGCAGCGACCGCGCATCCGATGGCGACCGAGGCCGCGCTGGCGGTGCTCCGGCGCGGCGGCAATGCGGTGGACGCGGCGATCGCGGCGCAGGCGATGCTCTCGCTGGTCGAACCGCAGAGCTCGGGCATGGGCGGCGGCGCCTTCATGACGCTTTTCTCCGCGAAGGACGGCCGCGTCACCGTCTATAACGGACGCGAGACCGCGCCGATGGGCGCGACGCCACGGCTGTTCCTGGGCACAGACGGCAAGCCCATCAATCGTGGTGCCGCGGTCACCGGCGGGATCGCGACGGGCGTGCCCGGCGTCGTCCGCATGCTGAAGCTCGCGCATGACGAACATGGCAAGCTGCCCTGGAACGGCCTGTTCGTCGACGCCGAGCGCGCCGCGGACGATGGCTTTCCCCTTTCGCCCCGGCTCGGCCGCTTCGCGCAGGGCGGGCGTTTTCCGCAGGCGAACCAGCCCGACGTCATCGCCTATTTCACCAAGCCCGACGGCAGCCGCTATCAGACCGGCGAACTGAAGAAGAACCCGGCCTATGCCGATTTCCTCCGCCGCCTGGCGGCGCAGGGCCCCGACGCGCTCTATACAGGCCGGACCGCGCAGGCGATCGTCGACAAGACCACCTCGGGATCGCTGCCCGGCACGATGACGCTGAAGGACATCGCCGCCTATCGACCGATCAAGGCCGAGCCGCTGTGCGGCCCCTATCGCATGATCCTGGTCTGCGTGCCGCCGCCGCCGTCGAGCGGCGTCGGCTTGCTCCAGCTTCTCGCCATCCTCGAACGGACCGACATCGCCGATCGCGGACCGACCGATCCGCAGGCCTGGTATCTCTTCGCCGAGGCGAGCCGCGTGATGTATGCCGATCGCGACGCCTGGGTCGGCGACGTGCCCGACGTGCCGGTCAAGGGCCTGCTCGATCCGGCCTATGTCGCCAGCCGCGCCGCGCTGATCGGCCCGAAGGCCGGCCCGCCGCCCGCCGCCGGCACGCCCCCCGGCGCGCCGAAGCCCAGGCGCGACGCCACTGTCGAGCCCGGCGGCACGTCGCATTTCGTGATCGTCGACAAATGGGGCAACGCCGTCTCGATGACGACCACGGTGGAATCGATATTCGGGTCGGGCCGGATGGTCGACGGCTTCTTCCTCAACAACCAGATGACCGATTTCTCGTTCATCCCCGAAGGCCCCAATGCGGTCGGCCCCGGCAAGCGCCCGCGGTCCTCGATGACGCCCGCCATCCTGCTCGACGGCAAGGGGCGGCTCGCCGGCGCGATCGGATCGCCCGGCGGCAATTCGATCCTGGCCTATGTGGGCAAGGCGACGTTGGGCGCGCTCGGCTGGAAACTGCCGATGCAGGATGCGATCTCGCTGCCCAACATCGTCGCGCGCGGCCCCAACTTCAACGCGGAAGCCGACAAGTTCGCCCCCGGCGTGGTCGACGGCCTGTTCGCGCGCGGCATCGACGTCCGCGGCGCGAGCGGCGAGGAATCGGGCCTGCACGGTTTCCTCGTCACGCCAGCCGGCTATAGTGGCGGCGCAGATCCCCGCCGCGACGGCAATTCGGTCACGGAGCCCGCACGATGAACGCACTCACGCCCTTTCACCTCGCCTTTCCCGTCGACGATCTCGATGCCGCGCGTCGTTTCTACGGCACCGTGCTCGGCTGCCCGGAGGGCCGCAGCAGCGATCGCTGGATCGATTTCGACCTGTTCGGCCATCAGATCGTCACGCACCTGACCGACGAGCCGCGCGCGAAGCCGGTCGGCAACGGCGTCGACGGCCATCATGTGCCCGTGCCGCATTTCGGCGTGGTGCTGACGCCCGAGGCGTGGGACGGACTTGCCGAGCGCGTGAAGGCGCATGGCGTGGACTTCGTGATCGAGCCCTATACCCGCTTCAAGGGCGAGACCGGCGAGCAATCGACGATGTTCTTCCTCGATCCGGCGGGGAACGCGCTCGAATTCAAGGCGTTCGCCGACATGGACCAGTTGTTCGCCGCCTGAACCGCCCGCCGCGCTGTCGGCTCATCCGGTCGCGCCGGCGCGATACGGGATTCCCATCGCGGCGCGGATAGTGTTGATGGACGCGGGCAAAAGGAGTTTCCGGCTCTTGTATTCGCGTATCCGTGCGTTTTTTGGAAAGCTGGTTGGCGTCACCGCGCTGCTGGCGCTTGGCGCCTGCGCCTCGACGATCGTCCCCTCCACCCAGCCGCCGCGCCCGAAGCCGGGCCGCGCGCAGCCGGTACGCACCCCGCCGCCCGCGCCCGTTCCCCGTGCGACGGCACCGCTGCCGCCCGTGGCCGCGCCGATCCAGCGCCCGACGGCGCCGCCCGCCGCCCGCCCCGTCCAGGTCTCGCGCGCACTGGAAAGCGCGATCAAGTCGCTGGGCGCCAATTTCGGCGGCAGTGTCGGCATCGCGGTGCGCGACGTCCATCAGGACTGGATGATCGAATATAACGGCCGCAAGCCGATGCCGCAGCAGAGCGTCAGCAAGCTGTGGGTGGCGACCACCCTGCTCGACGGCGTCGACAAGGGGCGCATCTCGCTGTCGGACAGCGTGACCGTGCGCATGGAGGATCTGACGCTGTTCCATCAGCCGATCCGCGCACTGGTCGGCAAGGACGGCTATGCCACCACCATATCCAGCCTGCTCGACCGCGCGATGACGCAGAGCGACAATACCGCCAACGACGTGCTGCTCCGTCGCGCCGGCGGACCGGACGCCGTCCGCGCCTTTCTGGCGCGCAACGGCCTGACCGACATCCGCTTCGGCCCCGGCGAACGACTGCTGCAGGCGGGCACCGCCGGCCTGACCTGGCAGCAAAGCTATTCGCGCGGCGTCGCCTTCCAGGAAGCGCGCAACAAGCTGAGCCGGGAGGCGCGCGAGGCCGCGCTCAACCGCTATCTCGCCAGCCCGCCCGACGGTGCGACCGCGGTCGGACTGGTCAACGGCCTCGCCCGGCTGAAGCGCGGCGAGATGCTGTCGAGCCGGTCGACCGACTATCTGATCCAGGTGATGACCGAGTCCAAGACCGGGCCGAAGCGGCTGAAGGGCGGCATCGCCCCCGACTGGCGCTTCGCGCACAAGACCGGCACGGGTCAGGAACTGGCGGGCCGCGCCACCGGCTATAACGATATCGCCCTGCTGACCGCGCCCGACGGGCGGACCTATGCGGTCGCGGTGCTGATCGGCGAGACGCGGCGGACGATTCCCGAACGGATGAGCCTGATGCAGGCGGTGACAAGGGCGATCATCGCCAATCACTGACGTTCGGCCCTTCGAGACGGGCCTTCGGCTTCGCTCAGTCCCTCCTCAGGATGAGCAGAGGGGAGAAAGTCCTGATACTCCGCTCATCCTGAGGAGCGGCTGAGCCTGACGAAGATGCGTCTCGAAGGACGTCGCCGACCTACCCCTCCGCCACCTTCTGCCCGCGCACCGCGGTCGTCGTCGCCGCCACGTCCATCGTGACGTTGCCGACGGTGCGGATCAGGTCCGGGATCATCTCCACCGCGACCAGCAGCGCCAGCGGCTCCAGCGGAACGCCCATCGCCGCCGCGATCGGCGCGACCGAGGTGAAGAAGCTGATCTGTCCGGGCAGGCTGACCGATCCCATCGTCGTGACCGCGGCGACGATCAGGCCGGTGACGACCACGCTCGGGGTCAGCGGGATGCCGAACCAATGGGCGATATAGATGGCGACCGCCAGGTTCATCGCCGGCCCGGTCGCGCGGAAGATGGCGACCGCGATCGGCAGCGGCACACCCGCGGTCTCCGCCGGGATGCCGAGCTTCTCGCAGCTCTTGAGCATCGCCGGCAGCGAGGCGAGCGAGCTTTGCGTCGAGATCGCGACCGCCTGCGCTGGCGCCACGGCGCGGACGAAATCGCCCAGCTTCACCCGGCCGCCGAAAATGGCGAGCGGATAGGCCAGCGCCCAGACCACCAGGCCCGACAGGCTGACGACGACCACATAATGCGCCAGCGCGCCGATCGCCGATGTGCCCGCATTGACGCCAACGACGAAGGCGAGCGCAACCACGCCGATCGGCGCGATCAGCAGCACCCAGCCGACGATGACGAGCATCGTCTGTTCGATCGCTGAGAAGAAACCGACGATCCGCTCGCGCGCTTCGGCACCCAGCCGGGTGACGGCGATCGCGAAGACGGTGACGAACAGGATCAGCGGCAGCATGGAATCGCTCGACGCGGCCGCCGCGATCGGGTTGGTCGGCACGATGGTGCGCAGGAAATCAGCCATGCTCGGCGCCTGTCCGACGGCTTCGGTGCGCGTGCCCAGTGCAGCGCTCAGCGCCTTGGCGGACTCGCCGGGGATCGGCCAGAGCTGCAGTACCGCGGGCACCAGGACCGCCGCGATGGTCGCGGACAGCCACAGGACGATCGCGAACAGGATCACCGAGCGCAACGCCAGCCGTCCGCCGCGCGCGCTGTCCGCGGTCCGCGCGATTCCGGTGATCATCAGCGCGACGACCAGCGGCACGATCGTCATGCGCAGCGCGTCCAGCCAGAGCGTGCCGATCGGCTCCGCCACGCTGGTCAGTCCGCCCCATCCCGTCTGCCCCGCGATAATGCCGAGCGTCAGGCCGGCGACGAGGGCGAACAGGATGCGTGCGGTATTGGACATCGTCATGGTTTAACGCGAAGCCGCATCGCGGCAAGCGCGAAGCATCAGGGAATCTGCCATTCGACGCGCCCGGTCATCCATGCAGGGGTCGGCGCACCATCGCCGTTCAGGGCGGGACGAAAGCGCGCGCGCTTCATCAAGCTGTTGCACGCCGCCTTGTCCAATACGTCGTGGCCGGAACTTTGAACGGCCCGGCAGTCATGCGCACGTCCGTCGAGATCTACCTTTCACAGGATCGTCACGGTACCGCGCAAACGCAAATGGATCGCCTGAATGGGATAATCCTCATGCTTGATCCATTTGGGATCCACGAATTGCGGCGACAGATCCATCACCTCGGGACCAAGCCCCCAGCTCTTCACGAGATCGATTTCACAGAGTCGGACAGCCTTCAAGGCAGCCCCCAAGCCATCAAGCCGCAGCGCGATAGGCGCCTGAGTGTCGAGAGCGATGGCGACCGTCTCGCTGGACGCGAAGTCCTTCCACGCTTCGGCGTCGGCATGGAAGCGCACGACACGTCTTCCCGGTTCGACCGCGCCGTAGCTCAGATATTGCGAACGGATCGTCTTTCCCTCGGGCGAAAGAGTGATCACCGCCTGCCCCATATGCAACGGTCGCTTGTTGGGATCCGGCAGGAATAGCGCCAGTTCCTTGCCACCCGCCAGCGGCAGCGATCGGATGGAAAAGCTGAGCCGTGCCTGCCCTTCGCCAAAATCCCGCAACAGGAAGCATGCGGCATCGGCATAATCGACGTTCCACTTGCTCGATGGGGCAAGTGGATCCGCCGACTGTGCCACCGCCGCCGCCGGCAGCGCCATACATGCCGTCCATCCCAGCCCCGCCGATGCAAGCCTTCTCATCTGGCAAAACTAAGCGTGACTATACGTCGCGACAATCCTGACCGGAGATGCCCTCAGCCCGTGCACTTGCCATAGCCCGGCCCGCGCACCGCGCGGCCCGGCGTGGCGCCGGTGTGTTCGCCGTCCTTCAGCACCTGCACGCCGTTGACGAACACATGGCGCATGCCGGTGGCATAGACCTGCGCCTTTTCGAAGGTGGCATGATCGGTGATCGTCGCCGGATCGAAGATCGCGATGTCGGCGAACATGCCGGACTTGAGCGAACCGCGATCCTTGATGCCCAGGTTCGACGCGGGCATCGCGCTCATCCGGCGGATCGCGTCGGGCAGGGTGATCACCTTTTCCTCGCGGACATATTTGCCGAGCAGCCGCGCGAAATTGCCGTAAGCGCGCGGATGGGTGCTCGATTTCAGGAACACACCCTCCGGCGCCTGCGACGACGCGTCCGAGCCGAAGCTCATGAAGGGCAGCGCCACCTGTTTGCGGACATTGTCCTCGGTCATCATGAAATAGGTGGTGTCGACGCGGCTGCCGTCCTCGATCACCAAGTCCATCGCGACTTCCTCGGGCGCCTTGCCGCGCTCCGCCGCGACCTCGGTCAGCGACTTGCCGATATATTTGCGCAGCTCGGGATTCTTGAAGCCGGTGAACTTCATATTGTCCGGCCCGACGCCGTAGAAATAATTCTCCCACGTGGTCGCGGGCTTCTTCATCTCGTCGGCCATGCGCTTGCGGATCTCGGGATCCTTCATCCGCCCGATCCACGCCTCCAGCCCGCCATCCTGCGCCCAGGTCGGCATCGCCGCGTCGAGCCCGGTGGCGCCTGCGGGATAGGTGTACATGTCGGTCGTGATGCGCAGCCCCTCGGCGCGCGCCGCCTCGATCTTCGCGATCGCCTGGTCGTATTTCGACCAGTTGGTCCGGCCCGCCATCTTGAGGTGATAGACCTCGGCCGGGGTCTTCGACTTGCGTGAGACCTCGATCAGCTCGTCGATCGATTCGAGCAGCCGGTCACCCTCGGACCGCATATGGCTGATATACATGCCGCCGCACTTGCCCGCCTCCGCGGTGATCGCGATCAGCTCGGGCGTCTCGGCATAGGTGCCGGGCGCATAGATCAGCGAGCTGCCGACGCCCATCGCGCCTTCGTTCATCGCCTGGCGGACCAATGCGCGCATCCGGTCGAGCTGCGCCGGCGTCGGATCGACGTCCTTCTCGCCCAGTTCGTGCACGCGCACCGTCTCCGCGCCGACGAAGCTGCCGAAATTGGTCGAGACGCCCTTCTTCTCGAGGAAATCGAAATAGCCGCCCAAAGTGGTCCAGCTCACGGGGAACTTCACGTCGCCCTGACGGCGCTCGGCATCCACCTTCATCGCGGGGCTCACCGGGCCCATCGACGTGCCTTCGCCCATCACCTCCAGCGTCACGCCCTGGCGGATGTCGCTCTGCGACTTGCCGTCGACGATCAGCGAGACGTTCGCCCAGCTCAGCATGTTGATGAAGCCGGGCGAGACGGCCAGGCCGCTCGCATCGACCTCGGTCTTGCCCTTGCCGAGCACGGAAGGCGCCACCGCGACGATGCGGTCGCCCTTCACCGCGACGTCGCCCTTGAACCCATCCTTGCCCGAGCCGTCGTAAATGGTGCCGCCGCGGATCACGAGATCATATTGCGGCGCCTTCTGGGCCAGGGCCGGCACGCCGATCAGAAGCGCCACCGTCGCCGCCATTCCCGTCATCTTCATCCGCTTCATACGCATCGAAATCCCCTGATTTTCAAATTCGGCAAATTCTGTCCCGATCCAGCTTCCACGCGGCATTGCCCCTTGTCAAATCATGCCTATCTGAACGTCTACGTTCGTCGCGCGACGCTTGCGCGGACGGAACAAATCTGGAACAATTCGACCCATGCTGACTCATATTTCGGTGCGCGGCGCGCGCGAGCACAATCTGAAGGGCGTGGACGTCGAGATCCCGCGCGACACGCTGACGGTGATCACCGGCCTGTCGGGCAGCGGCAAGTCGTCGCTGGCCTTCGACACCATCTATGCCGAGGGGCAGCGCCGCTATGTCGAATCGCTGTCGGCCTATGCGCGCCAGTTCCTGGAACTGATGCAGAAGCCCGATGTCGACCATATCGAGGGGCTGAGCCCGGCGATCTCGATCGAACAGAAGACCACCAGCCGCAATCCGCGCTCGACCGTCGCGACCGTCACCGAGATCTACGATTATATGCGCCTGCTGTGGGCGCGCGTCGGCATCCCTTACAGCCCCGCCACCGGGCTGCCGATCGCGGCGCAGACGGTCAGCCAGATGGTCGACCGGGTGATGCTGCTGCCGGAGGGCACGCGCTTCTACCTGCTCGCGCCTGTCGTGCGCGGCCGCAAGGGCGAGTATCGCAAGGAACTGCTGGAATGGCAGAAGGCGGGCTTCACCCGCGTGCGCATCGACGGCGAATTCCACGACATCGAAAACGCCCCCGCGCTCGACAAGAAATACAAGCACGACATCGAGGTGGTGGTCGATCGCATCGCGGTGCGCGAGGGGATCGAGACGCGGCTGGCCGACAGTTTCGAAACCGCGCTGAAGCTGGCCGATGGTCTCGCCTATGCCGACATGGCCGACGGCCCGGTGCCGGGGCGCGAGACGACGGGCGCCGATGGCGGTGCGATGAAGGGCGCGGGCGTGCCCGAGAACCGCATCGTCTTTTCCGAGAAATTCGCCTGCCCCGTTTCCGGCTTCACCATCGCCGAGATCGAGCCGCGCCTGTTCAGCTTCAACGCGCCGCAGGGCGCCTGCCCCGCCTGCGACGGGCTGGGCGAGAAATTGCTGTTCGACGAGGATCTCGTCGTCCCCAATCATGCGCTGAGCCTGAAAAAGGGCGCGGTCGTGCCCTGGGCGAAATCCAACCCGCCTTCGCCCTATTACATGCAGGTGCTCGACAGCCTGGCGCGCGAATTCGGTTTCTCGCTGGAGACGCCGTGGCAGGACCTGCCAGGCGAAGTGCGGCTGATCATCCTGCACGGCACCGGCGGAAAGCCCGTCACGCTGCGGTTCCAGGACGGCCGCAAATCCTATGAGGTGAAGAAGGCGTTCGAGGGGGTCATCGGCAATCTCAATCGCCGCATGCTCCAGACCGAAAGCGCGTGGATGCGCGAGGAGCTGGGCAAATATCAGTCGGCGGCGCCGTGCGAGGTATGCGACGGCGCGCGGCTGAAGCCCGAAGCGCTGGCGGTGAAGGTCGCGATGGCGGACATCAGCAGCGTCACGCGCATGTCGGTGGTCGATGCGCTGCCCTGGTTCACCGACCTGCCCAATCATCTGAGCGACCAGCAGCGCGCGATCGCCGAGCGCATCCTGAAGGAGATCGTCGAGCGGATCGGCTTCCTCAACAATGTCGGGCTCGACTATCTCAATCTCGATCGCACCAGCGGCACGCTCTCCGGCGGTGAATCGCAGCGCATCCGCCTGGCCAGTCAGATCGGCAGCGGGCTTTCGGGCGTGCTCTACGTACTCGACGAACCGAGCATCGGCCTGCACCAGCGCGACAACGACATGCTGCTGGCCACGCTGCGCCGCCTGCGCGATCTGGGCAACACCGTGCTCGTCGTCGAGCATGACGAGGACGCGATCCGCACTGCAGACCATATCATCGACATGGGGCCGGGCGCGGGCGTCCATGGCGGCGAGATCGTGGCGCAGGGCAAGCTGGACGATATCCTCTCCAACGAGAACAGCCTGACCGGCGACTATCTATCGGGCCGCCGCGAGGTCGCGGTGCCGGCGAAGCGGCGCAAGGGCGTGGGCAAGAAGCTGACCGTGCACAACGCCACCGCGAACAATCTGCGCGGCGTGACCGCGTCGATCCCGCTCGGCACCTTCACCTGCATCACCGGCGTGTCGGGATCGGGCAAGTCGAGCTTCACGGTCGACACGCTCTATGCGGCGTCGGCGCGCGCGCTCAACGGCGCGCGCATGGTCGCGGGCAAGCACGACAAGATCACCGGCCTCGAATATCTCGACAAGGTGATCGACATCGATCAGTCGCCGATCGGCCGCACCCCGCGATCGAACCCGGCCACCTATACGGGCGCCTTCACCAATATCCGCGACTGGTTCGCCAATCTGCCGGAGAGCGAGGCGCGCGGCTACAAGCCCGGCCGGTTCAGCTTCAACGTGAAGGGCGGCCGGTGCGAGGCATGCACGGGCGACGGCCTGATCAAGATCGAGATGCACTTCCTGCCCGACGTCTACGTCACCTGCGATGTGTGCCACGGCGCGCGCTACAATCGCGAGACGCTGGAAGTGAAGTTCAAGGGCAAGTCGATCGCCGACGTGCTCGACATGACCGTCGAGGATGCGGTGGAATTCTTCAAGGCGGTGCCGCCGATCCGCGACAAGATGGCGATGCTCGCCGAAGTCGGGCTCGGCTACGTCAAGGTCGGCCAGCAGGCGACGACGCTGTCGGGCGGCGAGGCGCAGCGCGTGAAGCTGGCCAAGGAACTGAGCCGGCGGGCGACGGGCAACACGCTCTACATCCTCGACGAGCCGACGACAGGCCTCCATTTCGAGGATGTCCGCAAGCTGCTCGAAGTGCTCCACGCGCTGGTCGAACAGGGCAACAGCGTGGTCGTGATCGAGCATAATCTCGACGTCATCAAGACCGCGGACTGGATCATCGACCTGGGCCCCGAAGGCGGCGTCAAGGGTGGCGAGATCGTCGCGGAAGGCACGCCCGAAAAGGTGGCGGAGAATCCGCGCAGCTTCACCGGCAGCTATCTGAAGCCGCTGCTGGTGCGGGGAAAGAAGGCGCCGGCGAAGGAACTGGCGCTGGAGGGCGAGGCGGCGGAGTGAATCGTCCGCACCGGCTTTTGTTCGTCTGCTCGCAGAACCGGTTGCGCAGTCCAACTGCGGAAGCGGTCTGCCAGGGTATCGAGGCCATATCGGCCGGAACCAACAACGATGCCGAACAGCCTCTGACCGGCGATCTGATCGAATGGGCGGATATCGTGATCGCGATGGAACGCGAGCACCGCAACCGTATCAACCGCAAGTTTCGCGCGCAGATGCAGGGCAAGGCGCTTTTCGTTCTCGGCATCCCCGACGATTACGAATTTATGCAGCCGGAGCTGGTGAGCCTGCTCAGGGTCCGGCTACAGCGTTGGATAGGCCCATACTGACAGCGGGAACAAGGCCGGTCGCCCCGAAAGGCCCTTACCCAGGGAACGCCCGTCCGTCCCTGCTCGTTCTTGCCCGCACCGGGGGCCGACAAGGACAAGGCCAATGAAATCCGCTTTCCTCGCCGCTGCGGCGCTTCTCGCTTTTGCGAACCCCGCCGTTGCGCAGACCAACCCGCCTTCCGCCGATCCGGGCCAGCCGCGCACGCCGCTGGAGCAGGATCGCGGCTATGACAAGCCGGACCCGCGGACCGACGCGATCAATGCACCCAATGAAGCCGCGCGGGCCGCGGCCAATGCCGAAGTGGCGGCGCGGCCACCAAGCCGGGCGGAGATGAATCCCGCGGCGCAGGCGCAATATGACGCCGATCTGACCGCTTATATGGAAGCGCTCCGCACGCAGCGCCGCATCGTCGCGGCCGACGAGAGGCTCTACGATCGGCGCCAGCGCGCCTATGCCGATGCGATGTACGTCTGGCGCCTGCAGGCGGCCGATTGCCGCGCGGGCCATCGCACCGCGTGCAATGCGCCCTCCCCCAATCCCGCCGACTTCTTCGAATAGGCACAGCTTCGCGCTTTCGCGTCTTCGCGTGAGGCATTCAGCCTCGGAATGATAAATTTCACGCGAAGCCGCGAAGCCGCGAAGTCGATGGAACCGCGGCGACGGGTCCGGCTGGATCCCCGACGCTTTTGTGCGTCCGATAAGGCCTGCACCAAATCTCCATCCGATATGCACGCTTCTCCCGTTGCGTGCCCGAAGGACGCGATGTAGCGGCGGAATCGGGCTGGGGAGAATCGAATCATGCGTGCGCACGCGCCGTTCATGCTGGCTGCTTTGCTGCTGCCCGCATCGCTTGTCGCGCAGACGGCGGCCCCGCCTTCCTCCGAAACATCCGCACCGTCCGCGGATCCGCAACCGTCGCCGACCGGCCTCGTGCTTCCGGCGCTCACGCCCGTCCGCATCGAGATATTGGAGACGATGAATTCGGCGACCAGCCGGATCGGCGCGCATTTCCCGATCCGTCTGGCCACCCCGATCGACCTGCCGGGCGGCGGACATGTGCCCGCGGGCGCCACCGGATCGGGCGACGTCGTCCATGCCGCGAAATCGCGCTTCGGCGGCAAGCCCGGCGAACTGATCCTGGCCGTCCGCTATCTCGACGCCGACGGCGTCCGCATTCCGCTTCGCAGCCTGACTTATGGCGATGCGCGCGGGCGCGACAACACCGACATGGCCGCCGCCGTCAACATCGCTGCGGGCGTGGTCGCCGTCTTCATCACCGGCGGCGAAGTGAACATCCCCGCCGGGACCGTGGCCAATGCCAAGACATCGGCGCCGGTTACCTTCCCCGTGCCTGTCGTCCCGATTTCAGCCCCATCCAGTCAATCCGAACCAGGAGCACCCAAGCCATGATCAAACGCCTTCTGTCCGTCGCGCTTGCCGCGCCCGCCTTGCTGTCCGCCCCTGCCTTCGCCGCGGAAAAGGAAGCCGCCGGCGAGCCCGTCGTCATTCCGGCACCCCCGGCGGGCCAAAGCCAGATCGTCTTCTTCCGCCCCAGCGCGATGGGCATGGCGATCAGCTGCAACATCCGCGAGAACGGCAAGATGGTCGGCACGACCAACAATGGCCGCTATTTCGTGCTCACCACCACACCGGGCGCACACACCTTCACCACCAAGTCGGAAGCGACCGACACGCTCAACATCGAGGCCGAGGCCGACGAAACGAGCTATGTGAAGTGCAAGATCGCGATGGGCATCATGGCCGGCCGGCCGAACCTGTCCCCCTCCACCAAGGAGGAATTCGACAGCAAGTCCGCCAAGATGAAGCCGTCCGATCCCGAGAAAATGGCCAAGACCATCGCCGAGGATGATGCCAAGCAGGCCGCCGCGCCCGCAAAGTAAGCGCGATCGCGAGGGCGGTCCGTTCGGGCCGCCCTCAGCCTTTTAAAGCCCCGACGCCGCCACCATCGCCGCGCCGCCGACCGTCGCCACGATCAGCATCGCCAGCAGGACGATGTTGAGCCGCCGGTTTTTCACGAAGATCAGCGCCAGCATCAGCAACAGCGCGGCGAAGACGCCGAGCGCGCCGATCGTGCCCGCCATACCCTGTCGCGCCGCGAGTTGCACCGCAGTCAGCTTCGGCGCCCAGACATTGACGACCACGGCGCTGGCCAGGTTGATCGCCAATATCCCGCCCAGGATCAGCCGATTATGCTGGTCGTAATAGAGATCGAAATCGGGCCAGTCGGCCGGATCGTCGGGAAAGACGAGCACCGAGAACAGATAATAGGCGCCGACGACGACCAGCACCGCGAACAGGGTGAGGTAGCCGAAGGGCAACGTCTCCCGCACCGAATAGGCCATCATCCAGAAGCTGAGCTGATTGAGCACGACCAATGCGGCGAGCATCGGCACCAGCCAGCCGACGCGCACGTCGCGCGCACGACCCGCACGCGCGCTGGCATGCAGCTTCATCACGCTGGCAAAGCCCCCCAGCACCTCCGCCACGGCGAGGCCAAGCACCAGCGAGAACAGCGCGAAAACGAAATCGAACCCGGTCATGCCATCCCCCCAAGCATCTGAGGAGCATAAGCTTTTCGTCGCGACTGCCTAGAGCCGCCGACTTAGGAACATCCATATGATCCCGGCCGTTGACGTGGACAGCAAAGGAGCATGGCCATGACCATCGACACCAGCCAGATCGAGGAAGAATTCGCCGAGGCGCAGCGGCAGAAGGGCCAGTCGGGCAACCCCGGCGACGACCAGCGCATCGGCGCCGGCCCGGAGGACGATATCGCCGAGGACGGCTATGACGACAGCCAGCGCGCCGAGATCCTCGAAGCGGAAAGCCTGGGCCCGCGCGGCGCGCGCGGCGTGGTGCAGACCGATATCGTGCCCGACCTGGGCGGCGGCGATGCCGATGACGACGAGATCGAGGACGATGCCGACCGGCTCGACCTGATCGAGGACACCGACGAAGCCTTTACGCGAGACGGTTGAGACGGCTCGATCGCGACCACCGTGCGAGCGACATCGAGACACGCCGCGCTGAACCCAACGCCCCTCTGCTTCTCCGCTACGCGGAGAAGCCTGTCCTGAGCGCCTGCCTTGGCAGGCAGTCGAAGGGCTCGGGACAAACGGTTGTTGGTAGACACTCCGTAGAGAATTCGCTTGCCGCCACCCTCTCGCCGGGCCGATGTGGTCTGGACGGAGGGACAGCTAATGACCGGATTGTTCGAGCGGCTGGCGGGGCAGGTTGCGGCATGGGCAGGGCGGCCCGCATCTTTCGTGCTGGCGCTGTCGGTGGTCATCATCTGGGGCGTCAGCGGGCCGGTGTTCAACTGGTCGGATACATGGCAGCTCGTGATCAACACGGGCACGACCATCGTCACCTTCCTGATGGTGTTCCTGATCCAGAACGCGCAGAATCGCGACGCATCGGCGATCCAGGCCAAGCTCGACGAATTGATCCGCGCGGTGAAGGACGCGCGCAACGAATTCATCGGCATCGAACATCTGGGCGAGGCCGAACTGGAACGCGTGCGCCGCATGCTGGAGGACGAGTTCGGCGACGACAGCGCGCGCCATGAGGCGATCGTGCGGCTGATCGATCGGCGTTAGCGCCTAAATCACGATGCGGCAGGTCCTTAAGCCGCTCATCCTGAGGAAAGACCGAGTAGCTGCGCAACAGCGTAGCGAAGGCTGCCTCGAAGGGCGCACGATACATGGTGCGTCCTTCGAGATGCCGTTTCGACTTCGCTCAACGGCTCCTCAGGATGAACGGGTCGGTGGGCGTTTGGCCATCACCCGCCTCAATTCGCGCCGTGACCACGCTCCTTCTCGATGCTTTCCGGGATCGATCCGTGCCGTGCCTTCTCGCTGGCGGGCAGGGGATGGCCGCGCTTCCGGCCGTCGTCCTGCGGCTTGGGCTTGGGATCGACCTCCGCATTGCCGCGGCCGATGATGATATGTTCGTCATTTTCCTTGGGCATGATGCGGCTCCCTGATCCTTCCCGTTTCGACGCAGCACGGCTCAGCCGCCGCGAAACACCCGGTTGGGCGGCGCGGGATGGGGCTGGTGCGACGGAACGAGCAAGGCCGCATCGATATCGATACCGGCGCCCCGCCGGCGCTTCCTCAGCGCCGCCTGTATGCGCGCCTCCGTCTCGGTCGTGGACGTCGTCGCGGCATGGCCTTGGCCGATCATCATGCATCCTCCAGTTTCTGTTCTGTGAGGACGCAACCAGCGGCGGAGGCAAATCGTTCAATGGCCTGGGTGCGGTTCGTCGCAAATCCCGCGGAATTTCAACCGCTCGTCGCGATCAGTCCGGGGTTGCCGCTCCGTTCGGGTGCGCGCGCGTCAGCCGGTACATCGGATAGGTGCCATAACGCTTGGCAAGCGCGATCCGGCCGACATAGTTGCAGCGGAAATCGTCGGGCGCCTCCAGCGCCAGGATCGCGGCAAAGGGTTCAGTGACGAAGACCGCGCCGGGCGGCGTCACCGGCTCGATCCGCGCTGCACGCGATACTTCCGTGCCATAGAAATTGATCCGGCCGGTGATGTGATCGAGCGTGCGATAGGCCGGGCCGTAATGCGCGCCGATCCGCATTCCGGCGCTGTGCGACAGGCCCAGCGTGCCATAGTCGAAATCCTGGAGCCGATCCTGAAGCATCAATGCGATCTCCGCCGCTCCGCGCGCGCTGGAGGCGACGGCGTAGAGCGCATCGCCCCAACTGTTGCGGCACAGCACCTCGTCGCCGCGCTCGTCGAGCACGTCCGCCACCCGGCGCATCACGCCGTTCCAGAAGCTGGGCAATGCCGCTTCGGCCAGTCGCGAGAAGCCGGGGAAATCGGTGAAGAGGATCGCGGCGAGCGCGCGCTCGCTCTGTGCAGGCGCGGGCGGCGGCGGTGCGGGAAATGCCCGGTCGACGCCGGCCGGATCGACCACCTCGGTCACCTTGCCGCGCGCGCGCCATGCCGCGACATCGGCGCCGGTGCCCGCGGGCCCGGCGGATGCCGCGCCGTTCCAGACCGCGAGCTGCCGGGGCGCGACGCCGAGATGCTGGCTGCGCAGGGTGGCGAGACCCATCGCGACGCGGCTGCCATAGGCGAATTGTTCGGGATCGCCGACATAGGCCATCTCGCTCGCATGGGTCCGGCTGGCGGCGGCGGCCATGCAGCGTTCGAACCGCGCGACCCAGGGCTCGCCCGCGGGCCGGACCGACTGGGCGACGAAATCGTCGCGCGCGAAAGGCAGCACGACATGCAACTCTCCGCCGCGCGCCAGCATCGCTTCCGCGATCAATATGTCCGCGCCGGCGGCAAGCGCGCCATAGGCGACGCCGGCGTCCATCTCGGTCAGGCGCCGCGCCACCGCGGCGGCGAGCGCGGCCTCCGCAGCGGAACCGGCCGCGAAGATATGGCCGCAATAATGGATCGCCCGCGGCGGACGGATCGCCGACAACAGCCGCTCGGCTACGGCGTCGTCCAGGCCGAGATGCACGGCGAGCGAGGCGAACTGGCGGCAGGTTGTCGACCGCGCACCATGATCAACACCGTCCAGCAGCACCGCACGATCGAGCTGCAGTGCGACATCCGGCGTGCGCCCCAGGATCAGCAGCGCCTCCGCCGCGGTCGCCGCCATATAATAGTCCGACGGATCGGCGACGCGGGCATCGGCCAGGATCGCCCGCGCGATCGCCTGGGCCGCCTCGTCCCGCCCCGCCAGCGCGGCCAGGCTCGCGGCATTGATGCCCGGATAGGGATCGCCGCTGGCGTCGAAAAGATCGCGATAGGCATCCGACGCCACCGCGATCGCCGTCGTCCGTTCCAGCCCCGGCGGCATAGCCAGCGCGCGATCCTTCAGCAGCCGCGCCGCGATCGCCCGATGGTGCGGATCGTCCGAACGGTCGAGGCCATAATCGGCGAACAGGTCGCGCGCGCGATCGGTGTCGCCCATCCGCGCCAGCGCGAGCACGAGTTGATGCCGGATCGCCGCGGATTCGTCGCCCTCGCCGATCGCGGAAACCGCCTCGTCATAGGCGGCGATCAGATCGCCGCGCGCGATCGCCCGCTTCGCGCGATCCAGGGCATTCGGCACCGGCTAGTCCGCCGCGCCGTCCGCGACGTCCTGTGCCGCCTCGCGCGCGGCGGCGGCGCGCCGGCGCAGCAGTTTCGTGGTGACGACGATCGCCGGCACGAACAGCGCGAGAATGCCGAAGACCAGCGAGAAGACGTCGCCGAGCCCGGCATAGCCGTCCATCAGCTTGCTGAGCGGCGGCCAGCAGAACCAGATGGCGACCACCCACAGCAGAATGCCGACATAGAGCGCCAGCTTGTCCTCAAGCACGATGCCGAAGCCGGCAAGCCCGCTGCTCGCGCGGCCCGCTTTGGCGCCGGACGCATTGCGATATCGTTCGAGTTCCGCCTCCGCATGCTGCTGCCCCGCGCGCGCCTCGTCGCATTCACGGCGCAGCCGCACCAGTTCGCGCGCGCCCGTGGCAACTTCGCCCGACTGCGCCTTGGCCGCGTCCAGATGCTCGGACAGTTCGGCCTCCAGCGCGGCGCGCTTGGCACGCTCGCCGGCAAGCTGCTGACGCATGTCGGGCATGGCGCGTTCCACGATGGTATCGATCACGTCGCCCGCCAGCGGATCGGCGGGGTAGCGCGCCAGCCATTTTTTCCAGTCGTCGATGCTGCCCCGGCCGTTCAGCCGCGCATATTCGGCAAGGCCGGGGCGGCCGAGCAGATCGCCGATCCGCGCGACGATGCCCAGCCAGACGGGATTGTCAGTGCCCTCGGCGCCCGCCGGCAGCAGCTCCGCCTGGACCGAGCGGAATTCGAGCGGAAGCTGGCACGGTTCGAGCTGGACCGCGATCAGCCCGCTGCGTTCCTTGCCCGTCCGCGCCTCGTTGCGGACCCAGTCGGATTCGGCGGACGCGGCGGACCACAGCACGAGCAACGCCTTGGCCGCCTCGATCTCGCGTTCGATCTCGCGATCGAACGACGCGCCCGCGCCGATGCCGGCATCGTACCATACGCCCAGCTTGAGCGCGGCCAGCGCATCGCGGATCGCGATGCAGCGATCGCGGTCGCTTCTCGAATAGCTGATGAAGATATCCGCCATGCCTCGAAGTCCTGCCTATCCGGTTGGGGATGACGGACTATAGACCGGGCAAACGGGTCGGCAAGTGACGGAGGCCACACCCCGCCGCCGCGCGGCGGGCGTTCAGCGCGTCGCGACCGCCACCGCGGCGCCGGCCATCGCCGCGCCGCTCGTCCGGTTGAGCATCCTTATGGCGCGCGCGCTGGTGAACAGCCGCCGCGCCTTGACCGCCAGATAGATATAGGCGCCGAAGACGAGCGCCAGCACCGCCAGCGTCACGACGACCAGTTCGACATAACCCAGCATGGTGATGCGCGTCAGATCGATGATCGTCGGCAGCAGCGCGATATAGAAGACCATCGTCTTGGGATTGCTGAGCGTGAGCGCGAGGCCGGCGAGGAACAGCTTGGCCGGATGCTCGTATCGGGCATCCTGCGTTACCTCGCGCGCAGCGACGGGCGCGGTCCACAGCCGCCAGGCCAGATAGACGAGATAGGCGATGCCCGCCCATTTGATGACGACGAACACGCCGTAGAAGCTCTGCGCCAGCGCCGCGAGGCCGACGATCGCGCAGGAGAGCCACACCACGTCGCCGATCGCCATGCCCGCGGTGAAGGCGACCGCGCCATTGGGGCCGCGCCCCAGCACGCGCGCGACGATCGCGGCGATGCCCGGCCCCGGCGAGACCGCCGCGACGAGCAGCGCGATCGCGAAAACGACGATGCCGGCAAGATCCATGGCCACTGCTCCACTGTGCGACGATGTCCGTCGCCGATCCACCCCTCCATAGCGGCTTTGCGGCGCCGTGGAAATTCGGGCCGATCGGTGGGACGCCTGCGAACGCGACACGTCCGCTCGGACGGCTGCGGCCAAGCTCGGCACCGGCGATCTACAAGGTCATCTGGGAGATGGTGCCCGGGGACGGAGTCGAACCGCCGACACTGCGATTTTCAGTCGCATGCTCTACCAACTGAGCTACCCGGGCATATGGCCGCGAACGCGGAAGTGGGGCCTATAGAGAAGGCTAGTGCTCGCTGTCCAGTCCGTTTGAACGGTTTTCGTCGTCACCCCTGTCCACAGGCGGTCCGGGGATGCGATAGCCCTCCCCCAGCCAGCGCAACAGGTCGCGATCCTTGCAGCCGCGGCTGCAGAAAGGGGCGTTGTCCGTGGTGGCGGGCGCGCCGCAAAGCGGGCAGGCGTCGGTCTTGCTCATGAAGGACAGATAGGCGCTCGACGCGGTTTATTGAAGCGGCGCCGGCGCGATCGGCCGGCCGGTGCGGCGGGCGAGCGTCTCGAACCAGTCGGGCCGGGCCTGCGCCAGCACCAGCGCGCGCGACCCCAGACGCAATTGCCCATCGGCGGGCGGATCGCGTTCGGCGCGGCGCAATGCCGCGCGCAGTGCGGCGGTGGCGGGATCGGCGGCGAGCAGTTCGGGCAGCGATGCCCGCGTGCGCCGCCGCACAATCTGGAGGAAGCCGAAGCCGTTGACCGCGGTCCGCTCGAAGGGCTGGGGCAGCGCGGCGTCGAGCGCCTCGGCGGCGGCGCGGCGCGCCTGGCGGCCGGACAAAGTGGGCAGGTCGATGCCGATCGATCCGCCGATGCCCATGCGCCGGATCGTCCGGCCCGCCGCCGTCGCACCGGCGATCGCAAGCGGCTCGACCGGCGGCCCGCCATCCACGTCGAACAAGGTCATGGCGGGCGTCACCGACATGCGCAGCGCACCGCCGACAAAGGCGATCTCGCCGGTTTCCGCCTCTTCGATCAGTTCGGACCAGCCGGCTGCTTCGAGCAGATCGGGTTCATGCGGCTGGAGGATGCGGACGGGCGAGCCATTGGCGCGGATCCGCTCGAGCAGCGTCGGACCGAGACGGGGGGTTTCGCCGGGCGGCACCGGCATCGCCTTTGCGGGCTTGGGCCGTCCGGTTTCGGGGATCGCTTCCCGCACGATGCGGACAAGCAGGGTCGCGCCCTGCGTCGTGCCCGGCGGAATACCGTCGAGCAGCGCCTCTTCCCCGCCGTCGAGCGTCAGCCGCCCGCTCAGCCGCGGTACCAATATCTCGGTCAGCCGCGCAGCGACCACCGTCCCGGCACGTGCGCCGGCGGTTTCGGGTTCGATCGCCGCTTCCAGGATCGTGCCGTCGGCGACCAGCGCGGCGCGCGCCTCGCCGATCCCGTCCTCGTACAGCCATTCAGCCAAGCGCCGGCTCCACCGTCATCGGATAGCCCGCCGATTCGAGCAGCGCCCGAGTCTCGAACACCGGCAGGCCGATCACGCCCGACGGGCTGCCGCCGACGAAGCGGATCAGCGCGCCGGCCCGGCCCTGCAGCGCGTAGCCGCCGGCCTTGCCGCGCCATTCGTCGCTGGCGACATAGGCGTCGATCTCGTCGGCGCTCAGCCGCTTGAACGCGACGACGGTGGTCGACAGCCGGTGTCGCGCGACACCGTCGGCGACGATCAGCGTAACCGCGCTCAGCACGCGGTGGCGGCGGCCGGACAGCAATGCCAGGCACTGGCGCGCCTCCGCCTCGGTTTCCGCCTTGGGCAGGATGCGGCGGCCGACCGCGACGACGGTGTCGGCGGCCAGCACCAGCGCGCCGGCATGACGCGTTGCGACCAGCGCGGCCTTTTCGGCGGCGACGCGACGTGCATAGACGGCCGGTTGCTCGGCCTTGAGCGGCGTCTCGTCGAGGTCGGCTGGATCGACGACGTCGGCGGTCACGCCGATCTGCGCGAGCAGGTCGACTCGGCGCGGGCTGGCCGATGCGAGGACGAGGCGCACGGCCCGGCCCTTATTTGAAGCGATAGGTGATCCGACCCTTGGTCAGGTCGTAGGGCGTCAGCTCGACGAGCACTTCGTCGCCCACGAGCACGCGGATGCGGTTCTTGCGCATCTTGCCGGCGGTGTGGCCGAGAATCTCGTGGTCGTTCTCGAGCCGGACGCGGAACATGGCATTGGGGAGAAGCTCCACCACCTGCCCGCGCATTTCCAGAAGTTCTTCCTTCGCCATGCACTCTCTTGAATATCAGTCGGGAAAATCCGCGCTCCCTTAGCGCCAATGGCCGCGAAAGGAAAGCGCGGTCACAACTTGGTCATATCCGCGTCGCAACGCGCGCACCGCGCGGCACGTTGGAACTCACCCCAGCGATTTGCCGACACGCCCGGCAAGTTCGACCGCATATTGCCAGGCGATGCGCCCCGAACGACTGCCGCGCTGCTGCGCCCAGAGCAGGGCATCGGCGGAATCGAGCGGCAGGCCGTGCTGTTCGGCATAGGCGCCGACCATCGCGAGATAGGTATCCTGATCGCAATTGTGGAAGCCCAGATTGAGCCCGAAGCGATCGGCGAGCGCCAGCCGGTCGTCGACCACGTCGCGCGGATTGATCGCGCTCTGCTGTTCCTCCATCGCACGCGCGACGATGTGGCGGCGGTTCGATGTGACGTGCAGTCGCGCATTGGCGGGCCGCGCCTCCGCTCCGCCCTCCAGCAGCGAGCGCAGCACGCGCGGATCGGCGCCGCCGGCATCCTCGAAGCCGAGATCGTCGATGAAGATGGCGAAGGCGCGCGGCGCCGCGGCAATCGCATCGAACAGCGCGGGCAATGTGCCGATGCGATCGCCCGCCACCTCGACCAACGCGATATCGGCGCCTTCGCCGCGCAGCGCGCCGACGACGCTCTTCACCAGCGCCGACTTGCCCATGCCGCGCGATCCCCAGAGCAGCACGTCATGCGCGGCGTGCCCCGCGGCCAACCGACGCATATTCTCCGTCACCGCCGCCTTCTGCGCGTCGATGCCGGTCAGCAGCGGCAATGGCAGCGGCGAGAATACGCGCGCCGCGGTCAGCGCGCCGTCGCGCCAGACATAGGCGGGATGCGCGGCCGGGTCGGCGGATGCGACGGGCGGCGGCGCCAGCCGCTCGAGCGCGGCGGCGATCCGCGCGAGACCGGAAGATGCTTCGTTCATGCCGGCGACGCTCAACGTTCGCGCTGCAATGCGACGATGCGACCGCGTTCGCTTTCCGGGATGAGTCCTTCGAGCACGTTCCAGAACCCCGCCACCGCGCCATGGCCCGCCTGCGCATAAGCCGCCGAGACCTTTTCGCGGAGTGCTTCGAACAGGCGCGATTCAAGCGCGGCGCCTTCGGCCGTCAGTCGCAGCAGGCGCTGCCGGCGGTCGCTCGCGCCCGTGCGCTGTTCCACCAGGTTGCGCGCCGACAGTTCGTTGAGCACGCGGCCGAGCGATTGCTTCGTGATCGCGAGCAGCTTCAGCAATTCGCTGACCGTCAGATCGGGTTGTCGCGCGATGAAGTAAAGCGCGCGATGATGCGCACGGCCAAGGCCCTGCACGCCCAGTTCCTCGTCGATCGCACGGGTCATGTGGCTATAGCCGAAATAGAGCAGTTCGACGCCGCGGCGTATCTCGGGTTCGCGTAGAAAAAGCGGTGACGCGGCACTCGAAGGTGGGACAGTCATATTGACGTATTTATCCTTAGTCCCTAGTCCCCCGCAAGGCGATCGCACGCGCCAAAAACGAGAGGAAATATCATGTCGTCTGCCTCCCTACCGACTTTCGCGTTCGAACCCAATCCCACCCCCGTCACGATCGAAGATCGCACTCAGCAGCTGATCGATCCGGGATTCGGGCGTGTGTTCACCGATCACATGGCGATCGTGGAATATAATGATTCGGAAGGCTGGCATTCCGCACGCATCGCGCCGCGCGGATCGGTCACGCTGGATCCGGCTTCGTCCGTGCTGCATTATGCGCAGGAAATCTTCGAGGGCCTGAAGGCCTATAGCCGTCCCGATGGCGGCGCCGCGCTGTTCCGCCCCGAGGCCAATGCCCGCCGCTTCAACGCCTCCGCCAAGCGGCTGGCGATGCCCGCGCTGCCCGAGGAGATCTTCGTCGAATCGAACCGTGCGCTGATCCGGGCCGATGCCGCCTGGATCCCGCAGAACGAGGACGGCGCGCTGTATCTGCGCCCGTTCATGATCGCGAGCGAAGTGTTCCTGGGCGTGAAGCCGTCCTCGCAATATCTCTACATGGTGCTCGCATCGTCGGTCGGGGCCTATTTCAAGGGCAAGGCGACCCCGGTCTCGCTGTGGGTCACGCGCGAATATACCCGCGCGGCACCGGGCGGCACGGGTGCGGCCAAGTGCGGCGGCAACTATGCCGCCAGCCTGGTCGCGCAGGCCGAGGCGACCCGCCAGGGTTGCGACCAGGTCGTCTTCCTCGACGCGGTGGAACGCCGCTGGGTCGAGGAACTGGGCGGCATGAACGTGTTCTTCGTCTTCGACGACGGCTCGATGGTCACCCCGCCGCTGGGCGGAACCATCCTGCCCGGCATCACGCGCGATTCGATCCTGACGCTGGCGCGCAGCCAGGGCATCACCGTGCGCGAGGAACCCTATTCGATCGAGCAGTGGGAAGCCGACGCGAACAGCGGCCGCCTGACCGAAGCCTTCGCCTGCGGCACCGCGGCGGTGGTGACCCCGATCGGCAGCGTCGCGAGCGCCGAGGGCAAGTTCAGCATCGGCGGACAGTCGATCGGCCCGATGACGCAGCGCATCCGTTCGATGCTGGTCGACATCCAGCGCGGCAACGCGCCCGATCCGCACGGCTGGGTCCACCCCGTCCTCTGATCGACCGACAAACGGAAACGGGGGCGCGGCACCTGCCAAACCCCCTTTCCAGTCGCGCGCCATCGCACTAAAGGCAGCCGCTCGCCTCTGCTGGGGCGTCGCCAAGTGGTAAGGCACCGGTTTTTGGTACCGGCATTCGCAGGTTCGAATCCTGCCGCCCCAGCCAATCGAATCCGCGCGGTTCGGTCCAGCCTATCCTGCTCGCCTGGACCAGATCCGGGGCTGGCCGATCAGGAAGGGACCTTCGTTTCCTACGAAGTCCATCGCGCCACGAACCGCTCGACCTCGCTGAACAGGGTCGCGGACTCGGCGGGGAAGAAGTCGCTGAAGAGCGGCCAGACATGCACCATGCCGCCCGCGACCTTCAATGTGGCATCGATGCCCCGGCGGCGCGCATTCGCGACAATGGCCTCGGCATCGGTGCGCAGCATTTCGTCGCCGCCGGCATGGACCAGGATCGGCGGCAACCCGTCGAACGCGCCCAGCATCGGCGAAAGCCGCCAGTCGGCGCGCACCGCGGAGCCGGCATAGAGCGGGGCCGCCGCGGCAAGTTCGCCGGGGGAAAGGACCGGATCGACATCGCGGTCGTGCGATGCGTCGGCACGCGGCCGCAGGTCCGCCCAGGGCGAGAGCAACCAGAGCGCTGCGGGCAAGGCGATCTTCCGATCGCGCAGATGCATGGCAGTGGCCAATGCAAGGCCGCCGCCCGCGGAATCGCCGGCAAGGACGATCGAGCCGGCATCGATCCCGATTGCCAGAAGATGGCGATAGACGCCCGCGGCATCCTC
>Ga0209902_100748_pt1 | contig 26010 bp, 19 predicted proteins | sample FECB27metaG_FD_188304 | JGI IMG/M metagenome (GOLD analysis project Ga0209902, IMG submission 188304) | Cyanobacterial communities from the Joint Genome Institute, California, USA - FECB-27 (SPAdes) (version 2) | ecosystem: Environmental > Aquatic > Thermal springs > Hot (42-90C) > Microbial mats...
GGGGGCGGCGGCCTTGCGGGAGCGCGAGGGGGCCATCTCAGCCCGCGCCTCCGACCCCGACGACGGCGCGCCGCCCGTGGCGTGACGCCATCCTGCGATCGATGCGCGCGTGGACCATCAGCCTTGCACCAGCGCTTCGTACTCCACCCGCGGCAGCAGCTCGAGGCGGCCGCCGCGAGTGGCGTTCCACATGCGCGTGCCGCGCTTGCCCGCCTCGTTCGCCACGATCTCGTAGGTCTGGAAGATCGGGCCGCCCGGGGTCCAGATCCGCACCAGGCTGTCGAACGACGTCGTCGCGCTGGTGTGCTGCTCCGGGCGGTAGAAATACGCCTTCGGATCCGCCGCCGTCGTCAGCCCGTAGTCGCAATCACAGCCGAGAAGGTAGATGTCGGTGATGCCGAAGTGGACGCATAGCGGCACGCAAAAGGTCAAAAGCACGGTGTAGCCGTCGTCCATGCAGCGGTTCAGCTCATAGTTTTGCGTGCCGATCTCGTCGATGAGGAACTTCGGCCGATCGAAGATCAGGCTGCGCAACCGCGCCTCCGGGACGAGGCCGAGCTGGTGCAAATAGGGGGCGAAGCGGTTGGAGAAGAAGAACGTTTGCTCGGTCTGCTTTTCCGCCACCAGGCGGGCGAAGTCGGCGTTGAGATCCGGCGCCTTGCCCCAGCCGCCGAACATCTCGTGCGACGAGACGCAGTAATATTTCGGGTCGATGCGGCGGAAGCGCTTGTGGTTGATGAACCAGTTGGCGACGAAGGTGATCTCGTCGCGCAGCAGCGTCAGGTCCTGCTGATTGATCGACGGGCCGTTACCGAGGACGAAGGCGCGCTTGCCTTTGTGAATGTCCTTCATGGCGAGGACCTTTTGCCATTCGTCCGATTCGACGAACGCGCGCTCGTGGGCGAGGCGCTGCTCCGCGAGCTTCTGCCATCGGCTGGGCGTCACCGCCCGGCCACCGATCGTCGTCGGCGCCATCGAGCTGTCGCGGTCCGATGGCGGGAGCCCGACGGGCGGTTGGGCGAGCTGCGCCACCGGCATGCTGCCGCGGACGAGGCGCGCAAGCGGCCCCGCGTCGCCCTCGGCCTTCGGCCCCGAGGCGGCCGTCGTTGAGGACGGCGGCTTCGCCGCGACGGCGACCGTGCTGTCGGCGGAGATGGTCGCCGCGCCGATCAGCAGCCGTTGCCCGGGCCGGCCGGTCGTCTGCCACGGCGTCTCGTTGGACGGATCGATGAACCCGAGGACGAACCCCATCGGCTCCGCGCGCCCGACGACGAACTCGAACTCGCAGAGCAGCCAGCCGGCCTCCAGCGCCGTCGCGGCGGCGGTGCGGACGTCGACGTCCAGCTGCCCACCCGACCGCACGAGCGCGCCCTCCCGGAAGTCGATCTGGAAGCGCAAGGTGCGCTGCACATCGTCCGCGTACCGCAGCCGGACGGAGACCACCGGCACGTCCACCGCCCGGGCCGCGAAGCGCAGCCGGAGCGTCGTGCCGATCGGCTGCGGCTGCAGCGCGACCGTCCAGGCGTGCTGGGCGAGCTCCTCGGTCGGGGCGAACTCCCGGGTGCCGTGGCAGATCGCCATGGCGCCCTTGGCGGCACGGCAGGGCGGCGTCTCCGCACTCCGGCTTTCCCTGACGCGCGAGCGGATCAGCTTCTCGACGAGGTCGTTCGGGACGTGCACACCCTTCTTCGGCCGGTCAGCCGCCGCCGCCGACGTTGCGGGCGAGGTGGCGGGTGAGGTGGCGGGCGAGGTGGCGGGCACTGCGGCAGGAGCGCTCGGCGCTGTCGGCACCGGGGCGGCCTCGACCCGCGCCCGCGGCCTCGCTTTGGCCACGGCGGACGGAGCTGCGCCGCCGCCGTCGACCGGCGGCGTCGCCGCGCTTCGAACCGGCTGCTCCCGCGACAGGGCGGCGAGGTCGTCCTTGAGCCGCGAGAGCTCGGCGAGCAGGCGCTCGATCTGCTGCTCGAGGACCTGGTTGCGGGCGAACTCCGCAGCCAGCTCCTTGCGGTAGAAGTCTTCGCCGCCCGTCGTCTCGGACTTCATCGTCATCCTCGCAGCGAAACCGCCGTCTTCGAGACACCGCCCGGCCGGCCAGCGCAGGCCCATCGCTGCCGACGGCTCCTCTTTCGCTAATTCCCTTGCGACCGCCGGTGCGGCCCGTCAACCGGCGCCGGCCCTTCCCCGGCGCTCAGGAGGAGGTCCGCCAGTTCCCGGACGGCTCCCCGCCCGCCGCGCTTGCGCGTGACGATGTCCGCGAGGGGGAGGACGTCGGCGTGCGCGTCCGCCGGCACCACCGCGAGGCCGGCCGCACGCAGGCAGTCCGCATCGTTGACGTCGTTGCCCAGATAGCAGGCCTCCGCCAGCGAAACGCCCTTCTCTGCAAGCCACTGCTTCATTTCCGGAAGCTTGTCGTCGATGCCGTGGCGAACGTCCACCTTGAGCTTGCGCCCGCGGGCGGCCACGACGCTCGACACCTCCTTCGACAGGATGAGGAGGTGGAAGCCGCGCTTGCGCAGCATCTCGACGCCCATGCCGTCGGAGCGGCTGCACGTGACGTACTCGTCGCCGTCGACGCCGACGGTGACGCGGTCGTCGGTATGGACGCCGTCGAAATCCATCACCAGCGCCCGGATGCCCGCCACGCGATCGTCGCGGGCCGACATCGCGGCACCGCCGCCGGCGAGGCGGGCGACGGCGTCCGCGACCGCGAGGTCGCGCGGAGCGTCGATTTCGGCGCAGGGCACGTCGATCGGCACGGCGACGACGGGGCCGCAGAAGCGCGTGCGGCGTTCCAGGAAGGCGGCAGTGCGCATCACGTAGATGCTGCCCGTCTCGCGGTATTGCGGGGGAAGGTCCTGTCGCCGCTTCCGGGGCTCCGTCCAGACGTGGTTCACGCCGACGGCGAAGCCGTCCGGGCCGGTCGTCCACAGGAAACCGTGGTCGGCGGTGACCGACACCGCCGCCGCCGCCCGCGGATCGTCGAGGGCCGCCACGCAGCGGTCGATCTCGGCTGCGGTGGTGAACGGCGAGGTGCATTGCAGGAAGACGACGAGGTCGGGGTGCTCGCCCTCGCCGGCGAGCACCTCGAGCACGTGCAGCAGCGCCGCTTCGGAGCTCGCGGTGTCGATCGAAAGGGCGTCCGGCCGCAGGACGACCCGGGCCCCGTGCGCCCGGGCCACCGCGGCGATCTCGGCGTCATCGGTCGACACGATGACGCCGTCGACGCGGTCGGCCGCGGACGCCGCGAGGATGCTGCGCGCGATCAGCGGGACGCCGCCGACGAGACGGAGATTCTTGCGCGGAATGCCCTTGGAGCCGCCGCGCGCAGGAACGATGCAGACGGTGCTCACCGGTCGCCCCGCTCAGCGATGACGGTCAGGCGACGCTTCGGGCGGGCTGCGCCTGCTCGCGCTTCAGCTTGGCGCGCTGCACGGCCTCCACGTCGAGGATGTCCTTGTGCTTGAACTGCAGCGCCTTGGCGACGTTGGTGAGGTCACGCTTGAGGCGGCGCAGGCCGTCCGGCTCCAGGCTGGCGGCGTGATCGGTGCCCTTCCAGGTGCGATCGAGCGTGAAGTGCCGCTCCACCCAGGTCGCGCCGAGCGTCATCGCCGCAATGTCGGCGGCGATGCCGAGGTGGTGGCCCGAAAATCCGATCGTCTTGACGCGATGGCCATAGAGGTCGCAGAGACGCTTCACCTCCATCAGGCAGAGGTCCTCGAAGGCGACCGGATAGCCCGACGTGCAGGCGTAGAGCACCACGTCCTGGGCGCGGCCCTCGGCCTCGAAGAACGCCACGACCCGCTCGATCTCCGCCAGCGTCGTCATGCCGGTGGAGACGTGAATCTCGCCAGAGTAGTGGTGGCAAAGCCAGCTCTGCAGGTCAAAGTTGAGGTTGGTCGCCGACGGGATCTTGATGAAGTCGGGCCGCAGCTCGGCGATCTGCTGCGCCGACGTCAGGTCCCACACGGACGTTGAATAGATAACGCCCTCGGCTTCGCAATAACTCTTCAGCTCGGCGTGCTGTTCGACCGTAAACTCGAGAAATTCGCGATGCTCGCCATACGTCCGCCCGTACGCATTTGCGGGGACCGGATGCGGTGTGTTGTACTCGACTGGAGAAAGCAACTCCCGGTTGCTTCTTTTCTGAAACTTGACAGCATCTACTCGGCACGTTCTGGCGGCAATATTTATCATTTCCTTGGCGACTGCCAGATCGCCCTTATGATTACAGCCAACTTCCGCAATAAGCCTAGCCATTTGAACGCCCGGTACCCGTCGAGTAGCGATGTCGCCGCTGCGAGAACGCTCGCATGAAGCCGCCCGGCCGACAAGCGGAAAGCAGCGCACCCACTCTCTTGCGCCTCGGCAGGACTGCCCGCGCCGCGAAATTGTTCGTTGCCCGGACCATCAATGGTTGTAGCATGGTGATTGCCGTGCCGCAGCGCCCAGCAGCGGCGGCTCCCTCAGTCACGCACTGTTGCGGACGACGATGGGTTCGAGGCGAATCATCCAACAGGGTTGTCCAGAGCGCATTGCGACGATCTCGCCCGATGTCGAACGGCCGTCGCGGCGCTGCCCATCGTCCGAAGCCTCGGCGCGGGCCGGGGGCGATCGGCGGCTTGCGCTGCCCGGGCGGGCTGAGGACAATGCGGGCGAGTTCGGGCGCACGCCCTCGGTCGACCTGGCGAGGGTGCGTGCCGCCGGAGGCGGGTGCGCCTCGACTTCGGCCGGAACCGAGGGGGCTCCCTCGGCCCGCGACCGTGTCTGCTTGGATGGTCGCGCGCGGCTGACCCGCCGGGGATGGCTGGTCGCCGCGTCGCCCCCCCTTGTGACGTCTCTTGCTGCGGCTCCCCCGCCGTCCCAGCCCCGAATCCAACGCCGGCGTCCCGCCGACCAGGAGTGTTCGACCGACGATGGCTCCCGCGGAGAAGACACAAGAGGCCATCACGGATTGCGTTCTCCTCGAGCGGTGCAACGGCGGCTCCCGGACGCTGCTCGTGGTCTTCGCGGCCGCCAACGCGCGATCCTTCACCTTCTACAACACGACGCGCGGCCTGCCGTGCGACGTCCTCTACGTCCGCGACCCCAGGAAGAACGCCTGGTACCAGGACGGCTTCGTGGCGACGCCCGGCATCGAGGGCGCGACGGCGTTCCTGCAGGACCTGGCCGCGCCCTACGCCCGCGTTGTCGTCTCCGGGGCCTCGATGGGGGGCTATGCTGCGATCCTGTTCGGCAGCCGCATCGGCGCGACCCGGATCCTCGCGCTCGGGCCGCAGACGCAGCTCAACCACAGCTACAGCCGCTCGCCCCGGCGCGACGTCGCCCTGCGTGTGCCGGATCTTTCCGCAGAGATCGCCGCCTCGCCGCCCGGGCAGATCCACATGATGGTCGGCGTGCTGGACGCCGTCGATTATTTCAACGTCGTCCGCCTCGCCGATTTCGGCGGCGCCGAGGTCTACTGCTTCGAGCGCGAGGATCACTTCCTGCCGAAGTCGCTGGCGAAGTCCGAGGCCTTGACGCGGCTGTTCGCGGCGGCGGTGGCGGGTGAAGCGCTCGATCCGGCGCCGCACCCCTACGTGGCGCGCTCCGGCCTCGACCAGGCGCGCTGCGAGATGATCCGCACCGTCGTGCCGCTGATGTTCGAGAAGCGTGATTTTCGCACCGCGCGGGCGCTGGTGCGGCCATTCCTGTCGGCCGGTCCGCCGTGGGCACTGGCGCACTTCCTGTGGGGCGCCGCCGCGTTCAAGGACAACCTGTTCGGCCCCGCCATGCGGGAGCTGAAGACGGCGGCGGACATGTTCCCGAACTCGGTCGACTACAACATGCTGTCGGCGGAGGCCGCCCTCCACTTCTGCGACCACGGGGCCGCCACGACCTTCGCCCGACGGGTGCTGGCGGTGCGGTCGAACAATGTCCGTGCCCGCGCCATCGTCGAGGGCGGCACGCCCGCCGTCGACAGCGGCGCCATCGCGCTGGACGAAGCACCGCCGGAGTGAGCCGCCGCGTCGACGCTCGCGCCGGTCGAACGCCGGCAGCGAGCGCCCCGTCGATCACAGGCGCTTCAGGAAGCCACCCTCGCTCAGCACGCGCTCGACGAAGTCCCTTTCGAAGTCGACGGCGTGCATCTCGCCCACCTGCAGCCGGTCCTCGCCGATGTCGAAATAGTGCATGTCGGCGCCCTTGAAGAACTCGAAGCCGGCGATGTCGTAGTCGCGCTGACAGAAGAACTCGAGGAACTGGATGATCCGGAACCCCGTCGTCGGCTTCGGATAGGTCGCGCCGTCGGTCACCATCAGGGCGTAGGAGGGCAGGAAGGTGGCGCGCTCGCACGGCACATCGACGCGCAGGCGACCCTTCAGATACTCGTCGACGGGCGGATACTGGTTGAGCGTGTCGTTCTGCGCGAGGATGTGCGCGGTGCCGAGGCCGCCGGGATCGGGCCGCGCCAGGCGATGCGCCCGCGTGTACCAGACCGACGTCTTGCGCCCGACGTCCGCCTCGAAGCCGATGGTGCGGAAGTCGTTGAGGCGGATGACGCAGTCGTGGCCGTCGATCGCGGCTCCGAGCTGCGAGCCGAGGACGGTCGGTGCGTTGCCGACCAGGACAACGCTCGCCGAGCGCTCGACGAAGGCGAGGATATCGAGGAAGCGGGCGTTGCAGTCGCCGGCACGCCGGAGCGGATGCTCGCGTGGACCGTCCGGCGTCCAGACGGTGGCCGGGCGGCGGGCCATCGCCGTCTCGTACGCGTCGCGGAGCGCCCGGAACGAGACGTACAGCGGCTCGAGGGCGGCGCGGGCGTCGGCGGCGCGTCCGGCCATCGCCGCCCCGAAGGCGCGCAGCCCGTGCACCCATCCGAAGCGCGGATCGCCCGCCGGGAAACGCTGGAGCCACGTTTCCAGCGCATCGATCCGCCCGAGATAGGCGAGGCAGCGGGCGACGCCGGGCCCCGCTTCGGCGCTGGCCGGATCGAGCGCCTTCGCCTGCGCATAGGCCTCCAGCGCCAGCGCCCACTCGAGGCGGCGCTCGCAGACTTGCCCTCGCTTCACCTGGAAGCGGGCCTCGCCGGGAAAGCGCGCGATGCAGCGCTCGACCTCGGCCGCCGCCTCGTCGAAGCGCCCGGACTGGAACAGCGCGAGCACATGCTGGTGGTGGTCGCGACGATCCTGGGTGCGCTGCAGGATGGCGTGCCGCAGCGCGACCGCAGCGCTCGCACGCCCGTCGATCATCAGCCGGCCGGCGAGCATCCGCGCGGAGGCGATGTCGTCGAGGGCGGCTGCGGGATCGTCGGCGATGTCGACGGTGCGGCCGCGCTCGCTGTCCGCCCAGCGTTCGGCATGGGCGAGCCCGGGATCCTCGGGCACCGCACGGCGAGCCTCGGCGAGGCAGCCGCTCCAGGCCTCCCAGTCGCCGATCTCCTGGAAGGCGCGGGCGAGATCGCGCCAGTGGCTGGGTCGCCGGGGACGGGCGTCGGCGAGGTCCCAGAGCACGTCCTCCGCCTCCACGAAGCGCAGGGCGGCGGCGAGAGACCGGCCGACGCCCGCCTTGAACCGGGGCTCCGGCCAACGCGCCTCGGCCTGCTGCCACGCACCGAGGGCCGCATCGGGACTGTCGAGCCGATCGGCCATCTTGCAGGAGCGGTAGGCCGCCTCGGCGTCGCTCACGGCGTGGGCCGACAGCACGGCGTGTGCCTCCCCGGCGTGCCCGGCCGCCAACAGGTCGTGGTGCAGGGCCAGGCAGGTGGAGACGTCGAGGGCAGCGCCGGCCTGCGCCACCGTGCGGGCGAGCGCCAGCGTCGGCAGGCCGAGACGTCGTGCTGCGGCCGCCGCCGCGGCGACGGCCTCCGGCCCCGTCTCCCCCGCCGCCCACGGCCGCGCCAGCACGCGCTCGATCAACTGCGGCTCGCCGGCGGCGTAGAACTCTTCCACCAGGTTGCGCAGCGCCGACGGCGTCGCCATCGGCGCATCCGCATCGATGAAGAGCTGCAGCGCCAGGTCGAAGGATCCGCCCGACGCGACCGCCGTGGCGACCGCCTCGCGAAACGGCTCGTCCTGCTTGAGACGTGCATCGACCGCGAGCAGGTCGTCGACGTCGAGAACGCCCTCGCGCAGCTTCTTCACGGCGAGCGCCGCGACCCGCCCGACCCGGCGAGGCGTGCGGGCGAAGCCGATGCTGCGCTCGCCGTGCTCGCCCGCGCCGTAGAGCAGCGGGAAGAGCGCCAGCTGGTCGCGGTCGTCTTCGCCGAGCGCCTTCGCGATCGCCGAGTACGGGTTGATCGCCGCCAGCACGCGCGCCGCTTCCGATCGCTGCAGCCCGGACAGCGACCAGAGGGTGGCGTCGCGCAGCACCGGCGCGACCGCCGCCGCCGCTGCCGCCGCCTGGTCTGGGCTGTCGCCGACGAGCCTGTCGAGATCGCGCAGGAGCGCCAGCCAGAGCGTACCGACCGGCGCCGCCAAGAGCGCCGCCGGAGCGAGGCAGCGACAGAGCTCGATGCGGTGGGCCACGTCGATGCCGGGCCGGCGCAGATAGTCGTCGACGATGCCGGCGAGCGCGCTCTCGTCCGCCCGCTCGGCCGCAGCCTGGGCGGCGGCGCGCAAGCTGCGAAGGCTCGCCTGCGACGCGGGCCGCTTCTCCCCTCGCAGGTCCGCCGTCGCCGGCGGATCCGGCGCCGGTCGCGGGTCGTCGTCGTCTTCGTCGAGGAAGCCGAAGGGGTTCTCGTCCGGCGCCGCGTCAACCGGCAACAGCGCGTCCTCGTCGTCGTCGACGGCGCGCGGGCCCGACTTCACCGCGGTGGCGCCGGAGGCGTCGGGAGCGGGCGGCTTCGTGCCGCCCCGGCGCCCAGCTTTCGAACGAATGGCACGTCTCCCGAAGACAACTGCAGCCACGAGCTCATCCGGGCAGCCGCGCCTTCCCCCCGAGGAGCGCCCCGTCTCGACGTCATATAGCGCCGTCCCCGGAAGGGTACGACGAGAAGTTCCAAATTCGCCCAGTGGCCGCCGGCATCCCTGCCGGTTATCCGGCGACCAGGCCCCGCAGCCTCCGGGCGAGGTCGCCCGGCGTCTCGACGACGCAGGCGCAACGGGGCGCCAGCTCGCCATCGAAGAGATCCTGCACGGTCGAGTAGCGGCGCAGGTAGACGAACGGCACGCCGTGGTCCTCCGCCGCCTGCAGGTCGGCGACGGCATCGCCGACGAACCAGGACCGGCCGGCCACCCGTTCCGGGTCGCCGAGGCTCTGCAGGATGGTGCGGACGCAGTCCGTCTTGCGCATCGGCGAGCCGAGCACGTCCTCGAAATAGGCCGTGAGGCCGCGGGCGGCGACGACGCCGCGCAGTTCGACCTGGTCGCTGCCGGAGGCGACGAACAGGCGGGCACCGACGGCCCGCAGCGCGTCGAGGAGATCGCGAACGCCGTCCGTCTCCGCCACCTGGCCGTAGCCGTCGACGCAGGCGCGGCCAAAGGCGGCGAGCAGGTGGTCGCGGTCCCGGTCACCCATCTCGTCGCCGGCGAAGTCGCGCAGGAAGTCGTCGAACAGCAGATAGCGCGAGCGGCCGAAATTGCGGGTCTGGTAGGCGAGGAAGCGCTCGACCGCGCCCGCCGAGAAGCCGGCCTCCGCCAGCACCGTGCCGAAGGCGTCGGTCTTCAGGCGGTTGCTGTCGAGCACGACGCCGTCGAAGTCGAAGATGACGGTCTCGGGCAGCGCCCGCGGCCAGGCCATCGCGAGGGGCCCGCCGGCGTCAGGCGGCACAGTCGCCTCGCGCCGGCGTTCCGCCGGCCGCGCCCGACGGGGCGGTCGCGAGCAGGCCGTAGACCGAGGACAGCGGGACGTCGTAGCGGGTCGGCGTCACGCTGGCGACGCGCGCCTTCGAACCGGCCTGCAGGCCGTCGAGCAGCGTCTGCACCTCCCGCGCCATCTCCTGCTGGGCGTCGGTGGCGTTGGCGTAGCCGTCGAAGCCGGCGAGATAGATCATCGCCGGTTCGACGGCCAGCGCCGCGCCGAGCGCGAGGGCCAGCGGGCTGACGTCCTTCACCGGCCCGAGCGAGGCTTCCGGCGCGCCGATCGGCGCCACCTCCATCACCGGCTTGCCGGTGCCGTCCGCCGGCACGACGCCCTCGAAGCGCGGTGCCGGCATGATGACGAAGCCGGCGACGTTCGGCAGCGTGTCCACCTCGGTGCCGTAGGCCTTGCGCGCCTTCTCGAGCTCGTGCCCGGCGAGGCACACATATTGCGGCACCCCGACCTCCCTCAGGGTCTGGACGTGGCGCATGCTGGAATGGATGACGGTGACGCCGTCACGCACCAGCCAGCGGGCGAGCGCGTCACGATGCTCGAGTACGGACGGGCCGCCGCCGATCACCGCACAGGCGGGGGCCGCCCCGGCACCGGCCGGCGCCGCCGATCCGGGCGCCGCGAACTTCGGGAAGGAGCGGAAGTCGAAGCTGCTCGTCTTCTGCTGCTGCAGGGCGCGGACGATCGACCAGGACGAGTAGCGCTTCTTGCCGAGCCAATCCATGACGTCCTTCTGGGGCAGGCCGGCGAAGCCCGACAGCACGTAGGGCAGGCTGTTGCCCCAGCCGAACTCCCGCTTCATCGCCTCGAAGTCGTCGAGGATGTCGGCGAGGTCGGCGACGTCGAACGGGGAGCCGCAGCGCAGCGCCTTGTAGCCGAGGATCACCTCGGTGCGCAGGTTGCCGGCGCCTCGGCCCATGCCGAGCAGCGTCGCATCGACGGACGCCGCCCCCGCAGCCAGCGCGGCGAGCGCGTTCGAGAAGGCGAGGCCGAGATTGTCGTGACCGTGGAAGCCGACCGGCTGCGGCAGCCGCGCGGTCGCCTCCCGCATCGCCGCGCCGACCTCCTCGGGAAAGCAGGCGCCGTAGGAATCGACGAGCGCGACGCCGGAGACGACATCCGCCGCCTTCGCCAGCGGCGCCAGCACGCCGATATCGTTCCAGTATTTCGACAGGTACATGACGTTGATGCAGACGGGATAGCCGCAGTCGGCGGCGGCGCGGGCGAGCTCGATCCCCTGCGCCAGCGCCTCCGGGTTGACGGCGAGGCGGACGAGACCGACGTTTCTGCCGGCTGGCGTCAGGTAGCGCGCCGCCGACGCGGGGTCGCAGTCCTTGGCGTTCATCATCACCGCCAGCGTCTGGTCGGGGCGCAGCGCCGCGCGCGCACGCTCGAGCAGCCGCTCGTCGCAATAGTAGAACTGGCCGTAGTAGCCCGGCAGGGCCGGGCCGACATAGCCGATCTCGACGGCGGAGACGTCGAGGCTGGCGATCGTCGTCAGGTACTTCTGCACCAGCGCGGGCGAGAAATCCCAGTTCGTGTAGTAGCCGCCATCGCGGAAGGTGCATTCGAGGACGGTGAAGGCGGACGCGGTCATCGTGCCTCTCCCGGGCGATAGGTGAAAGCCAGCGCCGCCTCGGCCGGCGGCAGCAGGTCGCTGCGCGTCTCCAGCTCGGTGAAGAACAGCGCCGTGCGGTTGACGCCCTTCTTGGTCGCCGCGCGCAGGCACATCGCGGCGACGTCGACGGTCGAATAGACGCGCATCCGCTTGTCCCGGACACCGGCGAGCTGGGCGCTGCCGGCCGCGCAGAAGGTCGCGGACTGCTGGATGAACTCGAACTCGTGCAGGGCGCCGAATGTCTTCGGCATGTGCATGGCGCTGGCGCCGAAGACCTCTCCGGCCTCGGCCCAGGCGAGCTGCGCGTCGGCCACCCGGCGCTGCAGGCGGTAGATGTAGCCGAGCGCGAGAATGCCGATCATGCAGTTGAAGGCGCACATCGGCTCGACGTGCACGAGCCGCCGGTCGGCGAACAGCTGCAGCAGGTACTTCATCGCCATCTCGGGCTGGCGCAGCGTCGCGAAGACGTTGAACATCATGACGTTGAGCGTGCTCGACCAGCGCGCCTCGGCCGCGCGCGAAGCGTCGATGCCGGCGATCAGCCGGTCGGCGGCCTCGGTCAGTTCCGCCAGCAGCGCGTCGTTGGCACCGTCCGGGTTCTCGGCGATGCGGTAGCCGATCACCGCCAGCGACACCGCGCACGTGCGCAGATCGCCGGGGAAGCGTCGCAGCGCCTGCCGGGCGGCGTAGCAGACCGTCTCGCGGTCGCGCACGCGCACGTGCTTGCGCATGACGTTCGCTTCGAACTCGTCGGCGGTGCGCACCACCGTGCGGTGGAGCAGGAAGCCGGCGTCGCGCGGCGCCGAAGCCCGCACGCCGTCCGCCTCGAGCACGACGTCGACGCTGTCGAGGAGCTCCGGCATGTCCGACAGCGCAACGCAGAGCGTCGCCGCCACCGGCGCCGCCGGCGACGCGTCGAGCCTCACCGACCCGACGACCGCATCGTTCGCCAGGAGATGCGCCGTCACGGGCCGTGCGAGCGGCGCGTCGGAGACGAGCTCGACGATGATCTCGCCTGCCCGCACCACCCCGGATGCCGCCGTGACGGACGGTCGTGAACCCGTCGCGGGTCTACCCGTCGCAGCAGGGGGAGCGAGAAGGCTCTCGTCGGTTACCACCAGGTCCGCCCCTGCCGCACCAGCACGTCGCCCACCTTCTCGGCGAAGGCGAAGTCTTCCTCCCAGTCGATCTCGAGGGAATCGACATGGTCCATCTCGAACAGCAGCGGGGACGACCCGATGCGGTCGCCCTGTTCGCGCATGACGGAGCGGTCGCACAGGAACACGGCGGAATTGACGTCGTAGAGCACCGGCAGGGTCTGGGTGCGCGGCCACTTCTCCCGGCTGCGGTCGTAGTTGAGCGGCCCGTCGGCGGTCCAGACGAAGGAGCGGATCGGGCTCACCGACATCAGCGAATCATGGGTGCCGGCGGCCAGTCCCTGCGCATAGGCGGCGATCGCGCGGGAATAGAGCTCGGCCCGGCAGAACGGCGACGTCGTGTGCGTCCACAGCAGCACCCCTTCAGGGGCGATCTCGGCGGCATAGACGATGAGGTCGTCGGTGCGGGTCTGCGACGTTCCGAGATGCTCGGGCCGCTCGACCACCTCGATGCGCGCCCCCGTCTCGCCGGCGACGGCGCGCGCGATGTCCACCACGTCGGGATCGTTCGTCGAGACGATGATCGAGGACAGCTCGGGGACGCCGGCGAGCTGCTGCAGCTTGATGCGCGTCAGGCCACCGGCGATGCCGCAGAACTCGCGGGTATTCTTCTTCTTGACCCGCTCGCTGCCCGAACGGCAGGGCAGGAACGCGTTGTACACGGCGTGACCCCCGACCTTCACCCGACCGCGAGCCTGGAACGACCCGGGATGTCGTGGCGCATTCTGGCCGGCCGCGCCGGCGCTGTCGAGGTGCGGGCCCCGCCCGGGCGAGAGCGCCCCGCGCGCCGTGCACACGGTCGGTCGAACCGTTCCGCTTGCCAGGCCGGACCCGCCGCGCAACAGTCACGGCCGGGTGATGGGCGGGCGGGCGCGACCTCGTCGGCGGCCCGATCGAGGAGTGGCAGGGTGTCGCTGGGGATCGCACAAGGGGAGCGCACGCTGGCGGCCGACGTGCTCGGCCAGCTCGAGCGGGAGGGCTTCGCCGTCGTTGCGAACTGGCTCGGCCGCGGCGAGGCCGAGGCGCTGACGGCCCTGATGGACGCCTGGATCGAGGCCAACGCCGACCGGGTGCAGCACAAGGGCGACGACCGCATCTTCGGCGCCGAGCATCTGTCGCCAGCGATCGCCGCCTACAAGCACGACGACGCCCTGGAGCATATCGCCGCCGCCTACATGGGGGTGGAGCAGAAGGCTCTGTTCACCCTCGCCAACCGGCTTGTGGCCACGCCCGGCAAGAAGACGCGCTCGGGCGGCCGCTGGCACCGCGACCGCAAGGGGCGGCAGTTCAAGAGCCTCGTCTACCTCACCGACTGCACCCGGCGGAACGGCTCCTTCTGCATCGTGCGGCGGTCCGCGGCGCCCGAGCCCTTCGCCGACGCCATCGCGGCGACGCGCTTCGACTTCGACGACGTGCGGTGGGACGATCGCGACATCGATCCGTTCCTGTCCCGGCTCGGCGCCGACCTGATCCCCATCGAGGGCGCGGCCGGCACGCTGGTGCTGTTCGATTCCTCGCTGATCCACTCCGGCCTGCCGATCCGCAAGGGCCATCGCTATGCCCTGACCAACTACTATTACGGCGCCGACGAGATCGATCTCGCCAAGATGGCGGAGAAGTTCGCGCCGGCGGTCCGGCCCTTCGAGATGCCGCGCTTCGATCGGCCGACCTGAGGCCGCCCGCCCCGCCACAAAGCGCCCCAACGCCCTGCCGCGGCCGCCGCCGTCGGCCCCAACCGAGTGGACCTCCCGAGCATCATGACGTCGTCCGCCCCCTCCTCTCCTTCGCCCGCGGCCTTCTCGGTCCGCCCCGTCCTCCCGATCGTCCTCGAGAATGCGGTGGTGCGGCTCGAGCCGCTCGAGGCGCGTCACCGCGAGGCGCTCCTCGCCCTCGGCGAGGACGAGCGGGTGTGGGGGATCGTGCAGCTGCCGGCCGGCGGCCTGCCCGCCTATCTCGACCTCGCCTACGCCTGGGCGGCGCCGAACGTGCACGTCCCGTTCGTCGTCGTCCGCCGCAGCGACGACGCCGTGATCGGCATGTCGCGGATGTTCGACATCCGCCCCGAGCACGGCGCGCTGGAGATCGGCTACACCTGGTACGCGCCGGAGGCGCACGGCACGCTGATCAACCCGGCGGCGAAGCGGCTCCTGCTCGGCTACGCCTTCGACCTCGGCTTCGAGCGCGTGCAGCTCAAGACCGACTTGCGCAACAAGCAGTCGCAGGCGGCGATGGCGAAGCTCGGTGCAACACGTGAGGGGGTGCTGCGACACCAGTTGCGCCTGCCCGACGGCCGCTGGCGCGATTCGGTCTTCTTTTCCATCCTCGCCGACGAATGGCCGGCGGTGCGCGAGGGCCTCGATGCACGGCTTTCCCGTGGGCTTTCGCAGGCGCACCCCGAAGGCGGCGCGCCCGAGCACCCGGCAGGGCTCACGAAAGCGTGAACGCGGCTCCGCGGCGCGCTTGTTCGGCCTCAATCGCCTCCCCATAATGCCCCCGCGATGAAGCTCGATTCCAAACTCTTCGACCGTATCCGCATCAAGCCCGACCCGACGCGCCGCGAGCGCGACGGGCTGCCGCCGTGCGACTGGCCGGGATGCGAAGCGACCGCCCCGCACCGGGCGCCGGTGGGGCGTCACCGCGAGGGCGAGTACCATCGCTTCTGCCTCGAGCACGTGAAGCAATATAATCAGTCCTACAACTACTTCGCCGGCATGAGCGACGCCTCGGTCGCCGCCTTCCAGCGCGACGCGCTGACCGGCCACCGGCCGACCTGGAAGGTCGGCGTCGACCAGGCCGGCTCGCGCGAGGCGGCCGCCAAGCGGGCGACGGCGAAGACGGCGCGGGACCCGTTCGACCTGTTCGGCGGGGGGCGCGGCCCCGCCCCCGCGCAGGCGGAGGTCGCCCGGCCGGTGAGCGCCATCGTCCGGCGCGCCCTCGACACCTTCGACATCGAGGCGACGGCGACGGCCGTCGAGATCAAGGCGCGCTACAAGCTCCTGGTGAAACGCCACCACCCCGACGCGAACGGCGGCGACCGTTCGTCCGAGGAGCGGCTGCGACAGGTGATTCAGGCCTACGGCGTGCTCAAGGGCGCGGGATTCTGCTAAGACGCTGCTTTGTCGGGCGCCTCACCCGCCCGCCAGCCACCTGAAGACGAGCCCCCGCGCCTTCGCGACGGGCGCGACGGAGGACCGATGACGACCGCGACCGCCTATGACAGCGCCACACTGCCGGACATGAAGATCTCGGTGCGCCAGGTGTTCGGCATCGATTCCGATCTCGAGGTACCGGCCTATTCCGAGCCCGCCGGCAACGTCCCGGACCTCGACCCGGACTATCTGTTCGACCGCCAGACGACGCTCGCCATCCTCGCCGGCTTCTCGCGCAACCGTCGCGTGATGATCTCCGGCTACCACGGCACCGGCAAGTCGACGCACATCGAGCAGGTCGCCGCCCGCCTCAACTGGCCGTGCGTGCGCGTCAACCTCGACAGCCACATCAGCCGCATCGACCTCGTCGGCAAGGACGCCATCGTCGTCCGCGACGGCCAGCAGGTGACGGAGTTCCGCGACGGCATCCTGCCGTGGGCGCTGCAGACCAACACTGCCCTCGTCTTCGACGAGTACGACGCCGGCCGGCCGGACGTGATGTTCGTCATCCAGCGCGTGCTCGAGCTGCAGGGCCGGCTGACGCTGCTCGACCAGAACCGCGTCATCCGCCCCCACCCGGCGTTCCGGCTGTTCGCCACGGCGAACACCGTCGGCCTCGGCGACACCTCGGGCCTCTATCACGGCACCCAGCAGATCAACCAGGGCCAGATGGACCGCTGGTCGATCGTCGTGACGCTGAACTACCTGCCGCACGACAAGGAGGTCGAGATCGTGCTGGCGAAGGCGCCGCAGCTGCGCACCGGCCCCGGCCGCGAGACCGCCTCGCGCATGGTCCGCCTCGCAGACATGACGCGCAACGCCTTCATGAACGGCGACATCTCTACCGTCATGAGCCCGCGCACGGTGATCACCTGGGCGGAGAACGCCGACATCTTCGGCGACCTCGGCTTCGCCTTCCGGCTGACCTTCCTCAACAAGTGCGACGAGCTCGAGCGGCCGCTGGTGGCGGAGTTCTACCAGCGCTGCTTCGGCACCGAGCTGCCGGAGTCGTCCGCCAACGTCGTGATGAGCTGAGCGCCCCCCACGGGCTCTCGGCGCCGGGATGGCGATGCAGGCGATCTTCGAGGACGAGCATCTGAAGGTGACGGTCGTGCCCGGGTCCACCGGGCGCGCGACGGTCTCCTTCACCGGCATCGGCCTGCAGATGCACGGCCAGCCGGTGGAGGAGTTCGCCCGCACGCTCGCCGAGATCGACGACGGCGGCACCCGCCTCTTCGTCATTGACAAAGAGCGCACCTGGTACGAGCGCACCCACGAAGAGGTGGTGCGGGTGCTGTCGCCGCTCGTCGCCGACCACGACGACGTCTGCTTCATCGGCAACAGCATGGGCGGGTTCGGCGCCATGCTGTTCGCCGGGGTGCTGCCGGGGGTGCGGGCGACGATCGCCTTCGTGCCGCAGTTCTCGGTGACGCCGCGCGTCACGCTCGGCAACGAGACGCGCTTCGAGCGCTTCACCAGCCGGATCGAGGCGTTCGCGCTCGACCATGCGCTGCACTTCGGGGTCGGCACGGCGAAGCACCACCTGGTCTTCGGCGGCGAGGCCGACGCCTGGCACATCGCCCAGTTCGAGGAGCGGCTGAAGCCGCAGGACGAGATGCTGATCATGGGTTCGTCGGGCCACAACGCGGCGGCGATCCTGCGCAAGAACGGGCTGCTGGCGCCCCTGCTGCGCGACATCGTCGGCGAAGAACAGGGGCTCGCGCCGACGGTGGCGCGCCTGCAGGCGCTCGCGGTGCCGAGCCGGCTCAGCGCCGGCGGGCTTGTCGAGGAGATGGTCTGAAGCGATGGCATCCTCACGCGACCAGACGCCGACGGAGCCCCTGAAGCGGGCGGTGACGGCCACCATGCGGGCGATCGCCCGCGCGCCGGAGCTCGACGTCGCCTTCGCCGCCGACCGGCCGGGCCTCTCCGGCGGCCGGGCGCGGCTGCCCGAGCCGCCGCGCCGGCCGACGGCCCGCGACGTTGCGGTGCTGCGCGGCCTCGGCGATTCGATCGCGCTGCGCCTCGCCTGCCACGACGCCAAGGTCCACCGCACGCTGTCGCCGGAGGGCCGTGCCGCCCGCGCCGTCTATGACGCCGTCGAGCAGGCGCGCTGCGAGGCCGTCGGCGCCCGGCGCATGGCCGGCGTCGCCCAGAACCTCGATGCGATGGTCGAGGACCGCTATCACCGCGGCAACTATGCCGACGTCACCGACCGCGCCGACGCGCCGCTCGAGGACGCCGTCGCCCTCATCGTGCGCGAGCGGCTGACCGGCATGGCGCCGCCGGCGGCGGCGGGCAAGCTCGTCGAGCTCTGGCGCGACTTCATCGAGGACAAGGGCGGCGGCGTCCTCGACCGGCTGTCGCGCTCGGTGGAGGACCAGCGCGCCTTCGCTAGCGTCGTCCGCGACCTGCTCACCTCCCTCGACATGGGCGAGGAGCTCGGCGACCAGAGCGAGGACGACGACGAGGCGGGCGAGTCCGACGACAACTCCGACACCAACGCCGACGAGAGCGAGGCGCAGTCCGGCGAGAGCGAATCCTCGGAAGCCGCCGCGGCCGAGGAGAGCGAGGCCGGCGAGGTCGAGGAGCAGGAGGGCGAGAGCGAGGGGGCCGAGGCGGTCGAACGCGAGGCGCAGGAGGACGACGGCGCCGATCCGCGCGAGGCCGGGGAATCGCCCCGCAACGACACCCCCTTCTCCAACCGGCGCCCGGAGAGCGACTACAAGGTCTACACCCAGAAGTTCGACGAGACCGTACGCGCCGAGGACCTCTGCGACGCCGCCGAGCTCGACCGGCTGCGTGGCTTCCTCGACAAGCAGATCGCCCACCTGCAGGGCGTCGTGGCGCGGCTCGCCAACCGCCTGCAGCGCCGGCTGATGGCGCAGCAGAACCGCAGTTGGGAGTTCGACCAGGAGGAGGGCTGGCTCGACAGCGCCCGCCTCACCCGCATCATCACCGACCCGATGCAGCCGCTCGCCTACAAGCGCGAGCGCGACACCGCCTTCCGCGACACCGTCGTGACGCTGCTCCTCGACAATTCCGGCTCGATGCGCGGCCGGCCGATCACGGTGGCCGCCACCTGCGCCGACATCCTCGCCCGCACGCTGGAGCGCTGCGGCGTCAAGGTGGAGATCCTCGGCTTCACGACACGCGCCTGGAAGGGCGGCCAGTCGCGGGAAGCCTGGCTGCAGGCCGGCAAGCCCGCCGGCCCCGGTCGCCTCAACGACCTCCGCCACATCGTCTACAAGGCCGCCGACGCGCCGTGGCGGCGCGCCCGCCGCAACCTCGGCCTGATGATGCGCGAGGGGTTGCTCAAGGAGAACATCGACGGCGAGGCGCTCGCCTGGGCGCACAACCGCCTGCTCGCGCGGCCCGAAGCGCGGCGCATCCTGATGATGATCTCCGACGGCGCCCCGGTCGACGATTCCACCCTGTCGGTGAACGCCGGCAACTATCTCGAGCGGCATTTGCGCGCCGTCATCGAGGAGATCGAGACGCGCTCCCCGGTCGAACTCATCGCCATCGGCATCGGCCACGACGTGACGCGCTACTACCGTCGCGCCGTGACGATCGTCGACGCCGACGAACTGGCGGGGGCGATGACGGAGCAGCTCGCCTCGCTGTTCGAGGACAACGCGGGCGGCGGGAGCAAGGGCGGCGGGGATGCGGCGCGGGGCGGGCGGCGGATGCACTGACCGGGGCGGAAATCTCAACCCACCAGAACTGGTTGACGACACTACCCTAGCGTGCAAGCTTTTACCCAACCAGAAGCTTGTGAGGGTTGGGGCTGAGCGGATGATGCGTCGGAACGTGCATAGGGCTGCAGCGCTTGCAGTGGTCTGTTGGTTCGCTGCTGCTCCGGTCACGGCATGGGGTGTGGAAGGCGAATTGGTGGTGTCGCCGGGAGAGGCTGGCTCCATGGCGCCGAGCGCCGCAAAACCACGTCATCCTCCAACTGCGCAACTTGCTCGCACATCCGACACCGGGCGTTCTCAGAGCGACGGCATCACGTCCGACAGGAGTCCAACGATCGTAGGGCGAGCTCAGCCGGGCTCCACGGTCGTCCTCACTCAAGGGCGCATTGCCGTCGCGGAAAGTAAGGTCAAGGAGAATGGAGGGTTCGAGATAAGATTGGTGAACCTCAGGGACGGACATTACCGATATGAGGTTGCGCAACTGATCAAACCAGGCGTTGGTGTTTTTGCGCCGAAAGCGATCAACTTCACGGTCGATACACGTCGCCCGATGGCCCCCACCGTTGACGATCCAGAGATCGTTCTCGGAAAGTGGGCCCCGATCAGCGGCGAATCGAAAGAGCCGGGTGAATTGCGATTTTATTTGGACGGCCGCCCCCAAAACAGATTCTATACACGTAGCGGGCGCTGGGAGGCCGCACTCGACTTTGAGACGGGAATTCGTCACGGGCACGTCAAATTGGTAGATGATGCAGGAAACGAATCCTCAATCAGGAATTTCACTCTGATTGGCTCTACCAGAGCAACGAGCATTGAGCCGGGCTTTTCTTTTAGAGAATATTTCTCACTTAAAGGGACCAATATCGATCAGATATTTGGGTATACGGTATCCTCCGCCGGTGACTTCGACGGCGATGGCGTGGACGACCTCCTGACAGGTGCTCCGGTTTACGACAACGTGAAGGAATCGGAGGCGGGGGCAGCCTTTATCGTCTACGGGAAGAAAGGTGAGACCCGCTACACCGATCTGGAGCTTCCATACTGGATCGACGGTTTCAGCACATCACTCGTGCCTGCGAACGACGCGCGAACCTTTGGTGCCACCGTGGCACCTGCCGGCGACGTGAACGGCGACGGATTGGCCGACGTTCTCGTCGGGGCGCCGGCAGTGGCGGGCGGCGCGGTGTGGGTCGTGTTCGGAAGCAGGGAACGCGCTGCCGCAATCGATGTCGCCAACATGGGAGGAACTGGCGGGTTCCTGCTGACGGGCGACAGCGAGAACCCCATCGGTGGGACACTGGCAGGCGGCGGCGATGTCAACGGGGATGGCTACGACGACATCATCGTCGGACCGGGCGACCGTGGCCGCTTGAGTGGCCGCCAGCACGTCTATGTGATCTTCGGGAAGGCGACCGGTTTTGCCGCATCAATACATCTGCCGAGCCGCATCAAGGATGTTGGGATCAGCATTTCAGGGGTCGGCTCTCGTTTCGGTCTGTCGACGGCGCTGAACTCCGACCTGAATGACGATGGGTTCGACGATATCGTGATTACGTCCCCGCTTCTCCAGGAGGGGGGAGGAGCGGCCAACGGCGCCGTAACGGTTTTCTATGGTCGACGGAACCTCTCCGATCTGCACGCCTCAACGCGCATTGGATGGCAGGAGGGTTTTCAGGTTCGGCGGCCAAAGATGCGCGGTGATTCGGGACCGTCCCTTGCTGTCGTCTCCACAGGCGGCGACGTCAACGGTGACAAGATTGACGATGCCGTGCTGTCCGCCGGCTTCGCTGGCACAAACCTCCGCGAGGTCGTCGGCTATGTGATTTTTGGTCAATCCGAGAAACGGCGCCAACCCCTCGAGATTGACAAGCTCAAGCCCAGTGACGGTTACAGGGTAATGCTGGAACGTACAGGCGACGTCCCGTATTTGTACCCGTCGACTATCAGCATCGATACAATCGAAATTGCCCGTGATGTGAATGGGGATAAAATCGACGATCTACTCGTCAGTACGCCGGGATTTCGGGCCCGTGACGCCAACACGATGGGGCCCGGGCGCCCGGCCGCATTCTTGGTATTCGGGAGGAAGAAAGACGTTTCTCCCTTTCTTCATCTTCAGGCGTTGAGGCCTGAGGAGGGCCGGCAGGTCCGAGGTCGGTCGGACCTCGATGTCGGCTACTCCATCGAGGGGCTCGGTGATTTCGACAACGACGGGCTCGGCGACTTCGCCTTCGGCGCGCCGAGTCCCGGTCGCGTCGGCACCCGGGGAGGGGTTTACGGCTTGTTCGGCACGAGCAAGTGGTAACGGCGGAGCACGGGGCACTTCTGGCGTCGTGGCAACCGCTTCCGTGTAAGTTGGCAGCCCCCTACCCCTCCTCGCTCGCCCCATCCCCCCGCGGGTCGTGCGCCCCCTCCATCCGCCCGTCCGGCCGCCGCGTGATCAGCCCGGCGTGGCCGACGGTGTCGGAGAAGTCGTCGGGCAGCATCTCGACCTCGTGGCCGGCACGCTCCAGGGCCGTCACGAGGTCGGGGTCGAAGCGGGGCTCGAGCTTCAGGGTGACGGACTCGGCCCCCCAAGTGCGGCCGAGCAGCCAGCGTGGCGCCTCGATGGCCGCGGCCGGGTCCATCCCGAAGTCGAGGTGGCGCGTCAGCACCGCGGCCTGCGTCTGCGGCTGGCCCTCGCCGCCCATCGTGCCATAGACGACGACGCGGCCGTCGTCGAGGCGGGCGAGCGCCGGGTTGAGGGTGTGCGGCGGCAGCCGGCCCGGCAGCAGCGGCGCGCGATGCTTCGGGTCGAGCGAGAAGGCGCTGGCGCGGTTTTGCCAGAGCACCCCGGTCTGCGGCAGCACGCAGCCGGAGCCGAACTCGAAATAGATCGACTGGATGAACGACACGGCGAGGCCGGTGCGGTCGATGGCGCCGAGCCAGACGGTGTCGCCGGGATTGGCCTTCGCCGGCCACGGCGCGGCGCGCCGCCGGTCGATGCGCTCGGCCATCCGCTCGAGCGCCGCCGGCTCCAGCGCTGCCGCCACGTCGGCCGGCGCGTGCAGCGGGTCGGTCCACACGCGCTCGCGCAGAAGGAACGCCTGCTTCGTCGCCTCGACGAGGCCGTGCACGTGCTCGAAGCTCTCGGCCCTGGCGACGCCGAGCCGCTCGAACAGGCCGAGGATGACCAGCGAGGCGAAGCCCTGGGTGGGCAGCGGCGTGTTGTAGAGCGTGCCCTTGCGCAGCCGCACCGACAGCGGCGCCGCCGTGGTCGCCCGCGTCGCCTCGAGATCGGCGCGCGTCACCGGGCTGCCGAGGCGCTCGAGGTCGGCGGCGAGCGTCGCCCCGACGTCGCCGCGGTAGAAGTCCTCGAAGCCGGCGTGGCCGAGGTGCTCCAGCGTGTCGGCGAGCCGCGCGAACACGAGCTTCGAGCCCGCCGCCGGCGGCTTGCCGTCCGGCATGAAGGTCGCCGCGAAGCCGGGGACGCCTTCGAGCTCGGCGCGCTTGGCGGCGACGTCGCGGGCGAGGTTCGCCGGCACGACGATCCCTTCGCGGGCGTGGCGGACCGCCGCCGCCAGCAGATCGGCGGGCGGCATCCGCCGCCGGGTCGTCGTGGCGGCGATCTCGTGGGCGAGCGCCCAGCCGGCGACGGTGCCGGCAGTGGTGGCGGCGGCGAGGGCCCCTCGCGTCGGCATGACGTCGTGGCCGAGTTTGCCGTAGCGGTCGTGGTGGGCGCCGGATCCCGCCCGGCCGGCGGCGAGGATGGCGACCGGCGCCCGGCCGGGCTCGGCGATCAGCCAGAAGCCGTCGCCGCCGATGGCGTTCATGTGCGGATAGACGACGGCGATCGTCGCGGCGGCCGCGATCATCGCCTCGATCGCCGAGCCGCCGGCAGCGAGCACGTCCTCGCCGGCGCGTGTCGCGGCGAGATGCGGCGCCACCACCATGCCGGTCTCGGAAACGGTCGTCTCCATCGTGCGTTTTTCCCTGTTTTTTCCGCGCTTTAGCTATAGGCAACCATGGCACCGGGAGCACGCTGAAATGTGGCGATCCGATGAAATTTTCGCAGGGGGCCGCAAAGCCCTTGTGCGGGGGGGCGAAGGGGACTACATCGCGATTGCCCAATTTCGCACGTGCCTGTGGTCGCGTGCCGGTCAGTCGGAAACCCCGACTGGGCAGACCGGTGACCGGATTAACCGGGTCTAAGCTGATCCTCCATCAGCGGACGCGACTTGAAGCAACGACGTAGCGGGCTTTTTTGGTCTCTGTCGGCCCTCCAAAGGTCGGCGTTACTAAAGAGGCGACTACTTCCTTGCCGGCTGTGCGGATCGGGAATTCCCGTTCCAAGCGATGGCGTTCACACGAAACCTTGGCGGGATCTGTCCCGTTGAGGTTCATGCGTTCGCCTACGGCGCCCATCGCTCGTCGACGCCCACGCGTCGGCGGTCCGGATCGATCCGCATCGGCCACCGTCTCCACAGCGGCGGTCGAGGGCGACGCTCCGGACGGTCAACCGTCTCTGTACGGGAGTTCCGACCATGACGGACCGTATCGCCGAGTTCCTCCGCACCCGACGTCCCGAGGGCCCCTGCCTGGTGGTCGACCTCGATGTCGTGCGCGACAATTTCAACACCTTCCGCCGGGCGATGCCCGACAGCCGCGTGTTCTATGCCGTGAAGGCGAACCCGGCGCCGGAAATCCTGCGCATGCTGGCCGAGCTCGGCTCGTGCTTCGATTGCGCCTCGGTCGCCGAGATCGAGATGGCGATGGATGCCGGCGCCACCGCCGACCGCATCTCCTTCGGCAACACCATCAAGAAGGAGCGCGACGTGGCGCGCGCCTTCCAGCTCGGCATCCGCCTGTTCGCGGTCGACTGCGAGGCCGAGGTCGACAAGATCGGCCGCGCCGCGCCGGGCAGCCGCGTGTTCTGCCGCATCCTCTGCGACGGCGCCGGCGCCGAGTGGCCGCTGTCGCGCAAGTTCGGCTGCGATCCGTCGATGGCCCCGACCGTGCTCGAGCACGCCCACCGCTCGGGCCTCGAGGCCTATGGCGTGTCGTTCCACGTCGGCTCCCAGCAGGGCAACCCGCAGGCGTGGGACCAGGCGCTCGCCTCGGCGGCGTCGCTGTTCCGCGAACTCGGCGAGCGCGGCATCGGCCTGAAGATGGTCAACCTCGGCGGCGGCTTCCCGGCGAAGTACCTGAAGGACGTGCCGCAGGTGAACGCCTATGGCCGCGCCATCCTCGATTCGGTGCGTCGCCACTTCGGCAACCGCCTGCCCGAGACGATCATCGAGCCGGGCCGTGGCATGGTCGGCGGCGCCGGCGTGATCAAGGCCGAGGTCGTGCTGATCTCGAAGAAGCATGCCGACGACAGGATGCGCTGGGTCTATCTCGACATCGGCAAGTTCGGCGGCCTCGCCGAGACGATGGACGAGGCGATCCGCTACCCGATCCGCACCCTGCACGACGGCGACGAGACCGCCCCGTGCGTGCTCGCCGGCCCGACCTGCGATTCGGCCGACGTGCTCTACGAGAAGGCGCCCTACGCGCTGCCGATCTCGCTCGCGATCGGCGACGAGGTGCTGATCGAGGGCACCGGCGCCTACACGACGACCTACGCGTCGGTGGCCTTCAACGGCTTCCCGCCGCTCAAGGCCTACGTGATTTAGGCGGAGCGTTGACAGGCCTGACGTGATCAATGGCTTGGTTTTCAAGGCCCGCGTCACGCAGTCCGACGTCTTCTGAGAAACCGCCGCCCGGGCGACCGGGCGGCACCCCCTCCCGACCTGTTCTGCATGCCCGTCGCCGCCTCGCGCGGCCGACGGCGGGGGTTTGCGCGATGTTTCACGCACCTGTCGACACCGGCCTCGCGGCCGTTCCCTTCGCCGATGCCGCTCGTCCGGTCTCCGACCCCGGTCGTCTCGCGGCCGGCTCCGGTCGTGCCGCTGCCGGTCGTGCCGCTGCCGCCGAGCAGCGTCCGGCGGCCGTGCCGCCAATCGTTCTGCGTGACGAGCGCGCCGCCGACGTGCCGGCGCGCGAGGCTCTGCTCGATGCCGCGCTCGGCCCGGCCCGCACCCTGAAGTCGTCGGAGCGGCTGCGCACCGGTCGTGCGCCGGCCGAGGGCCTCGCCCTCGTCGCCGAGGATGGCCAAGGCCGCCTCGTCGGCACCGTACGGCTGTGGAACGTCGCGGCCGGCGGCCGTCCGGCGCTGTTGCTTGGCCCGCTTGCCGTCGACGAGAGCTGCCGCGGCGCCGGCGTCGGCGCGGCGCTGATGCGGCTCGCCTTGGCGCGGGCCGAAGAAGCCGGCCATGTGGTAGTGATCCTCGTCGGCGACCCAGAGTACTACGCCCGCCTCGGCTTCTCGGCCGAGGCGACGACGGGCCTCGTCATGCCCGGCCCGACGGAGCGGCGGCGGTTTCTGGCGCGGGAGTTTGCGGCCGGCGCGCTGGAGGGTGCGGCAGGGCGGGTGACGGCGACGGGACGGCGGGTGGCTGCTCCGGCGTGTGTCGAGGTCGCGTCACAGGCGGCCTGAGGCAGGTTCGTCCCCCCTGGCGCTGACGCGTCCTCCCCCTGCCAGGGGGGAGGACAGCCGCGCCGTCAGGCGCGGCAGGTGGGGG